>ERZ1034917.1968-NODE-1968-length-10823-cov-4.874536_pt1 | contig 10823 bp, 9 predicted proteins | sample MGYA00520605_ERZ1034917 | MGnify/ENA primary metagenome ERZ1034917 (study PRJEB33766, sample SAMN09781784) | gut metagenome | biome: gut microbiome | host: Homo sapiens | place: Madagascar | study: EMG produced TPA metagenomics assembly of the PRJNA485056 data... | reverse complement strand
AATCAGAACAGATATGTTACAATTACACTGTTTAAGACCGCGCACATGACGAACCGGCCGCGCGGCATTTAAGGAGGTTATAACCAAACATGGAAAAAGCGAAGCAGTATTTCTGTGCTAAGCCCAACGGCAAGCTGCACTATCCTCACACGATCCTCACGGGATTCGGTTTCCTTGCGTCGTCTATCGCATGGGCAATCTACGATCCCTACATAACCAAGATACTCAACCACCTGCTCAATAACAGCGCCACGATAACCTCGTGGTCGGCAAAGCTCAACGCCGCATTCCCGGCTCTCGCCGAGTTCGCCGCGGCAAACGGCGAGGATGTTACAACCGCCGCCGGCGGCATAACGCTTGTCCCGCTGTTCATCGGTATCATCATGACGTTTGATAATATTTTCGGCGTCATCTTCCAGCCGACCTTCGGTAAGCTTTCCGATAACACCCATTCCCGTTTCGGCAAGCGCCGTCCGTATGTTATCTTCGGCGCGCCTATCTCGGCTATCCTCTTTGCGATAATCCCGATAGTCGCGATAAAAGTCGGTTCGCTTCCGCTGACGATGCTCTTCATCATTCTCTTCGTCTTCGTCATGTCGCTTTGGAGAGCTCCCGTCGTCGCGCTCATGCCCGACCTGACCCCCAGTGACATCCGCTCCGAAGGCAACGCCGTCATCAACCTCATGGGCGGCATCGGCGGCGCGCTCGGCCTGTTCGCCGGCACTATCGTCACCGCTATCTACTGCGCATCCACGGGAATCTCCTCGAAGTCCCCTGAGTTCAACGAGCTCAACACTTTCCCCTATGTTTTCCTGCTCGGCGCCGCCGTTATGGTAATCGGTATGCTCATCATCCTCTTCTTCGTCAAGGAACCCGACAGCCGTATTAAGGTTCAGGGCGAGATGAACCAGGCAGCCGACGCAGAGGCAAGACGCAAGGCTGAAAAGGAAGCCGCAAAGGCAGAAAAAGAAGCGAGAAAGAAAGAGAAGCTCACCTCCGGCGAGAGAAGAAGCCTCATCTTCATGCTCATGGGTCTGTTCTTCCTCTTCTGCGGCACGAACGCCATCTCTACCTTCTTCGCTCTGTTTGCGGATGAGATTCTTCATAAGACCGCCGCTCAGGCAACCATCATGACCACCGCATTTGCCGCCGCCTCCGCAGTCGCCGCCATCCCCGCGGGCTGGCTCGGCAAGAAGTTCGGCCGCAAAAAGACCATACTCGGCGGACTTGCCATATTCATCGTCGCATTCGGCGCATATCTCCTGACCGAGATACTTCACATCAACGCACTCAGCGGAGCGCTCATCTGGGTAGCTCTTGTCGTGGGCGGCGCTGCGAATATGTTCATCACCGTCAACACCCTGCCCCTCGTGCTCGAGATAGGCGGCATAGACAAGGTCGGTACATTCACCGGCTATTACTACACCGCAACCTTCTCCGCACAGATAGCTACCCCGATAATCTACGGTATCGTCCGTATGCTTACCGGCACATATATGTCCCTGTTCTACTATTGCCCGATAGCCTTCATCCTCTCGACCCTCTGCATCCTCGTCGTCCGCCACGGCGAAGCGATCCCCGACGAGATAGTCGAAAAGATCAAGGAAGAGAACGAGGACTGATAAAAAAGTTTTGTACAAAGCCCCGCCGATTATGGCGGGGCTTTTTCAGCACAAAAAATTTCAAAAAGTTCTTTATTCTCCGAAGCTTCTATTGTATAATAAAATCAGAAGTATGCAAAGTGACGAAGAAAGGACCATGGTTATGGAAAAAAACAAAGTCAAACTGACTATTTGCGGGGCGGAATATATCATCGGTTCGGATGAGGACAGCAAGTATATGATCGAGCTCGGCGACGAAGTCGATGAGAAAATATCCACGATTCTCAAGCAGAATCCGAGAATTTCCGTAACTCAGGCGGCTGTTCTCGCGGCGCTTGAATTTGCTGATTCGGAGAAAAAGGCCGTCGTTTCGGCGGAAAATCTGCGCTCGAAGATACAGGAGTATCTCGAGGATTCGGCGCGCGCCAAGACCGACCGCGAGATAGCCATGCGCGAGGCGGACAGGCTTGCAAAAGAACTCGCCGCATACAAAAAGAAGCACGGGTCAAAAGATGAATAAGCCGGAGATACTTGCGCCTGCTGGCTCGTTTGATTCGCTGACCGCGGCTGTGCGCTGCGGAGCCGACGCCGTATACCTCGGCGGACGGGAGCTGAACGCACGCCGCAACGCCGCAAATTTCAGCGATGAAGAACTCGCGCAGGCGGTCGAATACTGCCACGCGCGCGGGGTCAAGGTATATATCACGCTCAACACCCTTGTGCGTGACGATGAGATGGAAACGGCGATGAACGCCGTCAGGTGCGCCTGCGATATCAAAGCAGACGCACTTATTTTACAGGATGTCGGGCTCACTTCGCTCATTCGCAGGGCGGCTCCCGATATACCTCTGCACGCCTCGACGCAGACTTCCGTGCAGACACTCGACGGAATAAAAATGCTCGCGGACATGGGCTTTTGCCGCGCGGTGCTGCCGAGGGAGCTCTCTAAAAAAGAGATAGAAAAAATAGCCGCGCAGTCGCCGATAGAGCTCGAGATGTTCGTCCACGGTGCGCTGTGCATGTGCCTTTCGGGTCAGTGCCAACTCAGCGCGGTGCTCGGCTCGCGCTCGGGCAACAGGGGCTTATGCGCCCAGCCGTGCAGGCTTCCGTTTGCCGCCGACGGCGGCACGGGACACGACCTGAGCCTTAAAGATATGTCTTTGATAGAATACCTGCCGGAGCTCGCGCAGATGGGCGTTCTCTCGTTCAAAATAGAGGGACGCATGAAGCGGCCGGAATATGTTGCCGCCGCAGTGACTGCCTGCAAAAAGAGTCTCGCGGGCGAAAGCGCCGCCGAATACGAGCACACGCTCGGCGCGATATTCTCCCGCTCCGGGTTCACCTCCGGCTACTATAACGGGGCTCTCGGGCGCGATATGTTCGGCGTGCGTCGCAAAGAGGATGTCACCGCCGCAAAGGATGTTCTCTCTCCGCTTGCCGCACTCTACGATGGCGAACAGCCGCTGATAAGAGCCGATATGCACCTGTCGGCGCAGGTCGGCGAAAAGGCATACCTCGCGGTCAAAGCCGCAGGCAAGAGCGTCTTTGCGGAATCTGAAAACGCCGTGCAGAAAGCGCAGAACAGAGCGGTCGGAAGCGAAGAAATAGAAACCAGACTGCGCAAATGCGGCTCGACTCAGTTTTATGCCGGAGATGTCGGAACAGATATTGGAGACGACATATTTTTGAGCGCGTCCGAGATAAACTCGCTTCGCAGAAAGGCTCTCGCGATGCTCGAAGAAAGGATTGCCGAGCGCTCTGAAATTCCGTTTTATCCGCAGAAAATTTCAATCAGACGCCGCCGCTCGCAAAACCGCGGCTATGTAATCAGAGTCAGAAGTATTTCGCAGATACCGTCCGATCTCTCGTATGTGCGCCGCGTGATACTGCCGATGGGCGTCGGCGGGGAGACTGTAAAGTATCTCAAAGACAAAAAGATACAGCCCGCAGTCGAAGTTCTCGCCGCGATATTCGGCGGCGACGATGCGGTTTACAATTCGCTTATCAAAGCGCGCAAAAACGGAATATCCCTTGCCGCAGTCTGCTCTCTCGACGGCGCGGCGATAGCCAAAAAAGCGGGCATGAAGCTCTGCGCTCTGCCCGGCACAAATATGTTCAACACATTCTCGCTCGACGAGTTTGCGCGCCTCGGCTTCACGGATGCTATACTCAGCACCGAGCTGAAAATTGCCCAGTGTGCCTCGCTCGGCGGAAAACTGCCGCGCGGCGTGTTTGCTTACGGGCGTCTGCCGCTGATGCAGACGAGAAACTGCCCGGTCAAGAACGGCACGACCTGCGACAAATGCCGCAAGCACGGGTCTTTGACCGACAGAATGGGCGTGACATTTCCCGTCGAGTGCACGCCGTTTGCCTCGACCTTGCTCAACAGCGTGCCGATAGTCGAGAGCGACAAGCGCGAGCAGTTTGAGTTTGCCGACTTCTCGCTGCTGTGGTTCACGACCGAAACAAAAGAAGAATGTGAAAAAGTACTTGAAAGCTACCGCAGGGGAGACGCCCCGCAGGGTGAATTTACGCGCGGACTTCTCTATCGCGGAGTTGAATAAAGGAGACAAAATATGCTCACTCTCAAGATGAAAAAAGTGCGCCCCGGCGCAATAATACCGAAGCGTGCGACCTCCGGCAGCGCAGGACTGGATCTTTGCGCCTGCACGGAAAACGAAGTTGTTCTCAAAGCCGGCGAGCGCACGGTTATACCGACCGGAATAGCGATCGCCATAGAAAACAACGAGACCGCTGCATTCGTCTATGCGCGCAGCGGTCTCGGGATAAAGCACGGTATTTCGCTCTCGAACGGAGTCGGAGTCATCGACAGCGACTACCGCGGCGAGATATGCGTGGGACTCATTAACACTTCGAGTGAGGATTATACTATACAGCCCGGCGAGAGAATAGCTCAGCTCGTGCTCGCGCCTGTCATTCCGGCTCAGCCCGTCGAAGTCGACAGCCTTGACGAGACGGAGCGCGGCGAGGGAGGATTCGGCTCAACCGGCAGATGAGTTTTTCTTTTTGTTACGGAAGAATTTTACCACCCACCAGATTATCACGGCGGGGATGCAGCAGACGATGACAAGCACTATTTTGTCCATCGGGATATAGTCATATATGCCGTCGCCGAGGATAGTGAAAAGTATGACGCGCGGCATTATTCCGCCGAGCGATATCAGCGCGTATTTCCAATACGGTAGCTTCGTTGCGCCGAGGAAAAGGCTGACAAAATCGATCGGGAACACAGGCAGAAAGCGCACGAGAAAGAGCGCCGAAAGCTTCTTCCCGTCGCCGAGGGCGAGGACCTTGTCGCCCGCCTTGCTGCCCTTGAGCCGCTTTTCGACATATTCGCCGCCGAGAAACCAACCGAGCAGATATGTGACGGTTATCTCGAGCGCGATGCCCGCGAGATTTATCGCAATTGCCGAGGTGGTCGGGAACGCCATGCCGACGTAAATATATATCATCGATGCGGGTATTATAAACAGCACGGATTTGACGGCAAACACACCTATTATAACAGCCACCGCCGCGGCGGTGCTGCCCGCGTCGGCAACGAGGGCGCGCATATCGATTTTGGTCAGCTTGTCGTAGTTGACAACGGCGATAATTAAAAGCGCCGCCGCAACGGCACAGCGCAGAATGAGCATGAGCACATCGCGGTGCTCGTTAAAAAACTTCTTCAAATCGGTTCCCCTAACAAAAATTTCTATTCTATAGTATATCCGCAAAAATCAACTTTTGCAACCTCAATAAAAATTCCGAAACACTTTTATGAACAAACCGAAAACTTTATTACCTTTTTCGGCTTTTTTCTTTTAGATGTGGATTTTATTTTGAACCTGTGATAAACTATTTACTTAGATTTAAGATATTTTCGAAACGAAAGGAGCCGCGCAAATGACGGTCAAAGATAAGGTTCAGCGAGCAGCAGCCGCAGCGGTTCTGTCCCGCCTGATAAAATATGTCAGAAAGGACCCCGACACAAATCTTGTTAAGCTTGTTGACAGATCCGAGCGATTTGTCGGCAACATCTTCCCCGCGAAAAACTTCGACAGCTTCCGCGAGGGCGCGAAAGACCCCGAGAACGTCTGGCGTCAGCTGGCGCTCAAGCTTATAGATGAGATCGACGACAATGTTCTGATGAACATGATGCTCGCTCTCGGACTGGGCGCGGGAGTCAACGGCACAAAGACCGTTCGCGCAAACCGCGAAAAATATCACTGCAATATTCCGTGGGTCATTCTCCTCGACCCGACAAGCGCGTGCAACCGCAAGTGCAAGGGCTGCTGGAGTGCGGAATACGGCCACAAGCAGAGCCTCACTTTTGATGAGCTCAACAGCATTGTCAACCAGGGCGTCGCAATGGGCACCCATTTCTATATGTTCACCGGCGGCGAGCCGCTTCTGAGGAAGAAAGACCTCATCAAGCTCTGCGAGCTTCATCCGGACTGCGCGTTCCTCTCCTATACAAACGCCGACCTCGTCGACGAGGAGTTCTGCGAAGAGATGAAGCGAGTCGGAAATATCTCGCTCGCCATCAGCATCGAGGGCACGAAAGACAGCAATGACGCAAGACGCGGCGAGGGCAGCTATGACCATGTCATGAAGGCGATGGATCTGCTCAAGAGCAAGGGCTGCCTGTTCGGCATCTCCGTGTGCTACACCCGCGCAAATGTCGACGCAGTCACCTCCGATGAATTCGTCGATCTGATGATTTCCAAGGGCGTTCGCTTCGCTTGGTATTTCAACTATATGCCCGTCGGCTCTGCCGCTGTTGAGGAGCTTATCCCCACGCCCGAGCAGCGCACGCATATGTACCGCTGGCTGCGCAAAATGCGCAACAGCAAGACCGGAAAGCCAATGTTCGTCATCGACTTCCAGAACGACGCGGAATATGTCGGCGGATGCATCGCGGGCGGCAGGAACTATTTCCATATCAACTCCGCAGGCGATATCGAGCCCTGCGTGTTCATACACTACTCGGACTCCAACATCCGCGAACAGACACTCATCGAGGCGCTCAAGCGTCCTCTCTTCCAGGCATATTGGCACGGTCAGCCGTTCAACAACAACCATCTGCGCCCGTGCCCGATGCTTGAAAATCCGCAGTGTCTGAGAAAGATGGTCAAGGAGACGGGAGCCAAGTCCACCGACCTGCTCGCGCCCGAGGATGTCGACACCCTCTGCTCGCGCTGCGACAAGTTCGCCGCTGAGTGGGCGCCCGTAGCTCAGGAGCTCTGGGATTCCACAAAGCATCCGCATCCCAAGACCCAGTACTACAGAGACACTCCCGAGGGAAAAGCGGAGCAGCACGAACAGAAATAATTAAAATCAAATAGCCAGGGGTGCCGTTCTTGTTTTGGGGCGGCTGAGATGATACCCTCTGACCTGATCCGGATAATGCCGGCGTAGGAAGGATAATAGACAGCCTTGTTGCTGTATATTATATAAACTGACAGCGTCTGTGCATACCGCATAGACGCTGAATTTATTTTTGGAGGAAAACTTATGTCAACAACCAAGAAAAGCAACACAAAAGTTCTTGTTGAGTGCGCGCTGCTTATCGCTATCGCAACCGTGCTCAATGTCGTGTGCAGCTTCATCCCGTTCCTGAATCTCCCGTTCGGCGGCGGATTCACCATCTGCAGCATGCTGCCTATCGTTCTCGCCGCTTACCGCAACGGCACGAAGTGGGGTCTGCTCACCGGTTTTGTCTATGCAGTCGTTCAGATGCTCCTCGGCTTCAAGACCGTCTCGGCGTTCTTCATGCCCAGCTCCGACAGCTACATGGTGCTCTGGAAAGCCATTTGCGTCTGCCTCATCGACTACATAATCGCCTATACCGTCCTCGGCTTCGGCGGCATCTTCAGAAACAAGATAAAGAATCCGTCCGCATCTCTGTGCGTCGGCTCGATAGTTGCTCTCTCGCTGCGCTATCTTGCCCACATCATCTCCGGCTACATCTTCTTCGGCACATGGGCCGAGTGGTTCTTCTCGCAGGACGGCTTCGCCCTCGGCGCAAAGATTCTCGAGAAGTTCAGCGGTCAGGGTCTGGCACTCCTCTATTCCGTTATCTACAACGGCCTCTACATGATTCCCGAAATCATTATCACCGCGATAGTTGCGCTGATAATCGGCCGCGTTCCGCAGATCACCGGCAAGAAGAGCGCGGAATAAAATATATTTATAAAACAGCGAACAGCCGCAGCAGTAAAAACTGTTGCGGCTGTTTTTTGTTCTATGCAATATTTTACTGGCCGAGCAGGCGGTCGAGTATCGAACCGCCGCCGGAGCTCTGATTCGAGTTCGTCACGTCGTTCTCGTTCGAGGTCGAGAATGTAAGTTCGATGCGCGTGCCCTTCGGGGCTTTTGAGCCGGGTTCAACGGACATCGAAACAACAACGCCCTCTGTGTTGTTGCCCGCGACAGTGCAGACAAAGCCGCTGTCCGTCAGCATCTGCTTGGCTTCGGCGTAGCTCTTGCCAAACACGTCGGGGACATCAACGCTCTCTTTGCCGCTGCTGATGACGAGCTCTATCTCGCTGCCTATCGCGACAGTGGTCTGCTCGGGCAGGCTCTGCGAAATGACATAGCCCTCCTTGACGGTGTCGCTGTATTCGTACTTCGTCTTGAAAGTGAACTTGCCGTCCCAGACGGGGTTCTTGGATATTGCCTCGTAGCTGAGGTTCTTGAAGTCGGGAACAACTATTGTCTCGGTGCTCGTGCTCTCCGTGACCGATGCGTTGAGGCTCGACTGGTCGGTGTCGTCCTTCTTCGAGAAGCTGCCTCTGAATACCGTCGCCATGAGAATGGCGAAAATTATGATTCCGATTCCGAGCGTTATGCCGACTGCAATAAGAAACGGCTGAGCCTCGCTCTTCTTCTTTTTCGGCGCTGCCGGAGCAGCTTCACCCTGCGCGGGTTCGACCGAGCGGTCGCCGCTCATCGCCTGAATCTCGCCCGCATATGCCGCGGTCGGGGAGGCGGAGAGTTCCGCCCTGAACTGCTCGACCGAGCGGGTTCTGTCCTCGGGCAGGATCTGAAGCGCGTTTATCAGCGCGTTTATGACGTATGCCGGGAGCTGCTCGGCGAATTTGCTCGGTATCATCAGACGGTCGTTCGTCACGCGGGTCGTGGCAACTATCGGATCGGTGCCTATGAGCGCGCGGTAGAGCACCGCCGCAAAGGCATATATATCCGTCCATGCACCCTGCTGACCCTCGAAGCCGTACTGCTCTATCGCGGCGTAGCCGGGGAAGAGCTCGGGGTTCAGATCGCCGCGCGCCGTGCGTGCCTGCCAGATGCTGAAGCCCGATATCTTGAGTTTGCCGTCGGGCGTTACAAGAATGGTCTGCGGCGAAAGTCCGCGGTGGATTATTCCCGCCGAGTGCAGAGTGCCGAGCGCCGAAAGCGCGGGCATGAACATCTGCCTCGCGCGCTCCCACGGAATATATCCCGTGCTCGTCGAGAGCAGGTATTTTCTCAGCGGAACGGCGTCCGTGTATTCATAGATAGCGTATGCGGTGCCGTTGTCCTCAACGACATCAGTCACGCTTATGAGCGCAGAAAGTCCCATAAGGCGCATGAGCTTGCGCCACAGCTCAAGAAAGCTCTGGTAGCAGTCGGTGTAAGCGCGCTCGCAGCCCTGCATGACCCGAACCTGAGTCTCGCCGTTTTCGCGCGAGCAAATGGCGTCGGGCAGAAATTCCCTGACCTTGACGGCTATGCGCTCGGTCATGTCCCATCCTGCATAGGTGACTCCGTCGCCGTTGAACTCCAGCACCTTGCCGACGAGATAGCGGTTTGCAACAACGCTTCTTATCGGGAGATAGGGGGAGAGCTGGGGCGAGTCGGCATGGTATCCGCAGTAGGGGCACTGCTTCGCGTCGCCGATGGGTTTCATGCAGCTCATGCATAAATTATCGGTGTTAGGCATTGAAGACCTTCCTTTACGAAATATGGGATAACACAGTTGTGTCAATGATAAAATTAGTCAAGTATATGATACCAAAACATGCGGCGATTGTCAACTTCGTATAGTATTCTGACGAAAACGGAGCGTTTTTTGCCTGAATATTTAAACGCTTTAACTCTTGAAATTGCACTTAACGGTGATATAATAATGGTATTGTACTTCTAAAGTGCAACACCTGTATTCAAGATAAAGGAGATGCTATTATGCAGAAGATAACTATCGAGCGTACTACCGCTCCTAAAGCAAAGCCCACAGACGAGACAAAGCTCGGCTTCGGCAAGATATTTACCGACCATATGTTTATTATGAACTATGACGAGGGCGAAGGCTGGCACAACCCGAGAATCGTGCCCTATGCTCCTATAGCTCTTGATCCCGCGGCGATGTGCCTGCACTACGGCCAGGCTGACTTCGAGGGACTCAAGGCATACAGAAGAGCCGACGGCAGCATCGGCCTTTTCCGTCCCGATCAGAATATGGCGAGACTCAATGTCTCCAACGAGCGCCTCTGCATCCCGAAGATAGACGAGGAGTTCGCCGTTGAGGCTATCAAGACCCTTGTCGAGGTCGATAAGGACTGGGTACCGCACAGCGAGGGCACTTCTCTCTATATCCGCCCGTATATCTTCGCTGTTGATCCCATGGTGGGCGTTCATCCGGCGAAGCATCTGCTTTTCGTTATAATCCTTTCGCCCGTCGGCGCATATTACGACAACGGACTCGCTCCCGTTAAAATCTACGTTGAAGAGCACTATGTCCGCGCCGTTACCGGCGGCACCGGCTTTACAAAGGCTGCGGCAAACTATGCTATATCCATGAAGGCGCAGGAAGTCGCCGAGGAACAGGGCTATGCTCAGGTTCTCTGGCTTGACGGCGTTCACAGAAAGTATATCGACGAGGTCGGCGCGATGAACGTGTTCTTTGTCGTTGACGGCGAGGTCATCACCCCGAGCCTTGACAGAGGCTGCATCCTCGGCGGTATCACAAGAAAGTCCTGCATCGAGCTTCTCCGCCACATGGGCTACAAAGTCACCGAGAGAGATATTGAAATCGGCGAGCTTACCAAGGCATATGACGAGGGCAAGTTCGACGAGGCGTTCGGCTCGGGCACGGCGGCTGTTATTTCGCCCATCGGCGAGCTCAAGTACGGCGACAAGCACATGGTAATCAACGACGGCAAGATCGGCCCGATCTCGCAGAAGCTCTATGATACCCTCACCGGTATCCAGTGGGGCAGA
>ERZ1034917.1967-NODE-1967-length-10823-cov-11.457745_pt1 | contig 10823 bp, 9 predicted proteins | sample MGYA00520605_ERZ1034917 | MGnify/ENA primary metagenome ERZ1034917 (study PRJEB33766, sample SAMN09781784) | gut metagenome | biome: gut microbiome | host: Homo sapiens | place: Madagascar | study: EMG produced TPA metagenomics assembly of the PRJNA485056 data... | reverse complement strand
GCAATTTATTACAACTTTTAGACGATTTACAGATGGGCTTCACTGGTGGCATACGGATGCCGGAGCATTTCCGAGATGGAACAGGCGCTTGCGTGGTGCAATGCCACCGGCGAGGAAAGGGATTATTCCAAAGTTCTTGCCGGACTCGAAAAATTCACGTGGTCGGGGCATTGCATGTATTGCGGGCACTGTGCGCCGTGCCCGGTCGGGATTGAGGTGGCGAATGTCAATAAATATCTGAATCTGGCGCTGGCGCAGCAGGAACTGCCGGAAACGGTCCGGGAACATTACAAGGTGCTGAAACATCATGCAGGAGAGTGCATTGCCTGCGGGCAGTGCGAAAAACGATGTCCGTTCCAGGTGCCGATCCGGCGGAAGATGAAAGAGGCCGCCAAAGTGTTCGGCTGCTGATGCGGCAGCTCAGTTCCGTTCGAGAATCATCCTGATTTTGCAGGCGATGGCTTTCGGAGTCATGCCGAATTTTTCCCGCAGGCAGGATTGAGTTCCATGCGGGATGATCTTGTCCGCCTGCCATGCGAAGTGATGGACTCCGTGATGTCCGGCGTTGATGAGCAGCTTGTCCGCGATGCTGTCCAGACCTGCTCCTTCGAGATTGTCTTCGATTGTGAATATCGGCATTTTCGCCGCGTCACTCAGAAAAAGTTCTTTGTCGAACGGCTTGAGGAAACGTGTATTCACGATCCGGCAGGAACAGCCGAGAATTCCGGCGGCTTCAAGCGCCGTTCTGACTTCGCGGCCGACTGCCCAGATTGCAAGGTCGGAGCCGTCTCTGACGACTTCGGCTTTTCCCCACTCCAACGCGGGAACGGGCAGGTCATTGATCTTTGACGCACCCCGCGGATAACGGATCGCGACGGGCGTTTTCTGCTCGTATGCGGCAAAAAGCATTGCCTTGAGTTCCGTCTCGTTTTTCGGGGCGAGCACCGACAGCCGGGGCATGGAGAGCAGGAACGATTCGTCATAGATTCCGTGATGCGTGGGACCGTCTTCGACGATTCCCGCACGGTCGGCGCAGATGATGACGGGCAGATTCTGAAGGCAGATGTCATGGAAGACGCAATCGAGTCCGCGCTGAAGAAATGTTGCATAGAGCGCCACAACCGGACGCATGCCGCCCGCAGCGAGTCCGCCTGCGAAAGTCAAACCGTGTTCCTCCGCGATTCCCACATCGAAGAAGCGATCGGGAAACTGTTCGGAGAATTTCAAAAGCCCGGTTCCCGAACGCATTGCGGCGGTGATTGCGACCACTTCCGGGTCCTTTTCCGCAAGTTCGATCATGGATGCACCGAATGCCGCGGAAAAATTGATGCCGGAGGAGGCGTGTTCGGAGTGTCCGGTATGCGGATTGAAGCTGGAAACTCCGTGGAATTTTTCCGGCGCCTCCTTGGCGTATTCGCAGCCTGCGCCTTTCTCCGTGATGACATGCACAATGACCGGACGGTTGAAATCCTTGACGCGGTTGAATGTCTCGATCAGTTCCGGCAGTTTGTGCCCGTTGATGGGGCCTACATAGCGCAGTCCCATTTCTTCAAAAAAAACACCGGGCACAAACAGGCTTTTGGTTGCTTCTTCAAGTTTCTGGATTCCGCCGATGATATCGCTTCCGCTGGGCATGCGCTGCACCGCCATTTTTGCAAACGCTTTGAAATGGTTGTAGCTGCGCCCCGTGATGATGCGGTTGAGATAGTTCGGAATGGCGCCGACCGATTTCGAAATCGACATTTTATTGTCGTTCACAATGATGATCAGGTTCCTGCAGCTGGAGCGGACATTGTTCAGCGCCTCAAGCGAAAGCCCGCAGATCAGGGAGCCGTCGCCGACGACGGCGATCACATGTTCGCTGCCGTTGCGTGCGTCGCGTGCGGCGGCGAATCCCATTGCGGCGGAAATTGCGGTGCCGGCATGGCCGCTGCTGAAACAGTCGAATTCGGATTCTTCCCGCAGGGTAAAACCGGAAAGCCCGTTGTCCGTACGGATCGAATGGAAACGGTCTCTCCTTCCGGTCAGAAGCTTGTGGACATAGCTCTGATGCCCTACGTCCCATACGATTTTATCTTCCGGCATATTGAATACGCTGTGAAGGGCGACAGTCAATTCGACGACTCCGAGATTCGGGGCAAGATGCCCGCCATTTTTGGAGACGGTGTCGATAATCGTTTCCCGGAGTTCCGAACAGAGGGCAGTCAGTTGCCGGGGAGCCAGAGCCTTCAGGTCTTCGGGAGAACTGATATTATCCAATATTTTTTCGTCCATATTTTATCATTTCCATCCGTGAAAAGGGTGCATTTTGCGGTGATTTGCTATAAAATAGCATATTTTTTGAATATTTCTTTCTATTTTTCTAAAAAAAGCAATTGCCGAGCCTGTTTTGTATGCTATATTCCTTTGAGTAATTGATATGGATCGTTTGTTCAGATACTTTGAGCAAAGTGGAATTGTTGCGAAAAAAGGATTGAAATCATGAGCGAAAATACACCGAGCAGTGACAATGGCGGCCTTAATGATCCGCTGAAGCTTCGAAATACGGATACAGGCACCTTGAAAAGGGTACCTGCGGCAACTCCGTCCATAGCCTCTTCCGCCGCGAGAAAAACAATTAAGCTCAAACCGCTGACGGCGACTCCGGATGCGGAGGGTACGGTGTCCACTGCAACAATTCCAATGGGGCAGGCTCCGCAATCCAGAACCGTGTCCACTGCAACAATTCCGTTGAGCCCGTCACCGAAACCTGTGTCGATGCCGCCGCCGAAACCCTCTGCCGTTCCAACGACGACGCAGGGCATTGCCAGGCCGAAACCTTTGAGCCAGACTGCACAGCCGGTAGTACCGAAGCCGGTCCCGACGACGACGCAGGGCATTGCCAGGCCGAAGCCTGTTGCCGTTCCCCCGAAACCGGCGGGAGGTGTTGTTCCGACAACGACACAGGGCATTGCCAAGCCGAAGCCTTTGAACCAGACTGCACAGCCGGCGGCTCCGAAACCGGTTCCGACAACGACACAGGGCATCGCCAGGCCTTCTTCTCATTCAACTTTATCGGCAGTTCATCAGTCCGGTCTCCAGACTGCCAAACCGGCGATCAAATTGCGTCCTTCTGCGGCTCCGGGTGAAGCTCCGGCTACTCCTTCTGCGGCTTCTTCCGCCGCCTCTCAGACAATCAAGCTGGCGCCGAAGCCTGCTTCCGCGGTTCCGCCTCCGGCAGAGACTGCCGCTGCTCCGTCCGCCGCGTCAGCTTCCGCACAGACTCTTAAACTGACGCCGAAGACGCCGTCGACGGTAGCGCCCGTTCCGCCTCCGGAAGAAGAAGGCGGTGAAACGAAGACGATTCGCATCCCGAAAAAATCTGTACCGTCGCCCTCTGCGGCTCCTGCTTCCGCGCAGACCATTAAACTGACGCCGAAGACACCGTCGACCGTGGCGCCTGTTCCGCCTCCGGCTGAACCGGCTCCCGCCGCGCCTCAGGCGCCCAAGCTCAGTATACCGAGCAAAGCTCCTGTTGCTCCCCAGCCTTCCGATCCGACTGTTTCCCTGCATGTGCAGGGGGATATCCCGACTACAAAAGGCGGCGCCGTCAAGGAAGCTGAAGACCAAGCCATCAAGTTGGAACAGGAAAAAGCTTCGGAGGAAGAAGCCAGGGCAAAAGAGGCGGCATTGAAGGCCGCAAAGAAAGGCAAGGACGAGCCGTCCCTGTTCTTTGCCATCTGCGCATGTCTGACATTGGTTCTCATGCTTTATGTGGTTTATGCCATGTCCGCCCAGTATTTTAATCAATGGAGCGAGCAGAGCATTCCCGTATTCGGATTTGAACAGATCAAGCTGAAATAAGCTGACTGCGGATTTCTGAAAGACCGTCGGTGCCTGCCGTCGGTCTTTTTTTGTTTGAACAAGGAGTCATCCATGCTTCGTGCCAAGCCGAGAACCCTGAAGTTTCTGTGTGCCGGCGCCGTCTGTCTGCTGATTGCGTGTGTACTGTTTGGATTCCGGATTTTCCGTTGGGAACCTGAAAGCATCGAAGTGAATCATTACGATGTCCTGCTGAAAAACTGGCATGGAGAACACAGCGGTCTGCGTTTTGTGATTGTAAGCGATATCCATCAGTTGGCTCTGCCGGAAGACATTGCGCGGCTGAAACGGATTGTCAGGCTTGTGAATGACGAGAACCCGGATGTGATTTTACTGCTTGGCGATTTCATAGGGGAGCGTTTCAACTGGAAAAGGAAGAATGCGTCACCGGAAGCCATTGCGGCGGTTTTAAAAAAACTGAAATCCGCTTACGGCGTATTTGCCGTGCTCGGCAATCACGACTGGTGGCATGGCGGCGGTGCAGTGCGCAAGGCACTGGAGGATGCCGGAATCAAGGTGTTGGAAAATGAATCCGCGGAATTGTTGATTGACGGCAAAGTACTGAATCTGATCGGACTGCCGGACCGGATCACACGAAATCATGTATTGAATACGGGGCTTTTGCCGGATGCGGCGGTTCCGGCGATTGTGCTTTCCCACGATCCTGATTATTTCGAGGAACTGAAACTGCCTTACGAGTTCATGCTTGCGGGACATACCCACGGCGGACAGATTCAGTTGCCTTGGATCGGGGCATTGATCGTGCCGTCGAAATACGGAACAAAATATGCTTCCGGCTTCTTTGAAGACGGCGGCAGAAAACTGTTTGTAACCCGTGGAACCGGTACTTCAATCATCAAAGCCCGGTTTCTCTGTCCGCCGGAAATTGCGGTGATTACCATCAGAAAAGACCCGGCGGAAAACAGCCGGCCCCCTGCCGTTCCCACGGTATTATGAACAGGCTGCTTTATCATTGAAGATTTCAATGTTTATTTTTCCATCAGAAGCAGAGCGTCGCGTCCGGTCATGGAGTCCGTGACTCCGCTTTCCGCTGCGGCTCTGCTGAATTGCCGTATGTTTGCCTGGAGCATATCCTCAAAACATTTTACACCTGTGACGATGGCGAAACGGTCGCCCAGCTGATCCGCGGGCGCAATTGAAAAATAACCGCATCCGAGATTTGCTTTCGCGCCCTGAACCAGCAGTATGGTTCCATGCTGCGTTTTCAGGCGGATTCCCCGAAATTCAATGCCGTTGATATTGATTTGTTCCTGTTCCATAATAGACGATCCTTCTTTTTATTTTCTGCCCGTGCTGCCGAATCCGCCTGCGCCGCGTCCCGTTTCGGAAAGGGTGTCCGCCGGAACCATTTCCACATCCGGGAGAGCCGCGATCACCATTTGCGAAATGCGGTCGCCGCGACGAATTTCAAAAGGGGTTTCGCCAAAATTGAACAGGATGGAGCAGACTTCGCCGCGGTAGCCCGCATCAATGGTTCCCGGAGAGTTGAGGACGCCGATAGAGTGTTTGAGTGCGAGTCCGCTGCGCGGCCTGACCTGTGCCTCGTATCCGACAGGCAGTTCGATATGGAGTCCGGTCGGAATCAGAGTGACTTTTCCGGGTTGTGCCGTGATATCCACTCTGGAACGCAGATCATAAGCGGCGTCATCCTCATGTGCCTTTGCGGGGCGGAGATCGTCACATCCTTCTTCCATAATGAATTTGACCGTAATCTTGCTCATGCTGTTTTCCTTTCTTTTTTTATGCAGTAAGCTACAACGGTTTTGCCGGATTTCAAACACAAATCTAACGGGATGATGTTTGATTTTCATGAGAGTCTCTATTATATTCGGATATCATGAAAAGAGAGGTGCGATAGAATGAAGAAAATGATTGTCCTGTTTTTCTCCGCCGCGGTTCTTGCGTTCCTTCTGAACGCCTGTGCGACTCCTGCCGCGGAGACCGCTTCCCATCCGGCAGGAATACGGGAGGATGAACTGAAGACCGCCGAATTGTTTGCGACTCAAATGCTGGACGGATTGTTCGGCGACAGTTATGAGAAATTCATAAAAGACCTGACGCCGGAAGGCAGGGCGAAAGTCACGGAGCCGGTTTTCAATACGATACGCAGCGAAGTCCTGAAACGGATGGGAACCTATAAGTCAAGAGTTTATCTTGGATGTCTTGACCGGGGCATTTTCAATATTTATCTCTGGAAGGGCAGCTTTGAGCCTTCGGAGCAGGTTCTTGAAAGCCTGAAAATACAGAAAAAGAGTAAAAAAGACCTTCCGAAATTCGATGTCCTGATCCGTCTGGAAATGGGCAGGGTGGACGGAAAATGGAAAGTCTTCGGGTTTTATCTGCAATAGTCTGGAATCAGAACATGACTTTGTCAAGCTTCCAGTAATAATAGTAATCACTGGGTGTCCGCAGGGTATTTTCGACATGCTTCCAACTTGAAACGTGTCCGTCCGCCCAGAGAATCATATTGGAAACGCCGTGAACGGGAGCAACACCATAGTGTCCGCTGCTCATAAAACCGTAATTTGCCGTATTCTCAAGTACGAGAACGGTTTCCGTCGGTTTTTTCACTTCGCTGAGTCTTGCTGGAGATTCCCGTTTAGGGGTTCCCAGGACGGTTTCAGCGCCGCTTCCCCACCCGATGCTCAAACGCTGATAACCGTATTTTACATGGGAATAGCGCCATACTGCGGGATCGGCGTCCAAGCCTTTGATATAGCCGGCTTCCACCGGAGTTACTTTGCTGAGGATTTTGGCACACTCATAGATTTTATTATTCGGGAGATAACGCGATTTTCGACTGCTCATTTCATAGGTCCAGTTCCATAAACTCTGATAACTGGCACTGCCTTCATTTTCATAATAACAGGGAATATACCAGTCACTATAGTCTCCCAGATAGGAGGCATGGGCGAGTCCGATCTGTCTGAGGTTGCTGATGCAGTTGCTCTGATACGCGGAGTCGCGTGCCTTGCTCAATGCCGGCAGAAGCATCGCCGCCAATATGGCGATGATCGCAATCACGATGAGGAGCTCTATGAGGGTGAAAATCCTTATTTTCACCCTCGAAGTAAGAACAGAGGAACATGGAACTCTGAAGTAAGAAGGAACGGAGAAACATTTGAACATTTGAACAATCGAACAATTTAACAATGGAATGAAGAAAGAAGAAGTGAGGTCAGGGGACTGGCAACGTCCTGCCCTGCCTTGCTGCCGGAATGAGATACCACTTTTACAACTTTTCCTCATGAGGAGCTCTGTGAGGGTGAAAATCCTTGTTTTCCCTCTGCGAAGCAAGAATCTCGAACAGGGGACTCTGAGGTAGGAAGCAGAAAAACATTTGGACAATGGAACATTTGAATGAGAAGGCAGGTGTATAAACTTTATCATGGTAAAATCCTTTCTGTTTTTGAAAAAATTCATTTCTTTTGGGATACTGCACGTTCATAGAGAACCGCACGGCTTTCACCGGGTTTGCAGTCAAGTCTGATTTCTCTGCCGCTTCCTGATTTTTCACCGGTTGCGGGGTCATAGAAGTTCATATCTTCTCTGAAGCGGATGACGATCGGATCGGCAAGACGGTGCCCCGCAGCGATTCCATTCCCGACATAGACTGCGTTTCCCGCTTCGGACGGCGGCAGGATTCCCGCTTCTTTCGCCGCATTGTTGATGAGTTGAGCCGAAACACCGGCTATCTGCGGAGTATAGATCAAAGTCCGCCCTTCGGAACGTTTTACAACAAGTCCCGGTTCGGAGGTCCCGAGCCAGCGTCCGAGCACGATTGCCGCGGCGTCCGTGATTTTTGCTCCGAAAGGATTCCGGAGCCATGCGACGTCATCCTTGCGGATGGTGACGCCAAGCGTTCCGAGACGCCCGGTACATCTTTCTGTCAGGGGGTCTTTCACCGTTTCATCGAAAGCGACGACATTGTTGAACGGTTTCATGCTGTCCTGTATTTGAAGCCCGAATGCTTTCAGCACCGGTTCGGCTGACCGGAAAGGACCGCATACGCCCGCCGGACCGGCAATCATGACCACGGCGTCTTTCCTGTAAGCTTTTTCCAGGATCGCGTTCAGTTGTTCCCGTGTGATTGTCATGGGCGAGAAAAAGAGATACAGCTTGTATTCCGGAAGTTCCGGGTTGAGGATGTCATCAAGCATGTAAATATCCGGAGTGAGCCCGCTCATGCGCAGGCTTTTCATCGCGGAGCCGCCGTTTGCGATGCCTTCGCCGTGAAGACGGTCACGTTCATCCATGAAGACGGCGAATTCAGTTCGAGGCACTTGATTGCGTTTTTGTTCCGCCCAGTCCGCCATGCGGTAGGTTTCCCTGATGATTTTCAGGGCTTCCGGATCATGGTACCAGCTTCCGAACATGTCATAGTAGTAAAAGCCGCTGCCGCCTGCCGCGAGAACGCTTCCCGCATCTCGGATCACCTGCGAACGGAATTCCGCCGGACCGGAAGGATATGCGGTGTAATTCCAGCCGCCGATTTCCTGTGTCCGCCATGTCCGGTGATCCATTTCCTGCACATACAGGAGATTGTGCAGATTGGAGTCCGCGATTGTGTAATTGGCGGAACCCCCCGGCGCTCTTGCGAGCCTCGGCGGCGCATAATCCGTGACCTGCGCCACGATATCGATTCCGCCTTTGGCGAGTTCCTCCGCCGCCAGACGGCTTGTCTGCCGCCAGACGGGACTGCTGTACCAGGTCTGGATGACACAGCGTCTTCCGAAAGATTCCTTCAGGACATTGCCGAACTTGCGGAGCATCCGTGCGGTGCTGACGGAAAGAAAGGTGCGGCAGTCCGTGATTTTGCGGTCGATTCCGGGCTCTGTATCGAAATACGGTTTGCTCCGCCACTCTTTTCCGGTGAAGACCCGTGCGGTGTCCAGCGTGATTTCCGGGTCATTCCATGCTCTGCGCAGGGCTTCGTCCGTTCCGTATTTTTCTTTCAGCCATTTTCTGAGAGCGGCCTGGAATGACTCGGAGTAATCGGCATGCCCGGCTGTTTCGTCACCGTATCTCCATTGCACATACTGCCCGTCGTGCCCTCCCGCAAGGCAGAATCCGATCACGATATTTCCGGCGGGACTCTGCTTCAGAAACTCCGCCATTGCCTTGAGCCCCTGAATCACATGCCGCTGATAGGCTTCCGAGGCATAAGTCCACGCCCACCGTTCCTGTTTTTTCTGATCGATGGAGCTGCCGAAGCCCTTGAATCCCGTATAACGGGCGATTCCGCGCTCTCCTTTTTCATTCAGACAGATATTTTCCGGGTGTGCCTCTAGCCATGCGTTGTCCGGGTCGCACTCGACGGTGACAATTACTTTTGCATCCGGATTGGCGGCATAGATTCTCAGAAGATTGTCTTCGAGACGTTTGAAGTCAAATTCTCCGTTTCCGGCATAAGCCTGTTTATCCCATTCCTTTCCCCAGTAAAGCGCCCCGCCGCCTCCGTGAGTGACGATGATATTGGCGCCGTTTTCGCACATCAGCCGGTAATCCGTTCCGCCTTTATAGGCTTTGTAGGCGTTTTTCTTTCCATTGATGTAAAGGACAGGGCGCCCCGCCTCCCGCGCGATCCAGCTTTCGGAGGTTTTCAGTTTCGCCATATCTTTCAGGGCGAACACACGCGGAGGCATCGGATCTTTTTCTCCGTAAATGCCCTTGAAAAGCGGTTTCGGCACATATTTCCCGAATGTCATCCTGCCGATCCTGACTTTGAGCGGATTGCCGCCGAGCTTCAGCTCCGGCTGAATGAAGGCGGTCCCTGTTCCGGCTTTGACGCGCAGCTTCAGTTTCTGCGGAAGATTTTCCGCGTAAACCTGCTGGAAGCGTGCCGGATCGGCGATACGCCCGATCTCCCGTCCGGAGGCATCGAGCGAGACTAATTGAAGCGACGCTGCCGCACCCGGAATCAGTTCTTCGCAGGAAAATTCCAATGCCGCTTCATATTCCTGTCCGGGACTTACCTTATATTTGGAGGCGCGCCATGTTGTGACTCCCGGCAGATTGAGCTTAGACAGGATGCCGTTTGAGGCATCGAAGCTGGAACGGCTTCCGTTTGTGTCGACGACGGGAGATTCCATGCAGAAAAGCGGTTCCGCCAGGCAGAGCCCCATCAGCGGAAAAAATAGAAAACGATATTTCATGGCTGCCTCATTTGATTTCAATGAAAATATTTTTGAGTTCCGTGATCGCGCTCTCATTGTTGTGATTCATCAGGAGATGCAGTTTTGCCTTTACTGCACCCGGCGCCCAGCGATTGTTGGAGTAGGAGGCCTTTTCAACGCCCTTGATTTCCCCTTTCAATGTCTGCCAGGAGTTGCCTGTGATACAGCCGCCCGCGGGGTACATGGTGCCGCCGTTTTCGTGCAGGCGCAGTTTTGTTCCGGCCGCCGCGGCGAACGGAAGCGCACGGGTTAGCCGGACTTCCCAGGCATCGCCTTTTTTCTCGATGTTTTTTACGGTGTTCCATGCCAGTGTATAGTTCGGAAGGTCGCTGCTGTCCTCCTTTGCATGGAACGCCAGTACAAGGAGCCTGCCTTTCGGCCATTGTCCCGCATTTTTTGCGATAAGAAGCGTATCTCCGGCTTTGCATGGAGCCGCAAGTTCCGTGAACGTTCCGGGGATTGTTTTGGTGTGAGAGACATAGATCAGGCGTCCTTTGGCGTCATATTGGCTGACCGTCGGCATGAAAGATGCCTTCTGCCCGTTTCCCGAACGTGCGGATGCCTGTAATGTGTAAGTCTTTGCAGGGTCGACGATGAAAAATTCTTTCATGGTGAAAGAACATTTTCCCGGAATGGAAAGAACGCCCTCTTTTTCCGTCACACCATACTGGCGTTCCCACGCATTGACGGAGTTCAGCTCGATTTTTTCAGCTCCGCACAGGACACCGGCGCCCAGAACAGCCAATACTGCAAGATTTCTTCCGA
>ERZ1034917.1966-NODE-1966-length-10830-cov-4.514710_pt1 | contig 10830 bp, 5 predicted proteins | sample MGYA00520605_ERZ1034917 | MGnify/ENA primary metagenome ERZ1034917 (study PRJEB33766, sample SAMN09781784) | gut metagenome | biome: gut microbiome | host: Homo sapiens | place: Madagascar | study: EMG produced TPA metagenomics assembly of the PRJNA485056 data... | reverse complement strand
AACAGACAGTTATCTTAACAAGATAATCAACAAAATAACCTTCAGAATATCTGGCAAAATTCCCTGAGCGTTCATTGCTCTCCAGACAACGGTACCACCCCGTCTTTTCATAGGAAAGAATTTCCCTTGAACTTGAAATTATGTTCCTCCACATTTATCCTATGGAAAACATTCATATTTTTCACTTTCCATGTTTCAGGAGGCTTTCCCCATGGACGTTCGTCAAATTTTTTCATTTTTGCTGCTGTTTTCCGGATTGGCTATTGCTGATCCGACCGATGCTTCAGACGTTGTCGTTCCTGACTCGCCTCCAATTGGCAAAATTGCTTCTGTCACCCCTCTGTTTGAACATGGCAATGGATACAATATTTACCGTATTCCGGCAATCACCTGTGCCCCCAACGGGGATCTGATTGTTGTATGTGATGGGCGAGTAGATTACAACGATCTGAACGGTAGTCGAAAAATCGACATTGTCATGCGGCGCAGCTCTGACGGTGGAAACACATGGACCCCCTGCGAAACTGCATTTTCAGAAGGAGAAGGGAAACCGGTTTCCGATCCGTCACTGGTAACAGACCGTATTACGGGAGAACTCTTCTGTTTTTATAACTTCATGGATCAGGATCTGTCGGAGCAGGAATACCGTCTGCATGTTCGCAAATCACAAGATAACGGAAAAAGTTGGGACAACGCCATTGACATTACCGGAGCAATCACTCCGGAAACATGGAACCGGGACTTCAAATTTATTACCTCGGGGCAGGCATGGCAAACCCGCGATGGAAAAATCCTTCATACTCTGGTAAATCTCAATGACAACCGTAAAGGCGTGTTTCTTTTCGGCAGTCATGACCACGGAAAAAGCTGGAAACGCTACGAAACTCTGATTACCCCTGCAGATGAATCAAAATTCGTAGAGCTTTCCAATGGAGAATGGATGGTTAACTCCCGCGTAAATGGCAATGGCTGCCGTTACGTTCACCGTTCCCGGGATGACGGCAAAACCTGGGAAAGCACTCCCGATGCCGTACTGGTGGACCCTTCCTGCAATGCTGTCGTATTGCCTTATCGGTACCAGAATGAAACCAAAGATCTCGATCTGCTGTTCTTCTGCAATAACAATGATCCGGTTGACCGGAAAAACCTGACGCTGCGTCTGAGTACCGATCAAGGAAAAACCTGGACACGGCAGCAGGTGCTGGATCCGGGAGATTGCGGCTATGTGGATATGACCGCGCTTCCGGATGGGACATTGGGCATTGTCTACGAAACTGCTAACGGCTGTAACTTTCTGCGTTTTATCCCAGAATGGGCGGATCAGAAAAACAATTAAGAATTTGTTAAACTACACGCGGTATTGCCAGGCTGTCGCATCAGCAGTCGTAGCCTGCCTTATTTTGAGTCCATCAATTCCAATAAAAAATTCTGTTTTTTCCCGACGACAACCAAGTGATTCCGGATCAAATACAAAAATCATCTTTTTCAAATTCATCCGACAAATATTTTCTCTCAAAAAATCATTTTGTCGAAAAATATCGACAAAAATTCTATTCTTGTCTTTCCTCACTGGTGGCGTTATAGTACAGACCAGGAACAGGGAGAAAGAATTTTATGCCACTGAGCGTTATACTGTTGATTTCTATTACCGCATTCACACATTCCGGCTGGAATCTTCTGTGCAAATCGCGTACCCCATCGGCAGCTTTCTTTCTGATTGTTGTTGCCTGCGCGGTAGTATTGCTCTCTCCGGTTTACTTCTTTGAGCGGGAAACCCTGATGCTTCTGGATCGCAATGTCTGGCTTCTGATTTTGTGTACAGGGATTGTTCAAACAATTTACTATATTTGCCTGGCAAACGCCTACCGTCTTGCCGAAATGTCGATTGCTTATCCGATTACCCGCAGCCTGCCGGTTCTGATTATTCCAATGGTCACGGCAATACTCAACCTGGGCAGAGAGCTGACTTATGTGGCAATTTATGGTATGGTTCTGATTTTTTGCGGCTGTGTATTTCTTCCACTGCCGCACTTCCGTAAACTGTTCCGGTTGTGGGAATATTGCAACTGGGGGCTGCTCTTTGTCTTCGCCGCCGCATGCTGCACTGTCGGATATACGATCATTGACAATGAGGCACTCAAAGCTATCGGGGAACTCAAACTCGAACATCTTGCAGCGGTTCTCGATGCCACGGGCGGAACGGATGTTCCCGCAGCAAAAGAACCAAGCAGTTTCTTGACGGCATTATTGTATATGGCTCTGGAATTTTCTGCTATTGGAATTTTTCTTTCGCTCTACGTCTTTCTGTTCAAACCGGAACGCAAAGCCCTGCGGACAATTGCCGGCCAATCCTTTACCTATCCTATTGCCGCAGGCGCAATGTCAGCCTTTGACTATACGTTAATTCTGACAGCAATGACCATGGTTCCCAATGTAAGTTACGTGGCAGCCTTTCGACAGCTTTCCATTCCCGTCGGAGCAATTATGGGAATGGTGTTTCTCAAAGAATCTCATGCAGCGCCCAAGCTTGTCGGCCTGGCATTGATTGTTACCGGGCTGGTCATGGTCGCCTGCGGATAACCCATAATAAAAGAAGATCTCTCGGCGTGATGAATCAGGCTTTCTCCTGCGGAAAACGCTGGAGCGCTTTCCCATGCAAAGACAATTGCCGCATATTCATTATGCCAGCAATTAGAAGAAAATTTTGCATAAAAATATTGCCTGTTATTAAGATTTTAAAGACTGAACGTGATCCCAAAATTCTCTATTTTCCTTCGTTTCAGAAAACTTAAAATATCTCCCTAAGTCATTCCAGCAAAAAAGTATGATCCTGTATGATTGTATTATGATTACTCCAGCCCCGTTTCCCTCCTTGCCGATACGCGGAGAAAGGGAAGTGCAAATGGCTTTCCCGTAAAAAAACAGGAGTTAACATGAATTGTGACTTGCAGAACCCCTGTTGAGGTTATATTAATAGATAGAATGAGAATTGCGGCAACGGAAAAACTGTGCCGCGGGAATATTGTGAGGTTGGATCTTGTCTATGATTCCTTACCCGGAAGGGCATTTATCAGAAGTTTTGATGATTGGCTACTACCAGTCACCTCCGGAAGGGCCGGCTGGGCCTTATGTCATTCCCCAACACTGCGAAACAGTCGAGTTGTTGCTTGGCGGCAAAACATTTTTTGCCGAAGATGACTCTGGCGAACTGAAACCCTATGGACGTGGCTCTCTGTTCTGGCACAAAGCCGGAGAACCGACAGTGCACCACACAGATCCGGACGCCCCGTACCGTTGCGTGGTCTTCCATTTCCGGGTTCGAGATGACGTCAGGCCTGCGCCACGGGTCAGCGCCTTTCTGGATCTTGGAGCACTGGACGTCTTCGCCTCCGAAGCAGTACGCAGTTTTCATGACGATAACTGTGATCGGCAAATGCTTGCGCAGTATTGTTACCACACATTGCGCTTTCATGCACTCCGCAACCTTCAGAGATCCCGGAGCGGCATGATGCCCATGAAGCTGTATCAGGCAATTCAATATATGGAAAAACATTTTCACGAACCACTTACCATTGCCGATCTGGCGGCTCACTGCAAACTGAGCAGACCATATCTTTTTACATTATTCAAACATTCCCTTAACCGCAGCCCCTATCAATATCTGTTGGCGATCCGCCTTAACAACGCCAAAGCGATGCTGGCGGACAATCAGGCAAACATCAAGGAAATTGCTTCAGGTTGCGGCTTTGAAAATATTGAAGTCTTTTACCGGGTATTCAAAAAAGCCACCGGCATGACGCCTGGAGCATTCCGCGAATCCCATCACCCTTATGGGTATCTCTGAAAATTGTAGAACTTTGCAACGTAGTGAAAAATATTTTACTCAAACACCGCATCGCAAACGAGGAAAGAAGGATTCCCATGATTATTGATGCACACATGCATTTTCCGTTAGAAGGAGACGCAAAGGCGGCAGCCGATGCCATGGTTACCGCGCTCGATGCTGCCGGAATCAACCTCGGCATTGTCTCCGATCTTGCAGACGACTGGAGCGAATATCCGACAACAGAACAAATCTGTAAAGCCAATGAACGTGCAGCGGCCGCCGTATCCTGCCACATGGATCGGCTCCGCTATCTGGCGTACATCAGTCCGCGTCTGGAAAATGCTCTTGACGAAATTGATAAAAACCGGAATCGGCCCGGCTGTGTCGGCTTGAAGCTCTGGATCTCACTCCGTGATGAATCCGGAACGTTGGAACCGACCCGAAGAGTACTTGCCCGCGCAGCCCAATATGATATTCCCGTAATGATTCACGCTTTCAATCGCAGTGATGATTTGTTGAAAGGGGAAATCGACAGTGCAGAATTTGCAGAACTTGCGCGTGAATTTCCCAATTTGACCTTTGTCTGCGCCCATCTGACGGTCAATGCGGCAGAAAATGCAGCCACCTTCCCTAAGGAACTGCCTCGTACGTATGGAGATATCGCCGGTGGCGATCCAGATTACGGCTGTGTCGAACTTCTCTGCAACCGTCTTGGCAGCAACCGTCTGCTTTTCGGATCCGACGGATTGGGACGCTCTCTACTTTCCCAACTGGCAAAAGTAATCACGGCTGACCTGACGGAAGAAGAACGTAAGGCAATTCTCTATCAAAATGCCCTTGCAGTATACCGGATTGATCCGGCATCCATAGGCGATGTTCATGCCAATACCTCCAATATTCCCGCAGAATACCCGGATCCCGCTGAAGATCATTTTCTAATGACAGGGAGGCGATTTGATGGCCAACCGGGGGGTACAGAAGTGGAAGAGTTGGAAAATTTACTTGCTGCCTCAGCCATTTCCCGAGCTTACGCTGCACCGATGGAAGCAATTTTCTCCAATGCTCTTTCGGAAATCAACCGTACCTATGCCGAACGAGCACGGAAACTCCGCATCCTGAAAATTCTTGCCGCAATCAATCCGACAGCGCGTTCCTGGCGTGATGACTTACGCATTGCCCAAGAACTGAATGCCCCTGGTTTGTGGCTTTCCCCCTATTTGCACAACTATCAGCTGGATGCAGAACAGTTTTCCGAATTTTTTGCAGAATGCGAAAAAATCGGAATGTCATTATGGATTAATTGTGGTTTTTACGATTTCCGCTTCCGTTTCCGCAATGCAGTTTTCCGCCCGGTAGCTACGGAAGAAATCCTGGCACTTTCCCGCCGACATCCTACTCTTCCCATCGTATACCAGAATGCGGCAGAAATTGAAACTCTGCTTGAAGCCGGAATCCCGGAAATACAAAAATTTGACATTGCTTTTGTCATTGATGGAGAAGGCCGCTTGGCAAAACTGGTAAAACGCTTCGGAGTAAAGCAACTGGTCTTCGGCAGCGCATACCCACTGCGCAGATTGAACACCACGCGATACGCGGCGGGAATCCGGTAGCTTTGCAGAAAGGGTAAAATGGCGTTTGCGCTTCACTGTGGCAACAAACTGGAATTGCTGGCGGCCCATTGCCTGGAATCTCTTTATGGACCAGGTAATACCGTTAAAGATCCGTTTACGCCTCGAACCGTCGTTGTGCCCACGCGAGGCATGGCTGACTACCTGACCTTGACAATTGCAGAAAAATTGCCTGTAGCAATCAATATTTCAACGCCATTTGTAGTATCTTTTATCGATTCAGTTCTTGCCGCATCATTTCCGGATTTCAATCGTAGCGGCATGTTGTATAACAAAGAGGTTCTGGCACTCCGGCTATATGCAATCCTCAGAGATCATCCTCCGGAAGCACTGGTGAATTTTCTTAATCGAGCGCCTCAGGAACTCCGCGCCTGCCAGTTAGCGCTTCAACTTGCAGGACTCTTTGACCAATACCAAATCTACCGCCCCGAAAAACTACGGGACTGGCGGGAACGCCGGACGGAAACTGATCCACGTTTTCAGTGGCAGCGAGATCTTTACCTTGAACTTTTTTCCGATGGCAAAAGCCGTGATGTCTTTCTCCAGCGTTTCTGTGAACTGGAACAACTTGCACCTTATGCTGCTCCGGATGAAATTACGGTTTTTGCAGTAGGTTCAATGCCGCCATTATTTTTTCATTTTTTTAAAAAGCTCGGCGACTTCCGTACGGTTCGGTTCTACTACCTCAATCCCTGTGAAGACTACTGGGCAGATCAAATGAACCGTTTTGAAGCACGACGACGGCTGATCCGGGAAGAACTGCCTCCGGCAGGCAACCCCCTGCTGCAGAGTTTCGGCTCCTATGGCAGGGAATTTTTTAAATTGGTCGTCGAACAACTGGACGACTTTGAAGAACATTTTGAATCTTATTATACCCCTGGAGAACAACCAGACGTACTCCATGCTATGCAGCAGGATATTTTACGAATGAGGGATCGGGCAGCAAACGACGATCCATTCGCCGCTCCGGAAGATCTTCCTTTCCCTGTTGCACCGAACGACCGTTCTGTCATGATCCATTGTTGCCATAATCGGCGCCGGGAAATCGAAATTCTTCACGATCAGCTTCTATACCTCCTGCAATCGCCGGAAGTTCAACCGCGCGATATTCTGGTTATGGCTCCGGATATCAATGAATACGAACCTTATATTCGAGCCATATTCGGATTAGGCCCGTTGGAGAAATTTTTTTCCATCACAGACCGCAGTCTCCGCGAAGCTAATCCTCCGGCAGTGGTATTTGAAGAGTTGCTGGCACTGCCCACCAGCCGATTTGCGATCTCAGAACTTTTTAGACTACTCGACTTTCCACCAGTAGCGCAAGCTTTTAATCTGTCATTAAATGAGCGGCAAAGGTTACAGCAACTCTTTGCCCGCAGTGGTGCCCGCTGGGGAATGAATGCGGAACACCACCGGGAATTCACCGGAGTTGCCTTTGCAGACTTCTCCTGGCAAGACGCGTTGGACAAACTACTGCTGGGATTTATCGGAGATTTTACTCCGGAAGTTACTACTGATCCAGAACTATTGTATAATGTGCCGGTTCCTGACGAAGATGATGCTATACTTCTGGGAAAAGGAACGGATTTTCTCATGGCCTGCAATACTTTAAGAGGACAGCTTAAAGAAAAACATACTTTACATGAATGGTCTCAAATCCTGGGAAACGCGGTAGAGATATTTTTTGCCTCAGATAAAGAAAATGCCACTGGTCTCGCCGTTTTGCGTGAAGCCGTTGCTCATCTTGCCGATCTCGGAATGCTCAGCAATTCTGAAGACTTACTGCCCGTCGATGTCATCGCAGAACTTCTGAGTGGCAAACTTGAAGCTCCGCCGGAAAACCTTCCTTTTCTGCGCGGGAAGATCGTCTTCTGCTCCATGCAACCCATGCGGAGTATCCCCAAAAAGGTTGTAGTCCTTCTGGGACTGAATGACCGGAAATTCCCGCGTAAAGACCACAATAACAGCTTTTCAATTATCAACAGCCACCCCAAGGCCGGGGATCGCGCCCGAGATTTGGAAGACCGATACCTTTTCCTGGAAGCGCTGCTGTCAGCCCGGCGGAATTTGTTGCTTTTCTATCAAGGACGGGAAGAAACAAACAATTCTCCGTTGCCGCCGGCGATTCCGTTAGAAGAAACTCTTCATTACCTTGAAAATTGCTTTCAATTGCACCCCGTCAACCAAAAGCTGCAGGCTTTTGACCGGGAGTATTTTTGTCCTGATCGCCCCAAAGGGATGGAATCATTTAACCGTGCCGCCTGGCGCGGAGCGAGCGCTTTCAACACAGCGGAAAGATTTGCCGAAGAACCGCGTCCCCGTTTGCAACGCTGGATCGGACGTTTTGAGCTGCCGATCACCGTAGAACTGACTACTCTTATTCGTTTTTTTTCCGATCCGGTTACCGAGCGGGTAAAAACTCTTTTTGGAATCCGACTGGCACCGGAGCAGGAGCAACCGGAAGATGATGAACCATTTCTTCTCTCCGCTCCGGATCGAGGGTATCTCCGCAGGCTGATCCTGCATTCACGAATTGCCGGATATTCTCATGACGCAGTTCTGCGTATAGCACGGGCTCAAGGGGTATTACCGGTTGGCAACGGAGGTAATGTTGTGTTCTCCAGGGTCTGGCATGATGTTGATGCACTGGGAGATATCTTGACGGAAAGTGCAGCACAACAGCCATGGCGTTTTGCTTTGCCGCTATCGCATCACAAACACAAATGGCTCGTGGAAGGAACATTGAATGCTGCGTTGGATCGGCAAAGTTTCATTCTGCCAGGGTATGGTTCGTGGCGCTGGAAAAATGCTGTTGCCTTTCATCTGACCGGCCTGGCATTGCGCGCTACACAAAATTCCCTGACACCACTGGTCGGGAAATTTATTTCCTGGCAACAGGAAACGGGTTTTCCCATTGTCCAAAAGTATAATTTCGGGGAAAAAACTCCAACGGAAGCCCGGAATTGCCTTCTCCAGCTTGTCCGGCTCTATTTTGCTGGACTGCGTGAACCTTTGCCAATTTTCCCTCAAACAATGGAAGCCTTTCAATCAGGAAAAGGCGACTTTATTCCCACGTCAAAATTCTCTCAGTCGCAAGAAGATTTTTCGTACGGTGGAGATTACGAATGCTGTCCCGGCATCCGGTATTGCTACGAACAGAACTTTTTGTCTCAGATTGAGAATAACTCCGCCCTCTCCGCCAACCGGAATGCCTCAAAACGTTTAGAGCTTTACCGTCTTTTGGCAACGTTGCTCCCAATGTCCTTGGCAAAGGAGGTTGACTTATGCCAGAATTAAACGCTATGACCGTCTCCCTGGAAGGAACACATCTGATTGAAGCCGCTGCCGGAACCGGGAAAACCTATAATATTCAAACTCTTGTTGCAAGGCTCCTGCTGGAGAAACGCATTCCAATCGACAAAATTCTTGTCGTCACGTATACCGATCTGGCAACTGGAGAACTCCGCAATCGCCTGCATACAATTCTGCATACGCTTGCGGAATTGGCTGATGGAAAATTATCGGAAGCGGAAGAGGATCTTTCCCGATGCCAGGCACTGTTGCAGGCAGCACAACGCAGCGGCCTCGATAAAAGTGCAATCTGCAGCTTGTTGCGCCGGGCACTGCTTGATTTTGATGCGGCAGCTATTTCAACCATCCACGGATTCTGTCAGCGAGTGTTGAGTGAAAACGCCTTTGAAAGCGGAGTTCTCTTCCGTGCCCGATTGGAAAAAGACATCTCCCCATTTGTCGAGGAAGTCGTCCGTGATGAATTTCGGAAGCTCTTTTATCAACAAACCTCTGACCCGGCGGCGGAAAGCATTCGTTCGGGTTTGCTGGGAGCGCTATCGCTGACACCGGATAAAATCATGGATATCTGCCAGAATTTCCTGTCGAGAGGAACACTGGATCTGACGCCGGAAAGTCGTAGAAAAAGTATGCTTTTTGCGGAATATTTTAAGGAAATTGTTGCCTTGTGCAAAAAGATTCCTCAAATTCCAGATTTCAACGCTATCCTGCCGATTCTGAAAGGCAAGGACATTGAAACCATGGTAAATGATATTTGCAATTTAGTTGATTATGCCCGAAAAAGCCGCAATTATCCCAAAGAATTCTTCTCAGCGGTTCGTAAACTTTCTCCGGAGCAATTACAAAAAATTCTGAAACAACCGCGATCACAGGCGGACAAAGACCACAATCAACGCATCCTGGCCAACTTTCTTGAAGAGTCTTTTTTTCAATGGGTTAAGCAGCTTGTCGCAAAACTTGACGACTTCGCCGAAAGTACAAAATCCTGTCTTGTTATCGCTTCGATAGAACAATTTGAACACTATCGGGAAGAGCGTCGCTTCCAGACTTTTGACGACCTGCTTGTCAAAGTCCATGAAATTCTCCGCCTCCCGGGGAACTCCCTGGCAACATTACTCCGCACCCGCTTTGCCGCCGGAATCATTGATGAATTTCAAGATACCGATAAAATTCAATATGAAATTTTTCATGCCATTTTCAGTTCTCCCGGCCATGCCTTTTTCATGGTAGGTGATCCAAGACAAGCAATTTATTCGTTCCGCGGCGGAGATTTGGCTACTTATCGCCGCGCTGATACAGAATGCGCCGATGCAAATGGCAAGAAATACACTCTAAGTGTAAACTTCCGTTCCTCTTCACCAATCATTAATGGATGTAATACATTGTACGATGGCCTTCAGAATCCATTCCATGATTCGGGCATTCTGTTTGCCCCGATCAAGCCCCCTTCAGCCAACAACGGTGGCCCGCGGCAGGGAATTTTACTTGACGGACACGAAGATCCTAATCCAATTAAAATTTATGAAGCCCCTCTCAATAAAACAGCTTTAGCCCAACATTGTGCAAATGAAATCCTGACGATTCTTTCTGATGGCCGCAATACGATCCCGGATGGCACAAATCAAGGACGGCCACTGCGCTGCTCTGATGTCGCCGTCCTTGTCCGCAGCCGCCTTAATGGCAAAGCTGTTCTTGCAGAGTTGCAAAAAAAGCATATTCCTGCTGTTCTTCATGATGATGTCAACTTATTCGACTCGGAAGATGCCCGTGAACTTGCAATTATGCTGCACGCGGTCGCCTCTCCCCGTGACAAAAACGCATTTCTGAATGCAGCATTGACTCCGCTTTTTGCTATTGACGAAACCGAACTTGCCAATCTTCAGCGAAATGATTCACTCCGTTCTGCAAAATGGGAGCTTCTGCTTTCTCCGGCTGCAGCCTGGCGTAAAGGCTCCTTTGCGGAAATGTTTGAAGAACTCCTCCGCGTCATGGATCTCCGTTCCCGTTATGCGCGACGAAGCGACGGAGAGCGCAAACTGACCAATTTAATTCAATTGGGAGATGCAC
>ERZ1034917.1965-NODE-1965-length-10835-cov-5.092022_pt1 | contig 10835 bp, 7 predicted proteins | sample MGYA00520605_ERZ1034917 | MGnify/ENA primary metagenome ERZ1034917 (study PRJEB33766, sample SAMN09781784) | gut metagenome | biome: gut microbiome | host: Homo sapiens | place: Madagascar | study: EMG produced TPA metagenomics assembly of the PRJNA485056 data... | reverse complement strand
CTCTATCCAGCTGAGGTAATGGCGCACTTCTAAACAGCAACGGATATTATGCCAGCGATAGCGCGGGGTGTCAACATCTTTTTTGAAAGTTATTGCGACCTGGTTACATCCGTGCGCATATTTGCCGAATCCCGGGTGCGATCGGCGGTGAAGTGGCGCGAGGCGCTATCATAGTCGGGCGAGACTGAAAGGTGAAGTGAATGGCTGACGAGCGCATCGACCTCTATAAGAATTTCGAGCGGATCAACTACATCGATCCTGCCAATTACGAGAAGTTCCGCGTGAAGCGCGGCCTGCGCAACTCCGACGGCACGGGCGTGCTGGCGGGCATGACGAACATCTCGAACGTGCACGGCTACTTGCTTTCCGACGGCGATAAGCTGCCGGACGAGGGTTCGCTGCGCCTGCGCGGTTACGAGATCACCGACCTGCTCGGCGAGGAGAGCTCGACGACGCGCTTCAGCTTCGAAGAGGTTGCCTATCTGCTTCTTTTGGGGGATCTTCCCACGCAGGAGCAGCTCGACACCTTCATCGCGGCCATCGATTCCCAACGCGAGCTGCCCGACGGGTTCACCGCGTCGATGATCTTGAAGGATACTCCGCCCGACATCATGAACGTGCTCGCGCGTTCGATTCTGCTTTTGTACGCTTACGATTCGGATGCGGAAGACCGCTCGCCCGAGCATGAGATCAACACGGCCATTTCGCTGATGTCGCGCGTGCCGCGCATGATGGTCCTTACCTATTACGCCCAGCAGGCGCGCTACCGCAATGGGTCCATGATCATGCATCGCTTCATCCCCGGCCAGTCGACGGCTGAGACCATCCTGTCGATGCTTCGCCCCAATCGCGAGTTCACGCCGGAAGAGGCGCGCATGCTCGACGTGATGCTGTGCCTGCATGCCGAGCACGGCGGCGGCAACAACTCCACGTTCACCACGCGCGTCATGTCCTCGGCCGATACCGACCCGTATTCGGTGTATGCGGCGGCCATCTGCTCGCTTAAGGGTAAAAAGCATGGCGGTGCGAACCATCAGGTGCGCGCGATGCAGGCCGAGGTGAAAAAGAATGTTGCGAACTGGGAAAACGATGATGAGGTTGCTGATTATCTCGCGAAGATCGTGAACAAGGAGGCCTTCGACGGGTCGGGGCTTGTCTACGGCATGGGGCATGCGGTGTATACGCTTTCCGATCCGCGAGCCGCAATTTGCAAGAAGTATGCGAAGAAGCTCGCCGAGGGGACGGAGTTCGAGGCGGAATACAAGCTGCTCGAAAGCATCGAGCGCCTAGCGCCCGAGGTGATTCTTCGAGAGCGTGGCACCAAGAAGAACATGTGCGCGAACATCGACATGTATTCCGGCTTCGTGTATTCGATGATGGGGATTCCCGAGGATTTGTACACGCCGCTGTTCGCTTGCGCGCGCATGGCGGGGTGGGCGGCGCATCGTTTTGAGGAAATTGTCGCAGGCAAGCGCATCATTCGCCCCGCTTACAAGAGCACGCGCAGCGGAAGTCGCCCGTATCTGCCTATTTCCGAGCGCTAGTTTTTGGCTTCGAGGGCGGTATAATGCCCTTATCAGGAGGAGTTGGAAGAGGGAGAGGAGGTGCGCATGCCACCGAAATTTCCGAAGGGCAATGTGCGTCTCATGACCGATGAGGACCTCGACGGGTTCACACTCGATGAGCTGAAATGCCGTGCGTGCAGCGGTTATGGAAACTGCGGGTACAAGCAGATGAACATCTATAACGGCAAGGCCGTTTCCATCTGTCAGATGCGCAAGAAGAAGCTGCAGTGCGAACGCGATGGCGTTCCCTTTGAGATGTAGCCTCACGGATGGGCCTCGCGACAAGCGAGGCCCATCTGCTTGATGGCATGAAAAACGCCCGAGAGTCTCGGGCGTGTAACAATCTGGCGGAGGAAGTAGGATTCTACGTCCGCTTCGCGGCCGCAACCCCTCCCTCGCAAGCTCGGTCGGGCGAATTCCTAAAAACGCTCCACTGGAGCGTTTTCTTAACGGAATTCCACCTCATCGGTTCGAATCCTTCTCCCAAATATGAAAAACGCCCGAGAGTCTCGGGCGTGTAACAATCTGGCGGAGGAAGTAGGATTCGAACCCACGGAACCTTGCGGCTCAACAGTTTTCAAGACTGCCGCCTTCAACCACTCGGCCATTCCTCCAGTAGGGCTTGATTATATCAGTCCGATAAGAATTTCCATGCGGGAATGGCCGCTATGATTATCTCGCCAGCGCAACCTTGGCTCTATTCGCCTTCTGCTTATTGTCAAGTATCGCCTGAAAATCTCCAAAGATGGCTTTTTTACGGCCTTGAAAAGGCACTAGGTTGTGATAGATTGCTAAGCTATAGGAAAACTGTAGGCTATGAGCCTGCGCAGTATGTTGGGGGGCGAACATGTCCAAAGGCGAGACCTTAGTGGAAGGCATGCGCTCCCCCGAGATGCCGACCTCCCCCGACAACCCTGCGGGGGGGGGGTTCTCACGGCGACCGATGCGAGCCTTCCCGACTCCCTAAGCTGACCCCGGCCCAGTACCGCATCCTGGGCGTTATCGCCGCAGCGGGCGGCATCCCCATCTCAAAATCCGACATCGCCGAGGCGGCGGGCTGCGTCGTGCGTACGGCCGACCGCGCCCTGCAGCGCCTCCGCGCCGAGGGCCTCGTCGAGCTCGTCGTCAACTACGACGAGGCGGGCGGGCAGATGGCGAACTCCTATCATCTTCACACCCAAAAGGAAGATAACTTCCAGGTCAGGATACGCCCCGACCCTTAGGGCGGGCATAAATGCATTGCGCCCGTAAACCAACAGCAACCGAATACGGCAAACCCGTCGCGAGGCGGGGACGCAAAGCTGCAGGGGCTCTAGAAGCCAGCCAGTTGCCCGAGGGGAGAATCGGATTCCCCGAGGATTTCAAAGTGAGGAACCGCGAGCTTTGCGACAAGCAGGCCGTGGTTTTGCTGGTTTTCGGGGCGATTCGCCGAGATTGACGATTCCAATTCAAGTCGAGATAGAGAGAACGGAGAGAGACAGCATGGGGAAGAAGGAGAAAACCACCAAGCTGATATCGGTCATGGTGTCTGCGACGCTCGCCACGGGCATGGTGCCGGCGGCAGCCTTCGCGCAACAGGCAGTTAATGCCACGGGTCAGGGCGGCTCCGCATCGTCCGACCAGAGCATCGAGAGCGTCGACCCGACGGCCACTGAGATCGCGAAGGCAACCGAGGTGGACACGACGGTCGGCGCGCAGCTTCTCGAAACCGAGACGCCCGCAAGCCCCGCGATGAGCGGCGATTGCGGTGCAACCGAAAGCGATCAGGTGACTTGGGCGCTCACGCAAAACAACGATGGCGATGAGAACCCCACCTACACGCTTACCATTTCAGGTGAGGGCGCAATGGCGGATTATTCTTGCAATATCGCTAAGAGCGACGCGACGCAACCTTGGCGTCAGGGTTTAACGGGCGTCAACGTTGTCTCGATCAACAATATTGTCGTCGAGGAAGGTGTAACGTCTATCGGCGCGTTCGCCTTCAATGGTGTTGGTCCTTCGGTATCGCACGCAAGTTTTGACAACTGCTTAACCTACAAGATTGCGGACAGCGTTGAGACAATTGGTTCCTGGGCTGTGCAGTCTGGAAACGTTGGGACGTGGACAGGAGCGGTTGCAGAAGGATGCAAAGGACTGATGGTTAAGGATGGTGTCCTCTACACTAAGGATGGATCGAAGCTCATCGACTATCCTGGCGCCGCTGACGCCGTTAAATCATTCGAGATCCCATCGGGCGTCACGGAAGTCGCTGCAGGATCGTTCAATGGCTGCGATGCGGAGAACGTTGTATTTCCCGATGGGGTGAAAAACATCGGGGGGTGGCTCTTTTCGGCGTCGACGACGAAAAGCGTTTCGTTCGGCGATGGACTAAAGTCGATCGGGACTGGCGCGTTCTCTGGTGTTTCGACATTGGAAAATGTTGACTTTCGAAATGAGGAGGATGGGCTTTCGATTGGCGATATGGCATTTGCAACCACAGGACTTCAGAGCGTTGCTTTGCCTGCGGGTGTTACCTTTGTCGGTGACGAAGCTTTTAAACAATCCCCGAGTCTGTCCGAGGTGATTTTCGAAGGTAAAGATACGGGTCTCTCAATTGGAAAACAGGCGTTTCTTTCCTGCCCGAAACTCGAGAAAGTAACACTTCCTGAGGGAGTATCAGCGGTCAAGGACCAGGCATTTCAGAATTGCAAAGGACTCGAATCCGTTGTCTTCGGGGGAGCCTCGAACGACCTTGTTATAGGCAGCGGAGCATTTACAGGCACGGCTCTCTCTTCGGTTGAGTTCCCCGCCGGGATAAAGGAAATCGGTAGTACGTCTTTCAATGGACTTTCGACCTTGAAAACGATTAGTTTTGCAGGAGACGTGTCGGCCGATGGGCTTACGATTGATCGCTACGCGTTCCAGCATGCTTCCGGCTTGGTCTCAGTCAGATTGCCTGAGGGCGTCAAGAAGATGGGGGAATATTGTTTCTCCCAATGCCAAAATCTGAAGCAGGTTGAGTGGCCGACTGCTCACGAAGGGGCAACGATAGAAACCCGTATCTTCAAAGACACGGCTATAGAGAAGTTGGTTATTCCCGAAGGGGTTACAACGCTTGAGGGGGCCTCAATTGGAGAAATGGGGTCTTTGAAATACCTTAAGCTTCCGTCGACCGTTTCGTCGGCTGCGAGTGCAGCCCTGCATGCGCTTCCCAATCTTGAGGTTCTCGACGCTGTGGCTTTGTCGGATGCGTCGGACTTTCATAAATCTAATGATGGGAAGTACGATTGGGTAGGCTCTCCGGCGGGCGTTACGTATGTCTCGGATGCTTCGATGGTTTCGGTTTTCCCTCTTTGGTGGGGTTTGGCTGTCTGCGTGACGCTTGGCGGCTCCCTCTCCGACGAAGGAAGTCAGAGTAAAACTGAATTTGCGACAATTTCTAAAAAGAACATGACATTTGGTGGCTGGTATTCTGATGCGAAATACCAAAGCGGTCAGGTCAGCGCCCCATCGTCATCTCATACCACCTATTACGCTAAGTGGAACAGCAAGATAACGCTCGACGCGAACGGCGGTGCCTTGGGCGAGTCCGACAGCTCGACCCTCGACGTCGCCGAAGGCGGCCAGCTCGGCGAGCTTCCGACCCCGACGCGCGAGGGATACAAGTTCGGCGGCTGGTTCACGGAGAAGGGCGCGGGCGAAGAGGTGGGGGCCGGCACCGTTCCCGCGGGGAACGCCACCTATTACGCTCACTGGGTGAAGACCGTTGACGATTCGAAGTACTACGTGAACCCCGTCGTCGCCGACCAGACGTACACCGGCAAGGAGCTGAAGCCCGCCATAGCGGTTACGAAGAACGGGCAGCCTATCGATGAGGGGTACTCGGTCGAGTACGCCGACAACGTGAACGCCGGCACCGCCACCGCCACCGTCAAGGTCGGCGACACGGTAATCGGGACCGCGTCGTTCACTATCCGCAAGGCCGTTCCCGCCATTACCCTCGCTCCTTCGCCCAAGACGCTGTGGGGCGGAGGAACCGTGACGCTGGCCGTCACCGGGGCTCCCGACGAGGGCGAGCTGAGCGTCAGTTGCAGCGACGCGTCCGTCTCCATCCGCAAAAACGAGAAGGGCGAGTACGTCGCCTTCCTCCCGAACGCGACGAAGGACTACACGTTCACTGCGTCGTACACGCCAAAGGAGAACGGCAACTACGAGAAGCCCGAGGATGCGACGGCAGCGGTCCACGTGGATTACTACGACCCGTCGTACCCCGTGAGCGTGGATGATTCCGCCATCGAGGGCGGCTCGGTCGAGGTTTCGCCCAAGAGCGCGGTTCTCGGCCAGAAGGTCACTTTGACCCCGAAGGCCGATGCGGGACATGTGCTCGGCGACCTTGCGGTTAAGGACGCGAAGGGCAACGAGCTTGAACTCGTCGACAACGGCGACGGCACGTACAGCTTCAAGATGCCCTCGAGCAAGGTGACCGTCGAGGCGACCTTCCCGGTTATGACGTTCCCCGACGTCGACTACTCGCAGTGGTACGCGCCCGGCGTCGACTACATGGCCGGCAAGGGCCTCATGACGGGCTACTCCGACACGGGCCTCTTCGGCGTGGGGAAGACCTTGACCCGCGGCGAGCTCGCCACCATCCTCTGGCGCAACGCCTGCCCCGACGAGGCCGCGGCCTACGACTCTGCCGCCGCCAAGGACGAGACGGGCATCGCGGGCAGCGCCGACGGCATGTTCTACACCGCCGCCGCCAACTGGGCGGTCGCCAACGGCGTGATCACCGGCGTCGTGCGCGAGGACGGCTCGCTCGACTTCGCGGCGACGGAGGACGTCACTTTCGAGCAGCTCGTGACCATCCTGGCGCGCCTCTGCGCCGAGCCCGGCGCCGTCGCCGCTGCGGGGAGCGACCTGTCCGCCTTCACCGACGGCTCCGACGCGAGCGCGTGGTCGGCCGCGTCCCTGAAGTGGGCCGCCGGCAAGGGCCTCGTTGAGGGCTACGACGAGCCCTCGGGCAAGCGCCTTGCTCCTGGCGAGGACGTCGCCCGCGAGCGCGTGGCCACCGTGCTCATGCGCGCCTTCGATCTGGGCATCCTGAAGTAGCAAGACAGCCCTGAACATACTAAAGCGGGGCGCCCGACGAGGAACGAACCTCGAAGGGCGTCCCGCTTAAATAGCGATATGGCTAAAGCACAAAGCGTGTCTGCTCAATTTGAGCTGACACGCTTTGCCATGCAGTAAATGAACCATGCTCGGATATCAAGTCGTTTTTTGCAATAGCTGGATTTTCCGTTTAACTATCTAAGCTTATCATTTCGCCAGGTCGCCGAACAAAAGACGACGGAGTGACTCCGCCTGCGCCGTCCCACGGGATTGGCAATGGGGCATTTAGCTGCATAATGGTTCCTAGTTAGAAATCCTCGGGTTCGCGGGGCGGGATCGTGAAAGCGATTCTGCCCTATTTTTTCTCTGTCTGCTCAAAGCCAAGCAGTTCGAAGATAGCCTGTAGGTGTCCGCAGGGGCGCCTTTTTTAATATGAGCAGGACATTGCCTATTGACAATGCCCTGCTCATATTAAAAACCTAGCCTGTTTGCGCAGGCCAGGGGATTGAAATCGCCTGATATCAGCCATTTTTACTCGATGGTTGAAGACTCCCTCTGGTTTGTTCTGGTTTGCCGCGGTTTGCTCCAGTTTGCCCAATTAACACTCGGTCTCAAAAATTGCCGCGAATTCATGGGATCGAATCTGGGTCACGGATTTCGGGGCGGGGCAGGGCGCTTTCGCGGGCCGCGGTGGGCCACGGCGGATGGGAGGGTCGCCTTGTGTAATCTTGAGGGAAGATAAACCTATGGGCTGCCTGTGGTTTGAGGAATTGAAGCAACGCCCAGTGAGGGGGTTGATGCCAAGGTCGGCGCAGGGCGATGCCCGGCCCCGCCCGTTACCCCAAGCGCTTCTTGCGAAGCTTCTTAAGGTAGTTCTTCTTGAAGTCGCGGTTGGTGCCGAAGAATATCCTCTCGGTTCCGCCGGCCTCGTTCGCTTCGTACTTGATTGCGGCAAGCTCTATCTCGCAGATGAAGTCTGCTATCTGCTGGAGCCGGAAGTCCGCGGGGCTGCAGTCCCTGTAGGCGATCGCCTGCTTGTTCAGCGCGTACTCGAAGGCGGCGTGGAGCGCGTCGGTGACCATGCCCTGCCCGTCGTCGTAGTAGATCTTCACGATGTCGTAGGCCTGTAAGGTCTCCAGCTTGTCGAAAAGCAGGAGAATCAGGTCCCTCTTCATCTTGGAGAACAAGTCCTCGTCGCTCTTGAAGTGCGACTTGCGGTAAGAGAGCACCTCGTAAGAGAACGGGCATTTCCACGCGAACGAGCTGAAGCAGGTCAAGAGCCTGTTGCGCTCCTGCGCCGTCATGCCCTTGTAATCCTCGTTCGCGCGCATAAGCGGGTTCATGTGCAGGGGGATGTCGCGCAGCCCGCGCTGGGCCAGGGTGCTCTCGTAGCGCCCGATGTGCTCGAAGACGTCTTCGGACTGGTCGTGCAGGACGAGCGCCAGGAGGTAGTACTTCGCATCATCGCCGAGGTTGCCGGACTCGTCCACGAAAACCGAGAGCTCCCTCACGCGAAACCTCCCTAGATAAAGAAAATGCCGGGGGGATCCCCCGGCCCTTGATTGCCCCTCGTTTCCAAGTGACTGACTACCTTATATCAGCGGATGGCTGCTGCGTCAAGGCTCGTGCCACCTTCTATGATTATCTTGTCAGCGCAACCTTGGCTCTATTCACCTTCTGCTTATTGCCAAGTTGACATTATCGCCTGGAATCAGGCTGGGGTGCCTGGTGCTCGGCGCTGTAGCTCTTCGAGCCTTCTTTTGAGACATTGGTAATGGGTGCGCTCTTCGTCGGTCCATTCCCCGAACAAGATGGATCGCATGGCGTCGCTTGCTTTGCCCGAGTCCGACTTGCTTGAGTAAAGGCGGTGCTCCGACCTGTTGTAAAGCTCGATGCTGTCGAACAGGTCGCTTTGCTCAAGCTGTTCGATGTTGCTGACGATTGCCTCGACGATTTTCGCGTGATGGGCAGGGTCTGTCGCGCGGGGGATGGTGCCGGCGATGCGCATTTCCTCATAGCGCATCTGACAGCTGATGAGCGATATTTCCGGCTTGACTGCCATGAGGGCGAGCGACACCGAGTAACCGCGAGAGGTAAGAAGCGTTGCAGTTTTGGTAGGAACCTCGGCTGTTCGCAACGTGCCTTCCACGATGAGGTTGTAGTGCGCCTTCGAGAGCGCTTCGATGAGCGCTTCGGTCATAGCCCCAGCCCAGGGTGCTGTGTACTTTACCGAATCGATTCCGTACAGACGGTCGAGCTCGCGATACCGGGGGTGGGCTGAGCGATACTCGTCGCCGTTAATGGGGATGATGTCGTGGCTAAATTGCTCCAAGAATATTTTGTGCAAAGTGCTTTTGCCCGCTCCACTTTGCCCTCCAAGAAGGATGGCGGTCGGTGCGTCCTTCGGCGTAACCGCTTTAGAAGCTGTCACTTCGGAAATCAATCTGCCTAGACTGAGCGAGAATTCCTCATGGGAATAGGATGCTGCATCAAAGTCCATTTAAGCCGCCTTTGCCGCTGTGCGTCGTGCCATCTGCGCAACGGACTCAATCTTTCCCTTCATTTTGAGAAACGCCTGTCGGGAGTCGTTTTCTCTCCATAGAATTTCGGCTTTCAGCTGAGATAGGTACATGAAAAGGTCGTTGAAGATGAGCGCCGAAATCTCGTCGCCCTTCTGCTCGGCCTCGCTTTGGAAGCGCATGAGATCGCCGAGGATTTCTGCTGCTTGCTCGTTGAGGACTTCCTGGTCGAGCGTGAGAAAATAGCGGTCTGTCATATCCATGATCTCTCCGTTCTCATCGAAAGTGACTTCCGTGTAGATGATTTGCTCCGCGCGTTCGCGCTGCGCTGGGGGAATGAGATCGCCGTCGCGCTGGATGCAGTTGCGCATGAACTGAGCGCTTGAGGCGGCGCGAATGAGGTTCGCGTTCGCTTTGCTCGGTTCCTGACCGTTTTCGTAGCGGACCATGCTCGCCTCGCCGATTCCGAGCAGCTTTGCAAACGATTGCTGGGAAAGACCGTACTTCCCGCGGATTTCCTTGATCGTCTCGGGCGTGATTTCATCAACATACATGACAACTCCAATCAAAGTAGTGAGTTAAAGTATACAAAGCTTCATTAACAATATCAAGAGATATAAATAATTGCTTTTAATTCAATCATATGATATGATACATATCGAGAAATGAGTATGAGGTTCGGGCGCTCGGGATGACGTGCGGTGCTTGTTGTAGGGTTGGTCGCGCGGCGCTGGTTTGCCGAGGGTTCGCAGGTTGCGGGGCAATGTGTCCATTCGGCAAATTTTGCTTTATGCGGCTAAAGTTCGTTGTATCGTGAAATCGCGTATATGATTTCGCGCTATTGATTTTGAGGAGCAAGCGATGACCGTCGAGAAAAAAGATTTGGATTGGGGCAGCCTGAACTTCGGCTACCATCAGACCGACTACAGCTACGAAGCCCATTGGAAAGACGGCGAATGGGACGAAGGTGGCCTGACCACCGACCACGACCTGCATCTTTCCGAATGTGCAGGCATCTTCCATTACTGCCAGGAGGTCTTTGAGGGCCTGAAGGCCTACACCACCGAGGACGGCTCGATCGTATGCTTCCGCCCCGATATGAACGCCGAGCGCATGTTCGATTCCGCTCAGCGCCTTGAGATGCCGGGCTTCCCGAAGGATAAGTTCGTCGAAGCCGTCAAGCAGGTCGTGAAGGCGAATGCCGCATGGGTGCCGCCGTTCGGCTCGGGCGCTACGCTCTACGTTCGTCCGTTCATGATCGGCTCCGGCGAAGTGATTGGCGTTGCCCCTGCCCCTGAGTATACTTTCCGCATCCTGGTCACGCCGGTCGGCCCGTACTTCAAGGGCGGTTTGAAGCCGATCAAGCTGCGCGTGTCCGAATACGACCGTGCGGCACCGCACGGCACGGGCAACATCAAGGCCGGCCTGAACTATGCCATGTCGCTGCGCCCGACCATGGAAGCGCATCGCAATGGCTACGCCGAGAACATCTACCTGGATTCGCAGAGCCGTACCTACATCGAGGAAACGGGTGGCGCGAACGTGCTGTTCGTGAAGGAAGACGGCACGCTGGTTGTGCCGAAGTCCCATACTGACTCCATTCTGCCGTCCATCACGCGTCGCAGCCTTGTTCAGGTTGCGAAGGATTTGGGCATGACGGTCG
>ERZ1034917.1963-NODE-1963-length-10838-cov-35.289344_pt1 | contig 10838 bp, 9 predicted proteins | sample MGYA00520605_ERZ1034917 | MGnify/ENA primary metagenome ERZ1034917 (study PRJEB33766, sample SAMN09781784) | gut metagenome | biome: gut microbiome | host: Homo sapiens | place: Madagascar | study: EMG produced TPA metagenomics assembly of the PRJNA485056 data... | reverse complement strand
TATTTTACTAATGCTAAATATATTTCTATGAGTAAAATTTTTTCACCTTTTGCCGATGGAAGTATTGTAGAACCTAAAGATTTTGTAGGTCGAAGAGATATCATTGAAAAATTTGAACCTTATTTAAAAGATTCTATTAATGGAAATCCTAATTATTTTTTAATCACTGGTGAATATTATATTGGAAAATCTTCTTTTTTGAAATATTTATCTTTTTATGCTAAAGAAAAATATAAAATAATTTCTTGTTCTTGGCTTATAGAAAATACTATTGAAGAAACAATAGAAGAATTAATATCTCTTTTGTTGTGGGATATTAAATTTTCTCAAGAGAATTGTTATAATAAAATTATTGAAGATTTACATGACCATATTATAAAAATAGTTTGGAGTAAAATAAAATTCACAAAAGAATTTTTGATTCATGTTAAAGAAAATTTTGTAGAATTCTTTAAATATTTATATGATAATATTAATGATGGTTTATTCTTTAAAAAATATAAAGGACTAATAATTCAATTTACTGCATATTGGGGGTCTAATCTTAATCTGTTTTTTGAATGGTTCAATAATATAATAGATTATTGTAATAAATCACATGATGAAATACCATTTATATTCACTCTTGAATTATCTAAAGAAGAATATAATGAATTTATCGATGATGAAATTGCCAAATATTTTATTTGTAATGAACTTAAACGATTATCTGATAATGATGTTAGAATATATTTTAAAAATTCATTCAACAAATTTGATTGGGAAATATCAGATGATGTTTTGGATTTACTTGTTGAACATTGCCAAGGAAATCCCTGTTTAATGCAACATGCAGGAAATAAAATTTATTATAGTATTTCCATGGGAGCTTTTGATGAAGAGGAAAAAAAAGGTTATAGAGTTTATGGTTATGTAACTAATCAGAAATTAACTGATCCAAATTTTGTACGTGAACTTCTTCGAAAATAAGTTGAATATTACGATTGAAATATTCAAAAGTGGAAAGGGAGTGAAAAAATTACTAATTTACCTAAAATAAAAATAATTAATGAAAAGAAGATTTTTAAAAGAAAAAATGATGATGATTCAAAATTTAATTTAGGATATCTTGAAGATAGATTAAGTGAAAATAAAATTTCTAAAATTCAAAGTTTATCTGATTTAACAAAAATTAAAATTATTATCCATTCAATAACTAAAGAGATTGGAACAATGCAAGTAAGTATAGGTAATAATTCTTATCTTTTCCAAGACAATGGCGAAATTAAAATTAAAACATTCAATAATTTCATTGATGTAAATAAATTTGAGACAAAATATGGTTTAATGTAACTGAAGACAATGGTGAATGGGTAAGCTACTTATATAATGTTACTGAAAATGGTGCAGAAGAAGTAGCTTATGGAAATTTTCAACATGTCTTTGAATATAACAATAAAGTTTATGCAATTTCCAGTTTAAGTCATTTAACTAGCCATCATTCTGGTTTACATGAAATAAGAAAATTTGATGATAAATTTGTAAAAATAACTATTTTCAGAACTGAAGATATGACTATTTCTGGAGGGTTTTGTGAAGAAAATTACTTGTATTTCTACTCGAATTCTTTTGATTATAATGGGTTGTATAGGTTTAATTTGGATAATAATGAATTAGAACTAATTCATAAAGATTTATGTTGGATGATAAGAGTAAATAGCTTATTAAAAAAAGATAATTTTATTTATATTCATGGGAATTATAATCTGATTAAATATGATTTAAATTCCAAAGAAATGGAAATATTCACTACTTTGGAGGAGGACCAATTAAATACATTGTATCTTGGAAAATTTAAATTAATCAAATTTTGGGTTGAGATATTTTTAGAGAAATAATATTTTGAGTTAAATTCTAAAATGTTGTTATATAAACAAGTAGTTCTATTTAATTTTTGAATTAACATTAACCCATACTAGTTCAATTGGAAATTGATTCCCAGAGATATCCTGAATTATAACACTTTTGAAAATCGTTGATTATTACTTATTTTATATAAATAAGATAATAAAAAATATAATAAAGCCATATTGGGAGCCAACACTAATTTAATGTATTCTAAAGCCGTTTTTGATTTTGTACATCTGACTTTTTGTGTCGTGAATTCTTGTTGAAATGTTTACAGAAATTCCAAAAAACCCAAGGCTTTAGGACACAATTTTTTCTCAAAAAACTGAACAGTTTAACAATGAAATCGAATAAAAACGTTTATATAGATATGATGATAAACTATACATTGGCCATTACTAACTGAAAGCAATTTTACGAAGTGGAGGCAATTTTCACAGTCGTACAACTTTTTTTGGCAAGGTCTTAAAATCAAATTTAGAGAGGTACAATATCAAGAAATCGTTGAGAAAAAACAGATCATAAAAAAAGGATTATATTATGAATAACGAGCTAAATATTATTTTTTAATATAATCCTAAGGTTAGCGGAAAAATAGAAATAGTTAAACATAGCCGACAAACTGTGTTAAAAATTAATATTTTTCAAAACTTAACCCAATATCTAGTTTATTTTAAGGAATATATAAAGATTATTCTAAATATTCGGTAAATGATGCAAATATTAATTTTACTCCAATACTGTTTTTATTTTTCCAAAGACTATTCAAAAGTGAGCTTTAGACTGTAGATTATACACCCCCAAATAATTGGGAAAAATAGGAGAAAAAAAATAATGTTAGAAGAAGAAATAGATGGAGTAACATATGTTTATGTGCCAAAGGTGATGTGGGATAGAATATGGGAAATTTTGGATAAAATTGATGAGATAGTGAATAAATATGATCAACACAGCTGAACTTCCCACAAAAGACATAATAACACTTATCATCAACAAAAAGAACCCGGATAAGGTTACATATGTATTCAAAAACAGGTATGGAAATAAGGTCGGAGAGCATGTAAACAGACCTCCGGCCACATTATCCCCTCAGAGCAATATCGCAAGGCAATGCAAACAGATTATGAATCGGAAAGGCAAAACGGATCCCAAGATGCTCAACAATCAGTTCGAAGAAGTGAAACAATTACTACAACTCAACTATGAAAATGAACTGTCAGTCATTGAACAGGAAATAGCTGAGAGAAAGCAGGCCGAACTGGAAAAGGACATCACCAAATCAAAGGAAGCTATCACCAAACTGCAGTCATTGGATTATCCTTTGATTTATATTGGAAGCATTGTTGAATGGTTTACAGCAGGTGAGCGGAACAACATACTGTATGCATTTACTGTAATGCAGGACAGGTTATCTTGAAAAATCCTGTGTCAGTAATATGTTTGGGCGAAGCAAGCAGCGGCAAAACCCACATCCAGGAAACAGCATTAAGACTGATTCCGGAAAAATTCATTGTCAATGAAAAGAAAATCCCTGAAGCGACCCTTTTCAACCGTGCAAAAAAATGACAAGTATTTTTATGACGGAAAGATTGTCAACTACGGAGATATGGGTGGTACCAATGACCATGAGTTTATGGAGGTGTCCAAAAACCTCATGAAGGAACTGCAGTCAGACGGTTTTCTAAACAAGCCATTAAACATTCCGGACGGTGAAGGTGGGTGGGAAGTAAAAGACCTGAAACTTGAGGGTCGACCATGTTTAACATATACTACTGTTCCAAATCATGATTTTGATGAACAGGAAATGAGCAGAAGCATATTCATTACTCCAAGAATGGACAACAAGGAAATATTCAACCGCAGAAATAGACTACTGGAATTCAAGCATGGCAGAATCTACAACACTTTAAAGAAATATGAAAATGAAGCCGAAATGGTACCATACATGTTATTGCATCTAAAAGAAGTCTTTGAGGATATCTCAATAATAAACCCATATGTTTACTTCATCATTGACTTTTTAAAGAACTCTGCCTTCTATAAAAGGGATTTCGACAAGTTCAACGGCATACTGAAAACGATAACTGTCCTGAATTACTATAACCATGAAGTCCATGATGTTGAAGGAAAAAAGGTGATTCTGACCAATATTGCAGACGTGCAGCAGTTTATGAGTCTGCTGAATCCATACAAGGAAAGCATATCTGCAAATCTGGCACCTAAGGCTGCTGATGTTTTAAATGACATCAGAAACAATATCGACGACTGGAGGATGCAAACAGATGAAGAAATATTGGACATGGGAATCACAACCAACATATACTTTACACGACAAAATCTCGGACTAAGCAAGGATTCTGTTAAGAAATATATGTATAAGTTGGAAAAACAAGGATTTCTGCAAATAAACGGCCATTTAGGAAACTCCAACGTATATGATCTGGCCAATAGTGAAATTGCACATATCAGCTATGATCTAAAGCACATTGACGATTCAGAGTATGATGACATCAGATATGAGATTGGCGAATGGGTAGTAGAGCTTATGAATGAAGACAGGTTTGTCGAAGGCTTAAGTATAATGAACTTTGACAGCGAGGTGGAAAACCAGTTTGGGCAAAAACCAGAAAGACCAAAAAGACTTTTAGAAAAGTTTTTGAAAAGCCCTTATCAAAAAACGATTAAGAAGTGTTTTTCAGCTAATTGAAGGATTATCCAATGTTTTTCTATAGGTTTGTTAATGTGGAAAACTAAAAAAGACCATGATTTTCAAAACAAGTGAGGGGAACATTTAAAGTTCCTCCCACACATTCCGGAAAGTGTGGTCTTTTTAAAATCATGTTTGATTGAAAAGGCATGAGAACTGTTATTTTAATTGTTAAAGACCTATGAAGAGTTTTTTAAAAAGACCCTCGCAAAAGTCCTTACGGTCTTTTTGGTCTTTTTTAAATCAGTGATGTTAAATGAAATCCATAAGACAACAGATAATCGAAGCCAAAAGGGAGAGTGAATTGTGGTTTGTTGACTACTACAACAACTGCAAGACAGGTTTGGCATTTAAAAATGATGTACCATGCCACCACCCATATTACTGCTGGCATGAAGGAGAATCAGCTATTGTCCAAGCAGGAATTGTTAGAATTGATGATTTTCGAAGATTACATGGCCACATCACAGCACAGATGTATGTTGAATATAAACAATTGAGAAAAAGGCAGCACCAATTAGTTTGGAAAGGTAGGAGAAAATTGTTGAGAGGTTAATGCTTGCGTCAATGTTTCTCACCAGTTTTTCCAAAAAATTTGAATGCCCATATTTTCTCGAACCCAGTTCTATTTGTTCCATATCCGAAAAATTTCACCCAACAAATGAATATAAAAGCTTGTCTAGACACACCAACATTGTTTTCGCACGGATTTGAAGTACCATTACTGAATCATGTTCTTTTTAACTTATAAATTCCCAATTGCATTATATTTTTATAATCACCAATGTAAAATTATAAAAATCATATATTAAACTTAATACATGTATAAATGTTTATCATATAACTAATTTAATTTTTATATTCTAATTCAACACCCTATGAATCCCAAATGTGGATATTACCCTTTAATTATTTAGTTAACAATACTCTTGTTGTGAAACATGAGTCATGTTTTTTCATGAATTTACCCTCAAATACATCATTTGATTCAAGATTTCATCATATTATGATACAAAAAATTGTAATTTTCAAAAAGTAGCTATTAGAAATCAAGTTAAAATCTGACTTGCCAGATAGTTGAATTTTAACATTAACACATAGCTACCCTTAGTTTTAATATTCTAAAATAACAAACAATCTATGAATAAAACAATATAATTTCTATTATATTTACACCAATTCATCAACTCTATTCTAATTCTTCCATTTCACTTTTAAATTCAATGACAGTATTTTCTGACCTGCAATCTTCAATTAATCTTTTATAAGTATCATTATGACTTAATGTTTCGATATCCCCCATAATTATCAATTTTTTCATTGCACGAGTAATAGCGACATTCAATCTTCTTAAATCTTCTAAAAAACCAAGTTTTCCATTTTCATTACTTCGAACAGTAGACATAATAATTATTTCTTTTTCTCCTCCTTGAAATCCATCAACTGTTTTTACTTCAACATCCGTTTCATTACTAATAATATTAACTTGGTCAGAATATGGACTAATTACTCCAATATCCCCCTCATCAAATCCTAAATCCAAATAATCATTAACAATTTTTAAAGCCAATTTAGCTTCTAACAAATTAATATAGGATTTAGAATATTTTAATCTGGTTTCTTGACGTTTTGGATGATTTGAAGTATCAATGAAAACTAACGGACTATCAATATCCAAATCTTCACGAACAATATCAATTGAACTATCTTTAACTTTTTCATCACAAATTAATTCACCATTATAGAATTCCGAGTTGGGAAACTTCATTAATTTCTCATTCATTCTATATTGAACATTCAAAAGCTGTTTTTTACTAGGATATTTTTCAATAAATTTTTTAAACAAAGTTTCTTCCAATTCCTTAGCTGCATCACTTGATATAACAGGCGGAAGTTGTTTATGATCACCCGCCAATATAAATCGTTTTGCTTTTGCAATTGGAATCAAAATACTTGGAATTGTAGTTTGAGATGCTTCATCAATTATAGCAACATCAAATTCAATATCTGAAAGTTCATCACGTGCTGCTGAAGAGTTGGTTGTTAAAATAACTTGACTTTCATTAATAATATCTTCCATGATTATTTTTTCAGTATTACGAATAATTCTCTTATTTCTTCTAATTTCCTTTATTAAAAAAGGTTTTCTACTTTTAGATTTAGATTTGAATTTAATTTCATTCAATTCTTTAGATAATCTGTCCACATCTTTATTTATTCTTTCAATTTTAGAATATAACTCATGTTTTTCTAATTTACACACTATTGTTTGACTCTTTATATCTTTAGAAACTTTTTGAGGATGACCCAGACGAGTAATATCCAAACTACTCACCTTTGCTAATCTTTCAACAATATTATCAACCGCAATATTACTTTCAGCAGCGGCAAGAACTTTATTGCCCTTTTTTACTTCTTGATAAATCAATTCAACTAGGGTATCAGTTTTACCAGTTCCAAAAGGACCATGAATTAAAAAGAAGTTCTTAGTATATAATGATTGATTAATAGCTTCTTTTTGATAATCGTTTAAGCGGACATCTCTATAATTTAAGTCAACATCTTTTTTAGAATATCTGAATTTAATATTTTGACAAATTAATTTAATTACAAATTTTCCCTGTTCATTTAAGTTCTTTAAATTGTTTTCCATCCTAGCAAATGTAACATCGTTTACAGATAAATCCATTCTGATTTCTGAATTAAAAACCGCATCAGGAATTTTTCTATCAAAAGCAACAGATATTGATTTTAATTTTTTTTCTATGACAGTACCTGTTAATTCACTTCTTAGAGGATTATCTTTACTAATTATAACTAAATCTCCCACTTTTATTTCAGTTTTAATATCTTTTAATCTTGAAAATTTTACAATATGTTTGTTTAATTCTTTTTTTATAAATTTACCACTCAAATTATTGACCGCTCTCCCTTTTTTTTCACGTTCATCAGCAGTTAAATCTCTGATTTCTTTTAACATAGCTTCTCTTTCATAATCACGTTCACGATTAATCAAACTTAATAAATCTTTTATATAACTATCAATCAATTTTATCCCTCACTACATCATTGATAACTTAAATAAATCATTTTATAGTAGTTTTCTTTGAAGTTAAATGTTTTGACTTGTTTCATTATTGAATCAGCATATTTGTGTTGATTTTTTGTAAATACATGAATTCTTCAATTTGCTTTAATCTATGCTTCAGTTCTAATGACTCTTCCCATAGCCTACTTTATCAATTAGTTACCTATGAAAGATTTGTCATAATTAACATAATATGCACTGATTAGTTTATTCTCCAGAATTTCTTAACTTTTTTCTATATCTTACACATATGATTATTGTTTTAATATTCTGGTAATGGTCAAGCTTTTTATTTTTCTTTTAGTGGACAAGAAATAGATTCCTATCCGATGAAAACTTGTCTAACTAATATTTTTATTATCCTACATATTATTTTCATATAACCTGGCTCTATGTTGCAATGCTACTTAAGTTTTTATCATAACTTTGTTAAATTGAATTCCAAAAATCTTATGAATTTTGACTTAATGAGAGTTTTCACTCACATTATGTCCATATTAATTTTTCTCTTAGATTTTAACCTATTATATAACTCAACTATTTTTAAACTATCCATTGTAACATTATACTCTGAAATTGATCCATCAATATTATTTAATAAAAAATAACCAAATAGATTATCTGGAACTAAATTTAAATTTTTAGAAACTTCAATAGAAAATACGAAATTAAATAAATTAATAGATACAACTAAAGAGTCATCAACATTCATTAAAAAAATACTATGAAGCGTTTCATTAAAAGGAGACTCTTCACAGTTAAAATTGAAAAAGTATTTATCTATATCATCCATATTGTACTTTGAAGAATTTAATAATATGTCCCTAAACTCAACTGCAAATGAATCATCCAAATAATCATCACCAATTACATATGATGCAAACTCATAAGCTATTTTAATTGCTTCGAAAAATAAATCATCTAACTTAATAGTCCAATTAATTGGTAATTCCTGATGTTCTTCTAAATAATTTTCATTATAAAATTTTTCTCTAATATCATCATTATCCAATTCAGTATCTGAAAACTCACGTAAAACATCATCAATTTCCTCTTCTGAATCAAATACTAAATGTTTACTTCCATTTAACTCAATTATTGTACTATTATATTTCCAACCTTGAAATTGATTATTATAAGGATTATATTGTGGGATACCTTTAATTTTAGGATTTTTTCTTGTAGGCAATTTAGGCCATAATTTTGGGAGTTTACCCTTTTTACTTTTAATATCAAACTTAGACAAATACACTTTAACAAAAAAATTATCTAAAAAATTATTATCCATCGTGCTTCCTAATAAACTATTGCATTCCTCACAAACATTATCAATCTCAAAAGAACCCCCTGCAGATTCCGGAATAACATGTTCAATATTAAACTTATCCTCTTCTTTTTCAGTATTACAAATTATGCATTTCTTCATCGTTCACCTTTTAAAAATCTTTCACAATCACTTTCGTAAAGCTCATCATAATATTCATTAAAAGAATTTTTAGGTAAATCAATACCTTCTTTAATCATTCCTTTCCATAATCCATTTGCAGCATTTTCACTGACAATATTCTTTTCAACTGCTTTGGATAGAATCATCGAACTGGTAAGGAGTTCAATGTCTAAACTTTCAATGTATTCCTCCACATCACTTAGATTGTTGCTTGCTACAATTCCATTATTCAGGTGAGCCAATGCCATTGCTGCTGATTCACCATCACCACAACATTTACCTGTTTGACTCCAAAAACCCTTTTTAATTAAGTTATAAGTAGTGTATTCCTGAGACATGAAAGGTATTTCTCTGGTTTCTACAAATCCTTCTTTTAATTTTTTAAAATTTGCTTTTACGATTGGTGGAGTGTTATCATCCATTAACTCAGCATAGACTTGTTCTGGAATGACAATTTTAGTGAATAACTTTTCTAGAATATGTCCTGCATCTACAAATAAAAAACATTCTAAACAGTCCGTATCATAAAAAACCGGTTTAATCAAGGTCATTCACCTCATTTGAGTTATGAATGATGTCATTTCTAAAACTCCTTAATAATATTTCCCTTCTTTTTCCACCAGTTATCTTTTCATCCTCATATGCCTTTTCGGTTAAGCGTATTAGCTCACCTATTGAGGAATATTTCTGATTTTCTGGAGATGGTTTGTAAAGGTTAGTATCGTAACCTAATCTGTCAGCTTCACGTATTATATCGACTCCATATTCATCAAATTGGTTTTGATTAATCCAATTCATTTTTTTAAGGCGTAAAAGCATGGTAGAACGGCTGACCTGATAATGCTGTTCGCATTTAATTACATCTTCAAGTGACCAGTCGTCAATTTGATTTTTATTTTTAAACCAGTATAGTGCACTATCAGGCATCAATAATGTTGATGCAAAGTTATTTGCATTTATTTCGCTTTGGCTATTGTTGTTGATTCCACAAACTATGAAGTCTTCAATATCCTCATAAAGCAAGTGGTATAATTCATGAGCCAGTGTGAAGTTTTGCCTTCCAATGGTATGATTAGTATTGATGAATATCACTTTGTCATCTTTTGTTTTTGAGCAACATCCACTAATGTTTTTTTTCATTGGAAACCAAAGTACTGTTAAATTTCTTATGTTATTATAGACTAAAGAGCGTATATTTATTGAAGCAAAGCTTTCAACACCCCAGTCATGCCTTAACATTTCCGCTAATGTAGTGCTGTTCATATTTACTTGTCACCATCCAGTTTTCTTAGTAATTTTAAATATCCTGTAATTTCATTCATTTTTGCAACTACATTTAAATCCACCTTTTCGTCACTGCGAAATGCAATACTTGATTTTTCATGTGAATCTGTTTCTCCCAATAAATATTCTGGAGAACAATTGTATAATAAACATAATTTATCAAGTAAAGTCATGTTAAAGTTTCTTTCACCATTTTCTATTTTAGAAAGGTTGCTTTGGGTAATTCCCAAATAGCTAGAAACTTGTTCTTGTGTATATCCGTTTTCCCTCCTTAATTCGTTTAGAGTTTTACCTACCATCTTATTCATTATAACAACTCCTTGGTATTTTCTATTTTGTACTAAAAAATATATAAATATTTCTATCAAAAATATGACAATATTGCAATCAAAATATAATTTTAATTTTAAAATAGAATATTAAAG
>ERZ1034917.1961-NODE-1961-length-10846-cov-4.589936_pt1 | contig 10846 bp, 9 predicted proteins | sample MGYA00520605_ERZ1034917 | MGnify/ENA primary metagenome ERZ1034917 (study PRJEB33766, sample SAMN09781784) | gut metagenome | biome: gut microbiome | host: Homo sapiens | place: Madagascar | study: EMG produced TPA metagenomics assembly of the PRJNA485056 data... | reverse complement strand
CCGGCCTAGAATACGGCTTCGCGGAGGGGCGCGGCTGGGACTGCACGGGCAAGTGGGACGGCTTCAACACCGGCTCGCCGCAGTGGTGCTGGAATCACAACGGGCACGGCTACCTTGATTTCCGCGGCGGCATCGTGAACTCCTGCGACGTCGTGTTCTACGAGATTGCGAAGGACTTTTTCTTCGCGTCGAAAAGCCAGGGCGGGAACCTCTCCGACACCGCTATCCAGGAAATGGTGCAAAAGTTCGATTTCGGCAAGAAGGCGGGCATCGACATCGGCGGGGAAGTCGAGGGGCTCGTCCCGACGCCCGAATGGAAGGCGACGCGCTGGCGCAACGTCCCCGCGAACGCCACGTGGACGGGCGGCGACTACACCAACATGATTATCGGCCAGGGCGACGTGCAGGTCACGCCGATTCAGGTCGCGGTCGCCTACGGGGGCATCGCGACAGGCAAGATCATGAAGCCGCATCTGCTGAAGGAAGTGCGCAACGCCTCCGGGCAGACGGTCGTGAGCTACGAGCCCGAAGTCGTTGCGGAGCCCGATGTCGGCCAGAAGCACCTCGACATCGTGCGCGACGCGCTGCGCGGCGTGGTCACCGAGAACGAGGGGATCGCGTCGCTGTTCGCCGAGTCGGGCGTGAAGGCCGCTGGCAAGACCGGCACCGCCGAGCACACCGACAAGGGCGACGACGCGTGGTTCGTGTGCTATGCGCCCTACGACGACCCGAAATACGTGGTCGCGACCGTTATCGAGCAGGGCGGCGGCGGCTCGGCCGTGGCGGCGCCCGTCGGCGCGAAGGTGATGGAGGCCGTTATGGCCGCTGACGCGGGCAGCGCCGACGCCTCCTCGATCGGGCGTGTCGCGGGCTCGTCGGGACGCACGGTCGCGGGCTTCGACACCAAGAGCGCAAGCCGGTCGGATTAGGGAAGCGAGGTGGAATAGTATGGCATTGCCCCAGATAGACAGCGTGAAAACTCCCAATGCGTCCCTTTCGCGCGCCGCTTCGCCGCGCCGGGGAAGGCGGCCTGCGGTGAACCTTCCCTTCGTCGCGATCATCGTGGTGCTCGTGGGTTACGGCCTGCTTGTGTGCTGGTCTGCCATCGAGGGCTCGACCGACACGAGCTACAGCTTCACGCGCCAGCTCATCTTCGTCGCCGTCGGCGCCGTCGTGATGCTGCTCATGTGGCAGATGGACTACCAGCGCTTCGGCAACATGGTCATGCCCCTGTTCGTCGTGAACATCGCGCTCATCCTCTCGCCGCATATCCCGGGCATCGGCACCGACGCGGGCATGGGCGCGCAGTCATGGCTGAAGCTCGGCATCCAGGTGCAGCCCGGCGAGTTCGCCAAGATCACGATCATTCTCATGGATGCCTCGATCGTGGCGCGCTACGGCGGGCGCCTCGACGACGCACGCGAGTACGTGAAGGCGGTGTTCCTCATGGTGGTGCCCTTCGTGGCCATCATGACGCAGCCCGACCTGGGCACGGGTCTGGTATATCTGGCCATCGCCGCCATGGCCCTCGTCGCGGGCGGCGCGCGCGCGAGGTATCTGCTCGTGACGCTTGCGGCGGGAATCGCCGCCGTCGCCGCCGTCTTCGCGATTGATCAGGTCATCTACAACTCGACCGGCGAGTACAAGCTGCTCAAGCAGTACCAGCGCAACCGCCTGCTCGTGTTTCTCGACCAGGGCGGCGCGAACATGTCGTCTGAGGGGTACAACCTCCAGCAGGCGAAGATCGCCATCGGCTCGGGCGGGCTGTTCGGCAAGGGTCTTCTGAACGCCACGCAGTCGGGGCACGGCTTTCTCCCCGAGGCGCAGACCGACTTCATTTTCTGCGTGCTTGCCGAGCAGTTCGGTTTCGTGGGGTCGATGGCCCTGCTCGCGCTTTACGCCGCGCTCATCTACGTGAGCATTCGCATCGCGCGCAACTCGGTCGATTTATTCGGAACCTTGATAGTCATGTGCGTTGTCGGCATGTGGCTGTTCCAGATTTTGGAGAATATCGGCATGGATTGCGGGCTTATGCCCATCACGGGCATCCCCCTGCCGTTTGTGAGTTACGGTTCAACAGGCATGATCATGAGCTTCATGGCGCTGGGCCTTATCGGCTCGGTCTGGCGCGGGTCGAACATCGACAAGAAGAAAGAAGGGCGGCTATGAAACTTCCCATCGACGTTAAGGCAGTCATCGAGGCTGCGACCGACATCGAAAGCGCGCGCAACACGCCCGTTTCCGTGAGCGTGCTCATCGACGATTCGGCGCCGGGAGACGTTGCGGCGCATGTGCGCACGGCGTTCGTGGGCGCGGGGGCGCACGCGCGCGTGACCGTGGGATATTTCGAGGGACCTGCGTTTTCCCCGTACGAGAACGACGACATGGCCGTGATCGTTGCCGGTCTGTCTGATGAAGTGGGCAAGCGCGCTGCCGACATCCGTGCCGCCGGCGTCCCCGTCATGGTGGTGACCTCGATGCCGAAGCTCGTGGCCGATATGGCGAGCGCCTACGGCAACCCCATCCCCGAAGGCGATCTGGTCGCACCTGAGGCGTCGGCAGAGTGCGCGCCGGAAGAATCCGCCGAGGCGGAGGGCGGCGCTTCTGCGGCCGCGGCGGCAGGCTCCGCGGGTTCGTCTGATGACCCTGATGCCCCGATCCCCATTGATGACGCCGCGGCCGCTGCACTTGATCGTCGCATGGGCGAGTGGGTCGTGGCCGCGTGCCGCGAGAAGCGACTCGCGCTCGCGCTGTCCTTCCCATTCGTGCGCCGACCCTTATCGCTCGAGGCTGTGAATGCGACGTCGATCCAAAATGCGGGTATCGGGCTTGTGGCCTTCATTCCGGGCGCCGACCTGCCGCTTATGACGCTCAACCAGGCGAAAATGCTTTTGCAGGTCGCGGCGGCGTACGGCGAGCCCATGAGCGCTGCCCGCGTGAAGGAGCTTGCCGCCATCGTCGCCGGTGGCTTCGCATGCAGAAGCTTCGCGCGCGAGGTCGCGGGCGTGGTGCCGGGCGTCGGCTGGGCGGTGAAGGCGGGCGTGGGCTATGCGGGTACAAAGGCGATGGGCCTCGCCGCCGTGGAGTACTTCGAGCGCGGTGGGAACATCGCGGGGCTTGCGGGGGTCGTTTCTTCCGCGACCGCGAAGGCGACGAAGGTCGCGGGCGATGTTGCGGCGACGCCTGCGGGCGCGCGTGTGGTGTCCACCGCGAAATCGGTGATTCGCAAAAGCGCCGCTTCGGTGCTTAAGAAGACAGAGTAAAGCCGCTACCTGCGGTTTTTATAGAGGGGGACTGATGATCGACCTGTGGCCAAGGCTTGAGCCGCTGCTCGCGCTCGTCGAGCGCCCGGCGCGCTATCTCGACCACGAGTGGGGCGCCGTCCGCAAGGAGGGCGCGGACTTCAACTACTGCATGGTATATCCGGATACCTACGAGCTCGGCCAGCCCAACCAGGCGGTTCGCATTCTCGTGAACGCCGTGAACGCGACGGAGCGCCTCGCCGCCGAGCGCGCGTTTCTGCCCGCGGTCGACCTCATCGACCTCATGCGCGAAGAGGGCATCCCGATGTTCTCACTGGAGAGTTGTGCCCCGTTGTCGTGCTTCGATGCGATCGGCATCACACTGCCGCACGAGCTCGCAGCGACCAACGTTCTCGAGGTGCTCGATTTGTCGGGGCTTCCCCTTCGCGCTGAAGACCGCGCCGAGGGCGATCCGATCGTGTTCGGCGGCGGCCCCTGCGTGTACAACCCCGAGCCCTATGCGCCGTTTTTCGACGCGATGCTCATAGGCGAAGGGGAGGAAGCGTTGCCCGAGGCCCTGCTCGTCGTGCGCGATGCCAGGCGCACGGGCGCTTCCCGCCGCGATATCCTGCGCGCGCTCGCGGCGCTTCCTGGGTGCTACGTTCCCTCGCTCTATCGCGTGCGGGAAGAAGGCGAGGCGCAGCGCGCGGGCTCATGGGTTGAGCCGCTTGAGCCGGGCGTTCCCGAGCATATCGAGAAGCGCCTGTTCGCGGGCTTCTCGGAAAGTTCTGCCTGGGAGCCGTGCGTCGTTCCCTATACCGAATGCGTGCACGACCGCCTCTCGGTCGAGGTTCTGCGCGGGTGCGCGCGCGGGTGCCGCTTCTGCCAGGCGGGCATGATGTATCGCCCGGTGCGCGAGCGCTCGGCGGAAAACGTGGTGTCCGCAGTGCTCGAGGGGCTTGCCGACACGGGCTACGACGAGGTGAGCTTGACCTCGCTTTCCTCGACCGACCACTCGCAGATTGCCGATATCCTCACCAAGCTGAATCACGCGTGCGACGGTAAGGGCGTGCGCATCTCGCTGCCTTCGCAGCGCCTTGACTCGTTCGGTGTCGACATGGCGGGGCTCGTCGCGGGGCAAAAGAAGGGCGGGCTCACGTTCGCGCCCGAGGCGGGCACGCAGCGCCTGCGCGACGTGATCAACAAGAACGTGACGGAAGACGATCTGTTCGGGGCCATTGACGCCGCATTCAGGGCGGGGTGGCGCCGTTGCAAGCTCTACTTCATGATCGGTCTGCCGACCGAGACCGATGACGACATCAAGGGCATCGCGAGTCTCGTCCAGCGCGCCTACGACCGCGCGAAGGCGGCCGTGCCTCCCGAGCATCGCGGCAACGTGCGTGTGAGCGCGTCGGTGGCGCTGTTCGTTCCCAAATCGCAGACGCCCTTCCAGTGGGATGGGCAGATTCCGCCCGAGGAAGCGCTGCGCCGTGTGAACCTTCTGCGCAACAGCGTGAAGTATCGTGCGGTCGACATCCACTGGCACGACCCGGCGACGAGCTTCGTCGAGGCCGTCATGAGCCGCGGCGGGCGCGAGGCGGCCGACTGGGTTGAGGCCGCATGGCGCCATGGTGCGCGCTTCGATGCGTGGACCGAGCTGTTTTGCGAGGAAGCGTGGCGCGAGGCGGCGCGTGAGCTGGGGATTGACCCGGCCGCCATCGCACAGGCGCACTGGGACACCTCGCGCGTCATGCCGTGGTCGCACATTTCCACGGGCGTGAGCACGCGCTATCTGGCGCTTGAGCGCAAGCGCGCGTCGCAAGAGATCACCACGCCCGACTGCACCTTCGAGAAGTGCACGGGGTGCGGCGCCTGCCAGGCGCTCGATTGCGATAACATGCTTGCCGAGAAGCGCTCCCTGCCGAACGTGCCTGCCGCGGCGTCGGGAGATGCCGTGGTGGATGTGAGGCCTGCTCAGGCTGCGCTGGCCGTCGAGATGCCGGCCGAGGCTGCTGCGGGGGGCGAGGACGACGGCTCGCCTGCGTCTGCCGTGGCGGCTACGGCTTCTCCTGCTGCCGCTAAGGCATCGGGAAACGATAGTTTCGCGAAGGCGGCGAGTGACGAGTGCTCGCTTTCCGCGTCCGAAGGAGGTGCGCGATGAGCGAGCCGCAACAGGTATTTCGCCTTCGCTTGACGTTTGCCAAGCAGGGGCGCCTCGCGATGTTGTCGCATTTGGAAGTTGCCCGCGCGCTTGAGCGTACCGTACGCCGCGCTGGCCTGCCTTACGCGGTGAGCCAGGGCTTCTCGCCCCATATGCTCATCGCGTTCGGTGCGGCGCTGCCCGTCGGCGTCGGAGGGACGCACGAGATCGCCGACGTCCGCCTGACGCACTACGTTTCCGCTGACAAGGCCCTTTCTGCTCTGCAAAACGCAAGCGTCGCCGACCTTATGGTGAAGGAGTGCCGCTACATCGAGCCCAAGGCTGCTGCTGCGTCGGTCGCCTTCCCCGTGAGCACCTACCGCGCGCTCCTGTCGTGCACGCCGGCGGTGCTTCCTCTGCCTGATGAGATTCACGTTGTGCGCAAGAAGAAGGAGAAGGTGCTGCATCCTGCCGAGTTCCTCGTGGGGAATTTCGAGCTCACGGGTGCGGTTGCCACCTTCAAGTTGGAGGCGAAGCCGACGGGTAGCTTACGTCCGGACTTGCTTTTGCGTGAGGCGGTCGATGCCTACAATCACGCCGCTGCGGGAGAGGATATCTCGGGGGTGACCTGGGTGGAAAACGCGGTGGAGCCCGAGGCTATGATCGCGAAGAAGGCTGAGCGCGGGCTCGATTTGCCCTGCTGCGACGACGATGCGCTTCGTATCCTGAACATCACCCGCATTGCGCAGGAATAAGGCAAGAAAGTTTCGTCGCGACGGGGAAACTTGCGGTACAATATCAAACGCTGCAAATTGCGGGTGTGGTTCAATGGTAGAACTTCAGCCTTCCAAGCTGATAACGCGGGTTCGATTCCCGTCACCCGCTCCATGAAATACCAGGTCAGAGGCTTGAAGCTTCTGACCTTTTTCTTTAGTCACCAAACCAGTCACCAAATAGTCACCAAAAAATGAAGTCTTCAATCTAGATATTGTGGTTCGGGCGTTTTCGAGGCGTTCGGAATGTCGTTGTTTGTGAAGGCTTTGTGAATCCCGCTTCGTGTGTAAATTTCGACTATGCCCGCGGGCGTCGGGCGGATATGGGGGAGAGGACTCCCCAGGATGAGTACTGCTTCCCGTGGCGTTCCTCCCTGCCTTGCCGCACAAAAAACGCGCCCCCCGTTGTGGGGAGCGCGCATGCCTTGCTGCTATATCGTGAGCAGCTCTCTGTCCACCGCGTCGCGCAAAAGGTCGCTTCTGCTTCGCCCCGTCCGCTTCGCCGCCGCTTCGAGCGCGGCAAGACGCGAGGCGGGTAGGCGGAAGGTCACGGCCTTGAGCTCTTCGCCGAATGCCTGGGGGCGTCCCGGCTTCACGTCGTAGAGCGAGCCTTCCCAGTTCCCGCTTTCCCATTCCTCGGCCATCTCGTCGAGCATGTCGTCGGTTATAATCGCGCCGTTTTTCGCTTCGAACTCCATCGGTAGCTCCTTTCCCTAGAGCCCTATTTCCCTCAGCGTCTTCTTGCTCGGCGGGGTCATGGCGTGATAGACGAGGAACGTCCCGTCGGCTCGCTCGATGGCCACCATCTCAAGCAAGCGCCCTTTGCCGTCGAATCCCACGGCGGCGGTTTCCTCGGCGAACTTGCCCGCCCGCTTCGCCTGCTTCAGCCTTCCCGCCCATGCGGCGAGCACATCGGCGGGCTCGATTTCTGGGTGCCGCTCGTTCACTCGGGGATGAACGGAAACGCTTTCTTCCATATGCTGCCCTTCTATTATGTCATACACAACTGTAACACGAAACAGCCTGTATTTTGCGGTTATGGGCGTTTTTTTGCCCCGCCCGTTGCCGTTGTTGCACTTGTTGCGGTCCCAGTTGCAGTAGTGCAACACCGTTTTTCAAGCTTTGACCTGGCGATACGTCGCTGTGTTGCACTTGTTGCAGTTAAAACGCCTACCTTTTTATATATGTGCAGTACTGCTGTGTATATAACGCCATTTTCTTGGAAAAAGAGTGCAACAAAACGGTAGTTTCCCCAGGTCAAACCCGTTGCACTTTAGCCGTCGAGAACTGCAACGCAAGTGCAACAAGTGCAACATTTGTCCGCTATCTGCAAGGGGAGTAACGCGAAACTCTTCCAAACCGCCCTTTATTTGTTTATATAGAGAAACCGTGTGTTTCGAGGGGCGCGGTGGTGTTCGCCTGAATCGTCGATTCGCGCGCCGCTTGGGCGGGGGGATACCCTCATCCATAACCGAAAGAGGGGCGAGCCCGAAGGCCCGCCCTCAAAGCGCATCATGATTAAAAAGCTACAAGATTTCCCATGCCGTGCCTGTGCCGTACCTCCTTATCCTCTGCCTTCCCTCCATGTACTTGCGCCCCCTCGTCGGTGCCGATGTATCGCGTCGGCTCCTTCGCGTGGCATGCGATAGGAAGGTAGCGCCTGTTTCCCGTCGTGTCGGTTGGAATTCTCGCTCGTTCGTCGTGCCGATGACGATGAACCGGCGCGGGCGCTTCACGGCCTCTCTTTGGTACTTCCCCCGATACTCGTCACGAGTTGCGGTTATGAAGGCTTTCGCCGCCTCCGCCGTCTTTGCCCGCTTCAGCGCGTTCAGCTCGCCGACTTCTACGACGGTCCTCCCCTGGCTCACGATAAGAGCATCGGTGTTCCCGCTGTCCATGCTCTGCATGTTCTCGCAGTAGAACTCTCGGTCGAGCGCGAGCATCTCGCAGAAGGTCGATTTCCCGCACCCTTGGGGTCCTTCGAGCACCACCATGTAATCGAATTTTGCGCCTGGGTTGAGCTGCCTCTCGATGATGCCGCACACCATGAGTTGCGATGCGGCGCGAACGTAGGGTGTCGGCTCTGCTTTGAGGAACGCTTCGAGCATGAAATCGACGCGGCGTTCGCCGTCCCATCGGGGTAGGCGTTTGAACCTCTCAATCACGGGGTCGTAGCTGTTGTTCGCCGCGTGGACCCTAACGGCTGTATCGATGTCGTGCTTTTTGGCGGCAATCTTGTACTTCCGTTCGATGTGCACGGTCAGCTGCGCGAGGGCCGTTTCGAGCTCTTCCGTCCCCGCCTCGCCGTCTTTCGACCAGGGGAGCGGGCGCGCGAACTCGATTGCGCCCGTCATCGCGTTCCGCCTGATTCGGCTGCGAAGCGCCGCATCATCCTTGATTGCGAGCAGAATGTTTCCCGGGGTTGGCTTGATGTTGCCGCTGCGTTCCGCTCTGCCGAACGGGATTTCAGGGAATGCAGCAACTAGTTCGACGCTTCGCTTTGCCTGCCTGGGGTGCCCCGTGGCCTCTCTGAGCGCGGTTATGGCTTGCGATTCCGTGAGTCCATCAACGGCCATGAGATAGTCAACGTACGTACCGCCCCGCCCGTCGCTCGCGCTGAAGCACTTCCAACTGTTTGTGTCGGGGAAGTATCTGAAATCGTCCTTATGGCCGCAAACGGGGCACTTGCGGAAGTCGATGCGGTTGCCCGACTCGTGCCCCGCCTCGCCCGTGTCGTGCCGTATGCGGTCGAGCAGGGGAGCGTCCGCCTTCATGCGGTCGAGCGCGTCTAGCCAATCGATATAACCGCTTTCAGCGGGCTGGAGTGCCCTATACGTTCCTTCGCCCTTGCTGCCTGTCGAGTTGTCGAAATCAAGGGCGAATATCTGTTGCGATAAGAAGCGTCCCCAACCTGAGCCGCACGCGGGCTCGTGCGCGCCGCAAACGAACGTGCCGCCGCGCCTTACGTGCTCGCAGAACTGCGACGCGGTTACGGTTGCGCCGCTCGCTGCCTTGAGTCGATTCGTGATGCCGCCTGTCTCGCGGCTCGTCGGCTTGCGGTTAAAATAGCGCGTGTCGAGTGTCACGTCGAAAGAGGGCCCGCCGTCGGGGGCGCTTGCGTTGTACGGCGATCGAGCTTTTGGCCGGAGAATTCTTTGACCTGGGGTTTCTTGATGGGGCTGCTGATGAAACCCTTTGATGACGTTCAAATCGAGTGGATATTTGTGGGACAACCCGGTTTTGTACCAGAATTCTCGATTCGGTGCGCACGATCGAGGGGCAGGCGTTTCTAGCCCCCTCGAACCTGCTTGACAAGCTGGCGAAAGACTGCGAGGGTCTGAGCGGCGACCTGTACGCCCTGCATCGCGGCATGCACGGCGGAGTCTCCAACAAGGCCCCATCGACGGGTGCGAGCGCATACGAAGGGGGGAGGGGCTCATGGCCCAGATCCAAGCAACGATAGAGCGCAAGTAGAGGAAGCACGGTGTGGACCAACAGGAACGGTGAGACCGTATCGCTCACGAACCGCCAGAAGGAGCTGCTTTCGAGCTTCGACCTCCCCACGGACTTCGAGGGCCTGACCGACGATGAATATTTCGCCATCGACGAGCGCATGTCCGACGAGATGCAGCTTCACGGCCTCTCCGACGACGGGCTCAACGATTACGGCGAGCTATGCGAGAGCGTCATACTCGCCTTGCCTGAGTGACGGAAGGCTCCGCCTCGGCGGGGCCTTTCCATGCCCTTGTGTCCTTTCGCGGGGCGGCCTTCGCGTATAATGCCCCTCGCGGTGCTTCACTTGTCGGGCAGCCTATCCCCTTGAACGGAGGTGGTTGCCATGATGGATCCTCAAACTGTTCTGGCCGTATGCGCCATAATCGCGGTGGTGGTGGAAATCATCGGGCTATCCCGCAACAACAAGTGAACTGCATTTAGGCAAAAGAAAAACCCGGCGCGCCGTGCGAAGCTAGCCGGGTAATCTCAAGTACGATGCTGCCCGATAGGCCGGGGCACCGCACCCCGTATGATACACGCCGACCGCTGCACGCGCAACCTCGCATGGCTACCGCCTCAGCGTCCGCTTTCGGGCGCCCGAAAACCATCAGTCTGCCCTGGCATAACCCAGGCGAGCGACCAGAGGCGGGGCTTGCCGACTGCGAACTACCCGCCCCAGTCGACTCCCTGTAGCGCTTAATCGCCCTGACGGTTTTCGGACGGCGCGGGCCTGGGCCGCTCAAAACCCGTCACGGCGCGCAAGGCGTTCGTGAACTCGTTGGCCAGCGCTTTCATGGCATGTCCGCCTGAAGCGAATCGCATGAGAAATAATAGTCGAAGCCATTGATTGCCTTCCTCGTGGTCCCGAAGGCCAGCGGGAATCGCGAATTCTCTTCAAGGCGGCGCTCGCAACCTGTTTTCGTTCACAGACTGCGGCCACGCGAACGCCAGCATAACGCTCAACTGGTACGCGCATGCCATGCCGAGCAACGACGAGCAGGCCGCGAACCTGCGGCGGCCGTCATGGGGCACCCCGAGAAGGCCGCGAAAACCGCTTAGGCCGAGGTATTGTGGCCAAAGCCCGAAATCGGGCTGACGGACAAGGAGAAAGAGCGGCCGAATCAGGCAGATGAACTGGGAGAATCTGGCGCGCCCAGCAGGACTCGAACCTGCAACCGTCGGATTAGAAGTCCGAT
>ERZ1034917.1958-NODE-1958-length-10865-cov-3.193154_pt1 | contig 10865 bp, 5 predicted proteins | sample MGYA00520605_ERZ1034917 | MGnify/ENA primary metagenome ERZ1034917 (study PRJEB33766, sample SAMN09781784) | gut metagenome | biome: gut microbiome | host: Homo sapiens | place: Madagascar | study: EMG produced TPA metagenomics assembly of the PRJNA485056 data... | reverse complement strand
ATCTGTACCAGATTGCATCGGAAAAGGCCGCTGCTGTTGTGGATGCCCTGGAGGATGGAGCTTCGGACGGACAGGCTTTTGCAACCGCCTTTGTTTCCGAGCTCGGCGATCTGAATGTCTGCTCTCAGAAGGGTCTCGTGGAGCGATTCGATTCCTCCATCGGAGCAGGCACGGTTACAATGCCCTATGGCGGACAGTATCAGCTGACGCAGACGCAGTCGATGGTGGCGAAGCTTCCGGTGCTTGGAGGTAAGACGGATACGGTCACCATGATGAGCTATGGCTTTGATCCCTATCTGTCAAGCTGGAGCCCGTACCACGGTGCCATCTATGCGGTGACGGAGTCGATTGCAAAGATCATCGCAAGCGGCGGATCGTTTGAGAAGCTTCATTTTACCTTCCAGGAATTCTTCCGGCGCATGAGCATGGATCCGAAGCGCTGGAGCCAGCCGTTTGCGGCACTTCTCGGTGCCTACGATGCACAGATCGGATACGGCATTGCCTCCATCGGCGGCAAGGACTCGATGTCCGGAACCTATGAAGATAAGGGACACGATATTGATGTTCCTCCGACACTGGTTTCCTTTGCAGTGGACGTGGCAGATGTCAATGAAGTTGTGACACCGGAGCTGAAGACACCGGGAGACCTCCTGGTTCGCTTCCCGATTGAGAAGGATGAGTATGACATTCCGATTTATGACCGCGTGATTGAGCTGTATGAGAAGATCACAGGACTTCTCCGTTCCGGCGTTGCAGTGGCAGGCTATGCACTCGACTGCTACGGTGTTGCTGCAGCCGCGGCAAGAATGGCCTTCGGCAACCATCTCGGCGTGAAGTTTAATGATGAGCTGCCGGTACGCTCCTTCTATGACAATGGAATGGGCGACATTCTGCTGGAGATTCGTGCAGAGGATGCGGAGACACTTGAGGATCTGGACGATGTGGACTACGAGATCGTAGGTACGGTAACCGACGGAAAGGCCGGCTTTGAGTATGGCGGTGTAAGCGTGGGCCTTGAGGATGCCCTGAAAGCCTGGAAGGCTCCGCTTGAGAGCGTATTCCCGACCGTTGCTGTCAAGGGCAGTGAGCAGGTGGAATCTCCTCTGTATCATGCAGAGTCTGTCCATATCTGCAGCCATAAGATCGGTCAGCCGACGGTCTTCATTCCGGTCTTCCCGGGAACGAACTGCGAGTATGACTCTGCGGCAGCGTTTGAGAAGGCGGGAGCAAGAGCAGAGATCCGGGTATTCCGCAACATCACCCCGGAGGGCATCCGCGAATCCGTAGAGGAGTTCGGCAAGGCAATTTCACAGGCACAGATGATTATGTTCCCCGGCGGCTTCTCTGCAGGAGATGAGCCGGATGGCAGTGCGAAGTTCTTTGCAACCAGCTTCCGGAATGAGAAGATCGGCGAGCAGATCACAGATCTTCTGAACAACCGCGATGGTCTGGTTCTTGGTATCTGCAACGGCTTCCAGGCACTGATTAAGCTTGGCCTGGTTCCGAACGGAGCTCTGACCGGTCAGAAGGAGGATTCTCCGACCCTGACGTTCAACACCATCGGCCGCCACATCTCCAAGGAGGCTTACATCCGCGTCGTCAGCAACAAGTCCCCCTGGCTTCAGGAGGCAGAGCTTGGCGGGGTATATGTAAATCCTGCTTCCCACGGAGAGGGCAGATTTGTTGCACCGAAGGAGTGGCTTGACAGGCTGTTTGCAAACGGACAGGTTGCGACGCAGTACTGTGATCCTGCCGGCAATGTTTCCATGGATGAGGAGTGGAATATCAACGGCTCCTACTGCGCAGTGGAAGGCATCACCAGCCCGGACGGACGTGTGCTTGGCAAGATGTGTCACTCGGAGCGAATCGGAGATCATGTGGCCATGAACATCACCGGCGAGCAGAATCTGCGAATTTTCGAGAGCGGAGTGAAATACTTCAGCTAAAGTTGTTCAGCACGGATGATCGCCGGGCGGCAAGGGGACTTGCAGGACGGAAGAAGCTGAACAGAATATGATATTTTCGGCCCGGGTGGGAGTGACTCCCATCGGCCGATGATATAGAAGGGATAATAGACATGAAGGCATTTTTGATTCTGGAGGACGGAACGGTATTTACAGGTACCTCGTTCGGAGCCGCCAAAGAGGTGATCAGTGAGATCGTTTTCAATACCTCAATGGCCGGATATCCGGAGGTGCTGACGGATCCCAGTTATGCAGGACAGGCAGTCTGCATGACGTATCCGCTGATTGGCAATTACGGCGTGTGCCTGGAGGATATGGAATCCGTACGGCCCTGGCCGGATGCGCTGATTGTGCGTGAGACCTGTCACGTGCCGTCAAATTTCCGCAGTGATGAGAGCCTGGACGCATTTATGAAGAAGTATGATATTCCTGGAATTTCGGGAATTGATACCCGGGCGCTCACAAAGCTTCTTCGCGAGATCGGCACCATGAACGGCATGGTAACCACGGATGAGCATTATGATCTGCAGATCATTCTTCCGCAGCTGAAGAAGTACACCTGCGGCAAGGTGGTCGAGAAGGTTACCTGCAAAGAGAAATACACGGTACCCGGAGCAAAGGATCTTTCTGAGAACGGTCCGATTTCCGGCCATGCATTTTTCGATTCGAACGAATATGAGAAGTATCAGGACGGCGACAAGTCCTGCAAGGAAAAGCGCCCCAGCCTGGTTCGCAACCTGAACGGACAAGGACTGAAGATCGGACTTCTGGATGTCGGTCTGAAGGAAAATATTGTCCGCAGCCTTTCGATGCGCGGCTGCGATGTGACGGTTTACCCGGCATGGACGCCTGCGGCAGAGATTCTTGCGGATCAGCCGGACGGAATCATGATTTCCAACGGCCCCGGCGACCCGAAGGAGTGCACCTCCATCATTGCCGAGGTAAGAAAGCTCTATGAGAGCAATGTGCCGATTTTTGCCATCTGCCTCGGACATCAGCTGATGGCGCTTGCAACCGGAAGCGATACCTTTAAGTTAAAATACGGTCATCGCGGCGGCAACCACCCGGTGAAGGATCTTACGACAGGACGGGTATACATCTCTTCCCAGAACCACGGCTATGCGGTGGATGAGAGCTCGGTCAATCCTGCCATTGCAGAGCCTCTGTTTGTCAATGTCAATGACGGAACAAACGAGGGCCTGGTCTACAAGGGCAAGAACATCTTTACCGTGCAGTTCCATCCGGAAGCCTGCCCCGGTCCGCAGGATTCGGGATTCCTTTTCGACCGTTTCCTTGAGAATATCAAAGAGGGACGGAATACTGCTGCAGACGGAAAGGAGGCTTTGTAATCATGCCGAAAAGAGAAGATGTAAAAAAGGTAATGGTGATTGGCTCCGGCCCGATTGTCATCGGACAGGCGGCGGAGTTCGACTATGCGGGTACACAGGCGTGCCGCTCTTTGAAGGAAGAGGGCGTGGAGGTATGCCTTGTAAACTCCAACCCCGCGACCATTATGACCGATAAGGACATTGCGGATGAGGTCTACATTGAGCCTCTGACCGCCAAGGTCCTGGAGAAGATTATTGAGAAGGAGAAGCCGGACTCCATCCTCCCGACACTGGGCGGACAGGCCGGACTGAACCTTGGCATGGAGCTTGCGGAATCCGGATTTCTGGAAGCTCACGGCGTAAAGCTCCTCGGAACAACGGCTCTGACCATTAAAAAGGCAGAGGACCGCGAGATGTTCAAGGAAACCATGGAGAAGATCGGCGAGCCGGTCGCAGCCTCCGATGTCGTTGAGAACGTGGAAGACGGTGTGAAATTCGCAGAAAAGATCGGCTTCCCGGTTGTTCTGCGTCCTGCCTACACGTTGGGCGGCTCCGGCGGCGGTATTGCACATAATACGGCAGAGCTCCGCAAGATTCTTGAGAACGGTCTCCGCCTTTCGAGAGTGGGACAGGTCCTGGTGGAGCGCTGCATTTCCGGCTGGAAGGAAATCGAGTACGAAGTGATGCGCGACGGAGCAGGAAACTGCATCACCGTCTGCAACATGGAGAACCTGGATCCTGTCGGCGTGCACACCGGTGACTCCATCGTTGTGGCTCCTTCTCAGACGCTTTCCGACAAGGAATATCAGATGCTGCGTACAGCGGCACTGAATATCATTGATGAGCTGCAGATTACCGGCGGCTGCAACGTACAGTTTGCGCTGCATCCTACGAGCTTTGAATACTGTGTCATTGAGGTAAATCCCCGTGTGTCCCGTTCCTCTGCTCTTGCCTCCAAGGCGACCGGCTATCCGATCGCAAAGGTTGCGGCGAAGATCGCACTTGGCTTTACGCTGGATGAGATCAAGAACGCGGTGACCGGAAAGACCTATGCGTCCTTCGAGCCGGCACTGGACTACTGCGTGGTGAAGTTTCCCCGTCTTCCGTTCGATAAGTTTATTCACGCGAAGAGAACGCTGACAACCCAGATGAAGGCAACCGGCGAGGTCATGAGCATCTGCACGAACTTCGAGGGCGGCCTGATGAAGGCAATCCGTTCCCTGGAGCAGCACGTGGATGCACTGGACAGCTATGATTTCAGCCATCTTTCCAAGGAGGAGCTGTTCGTTCGCCTGACCGTCGTGGATGACCAGAGAATCTGGGTGATTGCGGAAGCGCTTCGCAAGGGCATTTCCCGTCAGACCATTCACGAGATCACCATGGTGGATGAGTGGTTCATCGATAAGATCCACAATCTTGTCCGCATGGAGGAGAAGCTTAAGAAGGGACCTCTGACGAAGGAGCTTCTGGAAGAGGCAAAGCGCATGGAGTTCCCGGACAGCGTCATTTCCCGCTGGACCGGAATTCCGGAGGAAGAAGTTGCGAAGATGCGCTATGACAACGGCATCACGGCGCGCTACAAGATGGTAGACACCTGTGCCGCGGAGTTTGAGGCGCAGACTCCTTATTTCTATTCGGTCTACAATACCTCGGATACGGATGAGGCAAAGGAGCGCGTGACGGACCGCAAGAAGATTCTTGTCCTTGGTTCCGGCCCGATCCGAATCGGACAGGGAATCGAGTTCGACTACTGCTCCGTGCATGCTACCTGGGCCTTTGCAAGAGAAGGCTATGAGACCATCATCATCAACAACAACCCGGAGACGGTTTCCACAGACTTTGATATTGCAGACAAGCTTTACTTCGAGCCTCTGACACCGGAGGATGTGAAGAACATTGTGGACATCGAGCATCCGGACTATGCGGTGGTACAGTTCGGCGGACAGACGGCCATCAAGCTGACCATGAGCCTTACGAAGATGGGCGTTCCGATTCTGGGAACCGATGCCAAGGACGTGGATGCGGCAGAGGACCGTGAGATTTTTGATGAGGTTCTTCAGAAGTGTGAAATCAAGCGTGCGGCGGGAGCTACGGTTTACACCGCGGAGGAGGCCAAGGAGGTGGCACATCGCCTGGGCTATCCGGTGCTTGTCCGTCCCAGCTATGTTCTCGGTGGTCAGGGAATGCAGATTGCTCTTTCCGATGAAGAAATTGAGCAGTTTATGGAGGTCATCAACCGCTACACGCAGGAGCACCCGATTCTGGTCGACAAGTACCTGCAGGGTACGGAGACCGAGGTGGACGCAGTCTGCGACGGAGAGAACATTCTGATTCCAGGCATCATGGAGCACATCGAGCGCTCCGGCGTGCATTCCGGAGACTCGATTTCGGTTTATCCGTCACAGTCGCTCTCTGAGCACGTCAAGGAGACAATTGCGGAGTACACCAGAAGACTTGCCAGAGAGCTGCACATCGTTGGCCTGATCAACGTACAGTTCATCGCAATGGGCGAAGAGGTTTACATCATCGAGGCAAATCCCCGCTCTTCCAGAACCGTGCCGTACATCAGCAAGGTGACCGGAATTCCGATTGTGGACCTTGCGGCAAAGTGCATGCTTGGCTATAAGCTGACGGATCTTGGCTATCAGCCGGGACTTCAGCCTGAGGTTGGCACAATTGCCATCAAGATGCCTGTTTTCTCTACGGAGAAGATTCGAGGTGCGGAGATTTCCGTCGGACCGGAGATGAAATCGACCGGTGAGTGCCTTGGCATTTCCGCAGATTTCAATGAAGCACTGTACAAGGCCTTCCTTGGATCCGGTGTCAGCCTGCCGAAGCACAAGCAGATGATCATCACGGTGAAGGATGCCGACAAGGGCGAAATCATCGACATTGCACGGCGCTATGAGAAGCTTGGATATATTATTTATTCCACGCGCCGCACGGCAGAGACGCTTCAGGAGAACGGAGTCCATGCAAGAAAGGTGAACCGGATCGGCCAGGAATCTCCGACCGTAATGGACCTTCTTCTGGGACATAAGATTGATCTTGTGATCGACACGCCGACGCAGGGCCATGACAAGAACCGTGACGGATTCCTGATCCGCCGCACGGCCATTGAAACCGGTGTTACGACGATTACGTCTCTGGATACTGCAAGGGCACTGGTTTCCTCGCTGGAGCATCAGGAAGAGGAGAAGGATCTCAGCCTGATTGATGTTGCAAAGCTTTGATGAAAACGAATCCTGTAAATTACAGCAAAGAGCTGGAGAATATGATTGCAGCAGACAGGGAGCAGGGGCGGATTCCGTCCCTGCTCCTGCAGGTATGCTGTGCCCCCTGTTCCAGCTACTGCCTGGAATACCTGCGTGAGGATTTCCGGATCACGGTATTGTATTACAATCCGAACATCTCGGAGCCGGAGGAGTTTGAAAAGCGCAGGGCCGAGGAGAAACGGCTGATCCGGGAATACAACAGGCAGGTGGAAGAACAGGACTTTGACGGAATGCACTCGACGAAGCGCGCGCAGAAGATCGACATTCTGGAATGTCCGTATGACGGTGACGTCTATGAAAGAGCTGTTCAGGGGCTGGAGAATGAGCCGGAGGGCGGAGAGCGGTGTACGGTCTGCTTTGCCCTGAGGCTTGCGAAGACGGCACAGCTTGCGGCAGAGGGCGGCTATGACTATTTCTCGACGACGCTCACGATTTCACCTCTCAAGGATGCCGCAAGGCTCAACCGGATCGGCGGAGAGATGGGGGCAAAATACGGCGTGATGTGGCTTCCCTCCGACTTCAAGAAGAAGGACGGATATAAAAGGTCGATTGAGCTTTCGCACCGCTTTGACCTCTACCGGCAGAATTATTGCGGCTGCCGGTTCAGCAGGCAGCAAAGAGAGCTTCAGGAACAGGAAATGGAAAGGTAGAGTAAGGGTAAAGTATGAAACAATTGCTGGAAGCATTGACAGAAGAGATGGGAAAAGCCTTTGCGGCAGCAGGCTATGATGCTGCAATGGGAAAGGTGGGTGTTTCTGCGCGCCCGGACCTTGCGGAGTACCAGTGCAACGGCGCAATGGCCGGTGCGAAGCAGTATCATAAGGCTCCGTTTATGATCGCAGAGGATGTGGCTGCGAAGCTGCAGGATTCCGCGATTTTTGAAGATGTCGCGGTTGTAAAGCCCGGCTTTATCAATCTGAACGTGAAGGAATCCTATCTGCAGGCGTACCTGCAGGAAATGACCGAATCGGTCAAATTCGGAATGCCGCTTCCGGAGCAGCAAAAAACCGTGGTTCTTGACTACGGCGGACCGAACGTGGCGAAACCCCTTCATGTGGGACATCTTCGTTCTGCAGTGATCGGTGAGGCAATCAAGAGAATGGTTCGCTATCACGGGGATACGGCGATTGGAGATATCCACCTCGGAGACTGGGGACTTCAGATGGGTCTTGTGATTACCGAGCTTAAGCACAGACAGCCGGAGCTGGTTTATTTTGACGAGTCCTATGAGGGAGATTATCCGGAGGAGGCTCCGTTCACCGTCGGAGATCTGGAGGAAATCTATCCCTTTGCGAGCGGGAAATCCAAAGAGGATGAGAGCTATCACGCAGAGGCGCTGGAGAATACACACAAGCTGCAGGAAGGAAACCGCGGCTATCGTGCGCTGTGGAAGCACATCATGAGTGTTTCCGTGGCGGATATGAAGCGCAACTATGCAAACCTGAATGTGACCTTTGATCTGTGGAACGGCGAGTCGACGGTCAATGATTTGATTGCTCCGATGGTTGCGAATATGAAGGAGGACGGCAAGGCCTACGAGAGCGAGGGCGCACTCGTTGTGGATGTCGCAGAGGAAACCGACGCGAAGGAGGTTCCGCCGTGCATGATCTTAAAGAGTGACGGCGCGGCGCTGTATACGACAACGGATCTTGCAACGATTCAGGACCGACGCGATGAATATCATCCGGATGAAATCATTTATATTACAGACAAGCGGCAGGCACTTCACTTTGTGCAGGTGTTCCGCGCTGCAAGAAAATGCGGTCTTTGCGATGAGAAGACGGAGCTTCGTCACATCGGCTTCGGTACCGTCAACGGTAAGGACGGAAAGCCCTTCAAAACAAGAGACGGCGGCGTGATGCGTCTGGAGACGCTCATCTCTGATATCAATGAGGAGATGCAGAAGAAGATTGAGAGCAATCCGGAAATCACCGGAGAGGAAGCGAAGGATACCGCACAGAAGGTTGCACTCGCTGCCATCAAGTACGGCGATCTGTCGAACCAGGCATCCAAGGACTATATCTTCGATACGGAGAAATTCACCTCCTTCGAGGGAGATACCGGCCCGTACATCCTGTACACAATTGTCCGGATCAAGTCGATTCTTGCAAAGTACCAGGCTGCAGGCGGCAGGGACCTTGCCGAGCTTGCAATTGCAAAGCCGCAGAGCAAGGCGGAGAAGAGTCTGATGCAGGACATCGCGGGCTTTGGAGCGATGATGGAAGGCGCTTACGAAGACTGTGCACCGCACCGGATCTGTGCGTATATCTATCAGCTCTCGAATGACTTCAACAGCTTCTACCACGGAACCAGAATCCTGGCCGAGGAGGATGCAGCGAAGAAGGAGGGCTGGATTGCACTTCTGAAGCTGACAAGAGATATTCTCGAAACCTGCATTGATGTACTCGGGTTCTCTGCACCGGAGAGGATGTAACGGAGATTTGCAATGGAAATGGATGATCTTTTCAAAGCCGGCAGCGACATCATGCGGGATGTTTCGCAGGCGGTGGAATCCGGCGATTATTCTCATCTGAGCGGGTCCATTAAGGAGCATGTCACGCAGGTGACGGACCAGTTCGGGCAGGAGGTCGCGCAGGGCGCAAGAAAATTTGCGGATTCGATGTCTCAGGGAACGGCCTCCGGAGGTCCGAAGGGAAGAAATTATTTTCTTCAGAGAAAGCCGAACCGCAATGCGGGTGTCGGGAAGAAGATTGCCGGCATCGTGCTTGCCGTTATGCAGGGCTCCGGCGCGGCAATCTGGCTGCTTTCGGCAGTTTTGCTTGGGTTCACGGGGGATGGAGCTGCGATGGCTCTGGCGATTGTCTTTGCATTGCTTTCCGCTGCTATCACTGCCGGCTTTGCGGTTCTTGCAAGAAACGGTAAGAAACAGCAGCAGCTCGTGGCCCGCTACTATCAGTACGGGGAACTGATCGGGACAGATCAGGAATTCTTCCCGGTGGCGGAGCTTGCACTGAAGGCCGGTGTTTCGGAGGAGCAGGTTCGCGACGATATTGTGAAGATGCGTGCGGCAGGTTATCTTCCTTATGCGGTGCTGGATCGCAGCAAGACCACGGTCATTCTCACGGACCGCATGTACAAGCAGTATGCAAATGCCGAGAAATCCAGAAAGGCGCGGGAAGAGGCGGAGCGTATCCGCAATCTTCAGAATGGCGCAGCACCGCAGGGACAGGCCCAAAGCTGGGAGAGCGCCGAGAAGAAGACTGCGGAAGCAGAGGCAATGGTGCATCTGGGAGCTGCCGGAAAGGCTGCAGGCGCACAGGGAAATCTCAGCGAGGACCAGGCCTCTCTTCTGAGGGAAGGGCAGAGCTACATTATCCAGATCCGTGCGATTAATGACCGGATTCCGGATACGGAGGTGATGTCGGATAAGCTTTACCAGCTGGAAGACATCATGCAGAGAATTTTTACCGAGGTGAAGAAGAACCCGGCCAAGACCAAGGATCTTCGCAAGCTCATGAATTATTACCTCCCGACTACAACGAAGCTTCTCCGTGCGTATGCGGATCTGAATGAACAGCCTGAGGCGGGAGAGAATATCCGGGAGACCAAGCGTCAGATCGAGGCCTCCATGGATATGATCAACGATGCCTTCGGAAAGCTTCTGGACAATATGTTCCAGGAGCAGGCCTGGGATCTGTCATCGGATCTGAATGTCATGAAGACCATGATGGCGCAGGACGGACTGACGGAAGGCTATGTGATGAACAGTCAGGGAGAGAAGGTCCCTGCATCGGAAGCAGAAAACCTGTAACAGGCGGGAACCAGAACGAGCGTAAAACGCAGGGCCTCATTTATGCATGAAAAGGCCGGCCTGCGGATCACAAAGGAGCAAAGGATATGCTCCCGAAGATCCGCGGGCCGGCTTTTATTCTGCCCGGAATTACTTTATGCGGGAAGGCCTGCAAGCTTTTTCCATTTTCCGCTGCGATAGCGAAGAAGGAAGAAGACAATGCGGCAGATCCAGTCGACAATCATGGCAATCCAGACGCCGATGTCGCCCATGCCGAAATTGACGCCGAGAATGTAGGACAGCACAATCCGGAAGAGGAACATGGAAGCTATGGAAACGATCATCGTGTAGCGGACATCGTTGCAGGCGCGCAGCATATTCGGGAAAACAAAGGCGAGCGGCCACAGAAGCATGCCGCAGCCCGTGTGAATGACAACGAGCTTCCAGGTCAGCGCCGTTGCTTCTGCAGAGAGCCCGAAGATGGAGAGAATCGGGTTGAGGAACAGAATGAGCGCGCTGTCAAGAACAAACGAGGGCAGATAGGTGA
>ERZ1034917.1957-NODE-1957-length-10867-cov-4.792823_pt1 | contig 10867 bp, 13 predicted proteins | sample MGYA00520605_ERZ1034917 | MGnify/ENA primary metagenome ERZ1034917 (study PRJEB33766, sample SAMN09781784) | gut metagenome | biome: gut microbiome | host: Homo sapiens | place: Madagascar | study: EMG produced TPA metagenomics assembly of the PRJNA485056 data... | reverse complement strand
ACTACGTGGAGAACTTCATGGGCTACCGCACTCTGTTCCTGCTGCCTGAGAAGTACATTGCCTCCAAAAAGGTGATTGCTCTGCCCGTGGAAAACATCGACCTGTACTATGTGGACCCAAGCGACAGCGACTTTGCCAAGCTGGGGCTGAATTACACCGTGAAGGGCGAGACCAACCTGATCGGCGTCCATGTCGACGGCGATTACAGCCGAGCCACCGGCGATATGTACGCCATCATGGGCATGAAACTGTGGGCTGAGTATCTGGACGGCATTGCCGTGGCTACCGTTTCTGTGGCCGGCGCGGGCTAAATAGGAGGGCAGCGTAATGCTTGAACAGGTCTTACGGCACTTGAACAACTGGTTCCTTGTGGAGATTCACGAGGGCACGTTCACCGTGGAGAACGGCAGCATTGCGCTACCCTTTCTCCTGACCAACCAATATTTCCGTATCTGCGGTTCTGTGTTTAATGACGGTCTGCACCAATATCCGGCGGCTGACCTGACGGATGAAACCTTTACCGGGACAGTGTGGGCGCTGGCTGTGCCAAAGGCTGTGGTTGTGCTTGCCGAAGATATCACCGCGTGGGAAGAAAAGAACGGTGAAGCCGTTTTAAGCCCGTACACGAGCGAAAGCTTCGGCGGGTACAGTTACACCAAGGCGATCGGCGGAAATGCCGACACGAGCGCTGGGACGGGCTGGCAGGGCACTTTTAAAGGCCGGTTAAATGACTGGCGCAAGCTCAAGGGGGTGGAACCGTGAGTTTACTGGACGATTTTGCCCACAAGTGCATTTTGATGGAGAAAAAGCGCACGCCTGATGGCGCGGGCGGCTACATCACTGCGTGGGAAGAGGGCGCGGAGTTCCTCAATTACCAATCTCTTGACACATCGATGGAGGCGCGAAAAGCGGAAAAGGAGGGTGTGACCTCGGTATATTCCGCGCTGGTCAACCAGAGCGTTCCCATCGAGTACAACGATTATTTCCGCGATACGGAAACGGGGATTACCTATCGTGTGACCTCGAATCCCGAGGAAAAGGCTGCGCCAAGGTCCGCGGGGGCGACCGTCCGAGCGCTGAAATTCTTCACCGCCGAACGAAAGGAGCTGCCGAAATGACAAAGGACAAGGCACTCCATGCGTGGTTTTCCCAATTCCTCCCGTCGTATCCGACCTCGAATGTGCCGGAAGACGCGACCTTTCCGTGGCTGACCTATGAGCTTATCACAGGATCATGGGAGAGTGGCGAGATCCCGCTGACGGTCAATCTCTGGTATTACACCGAGAGCGAAGCGATGCCCAACGCAAAGGCACAAGAAATCAGCGACGCAATCGGCATGGGAGGCTGTATGGTCGCCTATGACGGCGGAGCAATGTGGATCAAGCGTGGCTCCCCGTGGTGTCAGAACATCGCGGACGAAAGCGATAAAAACATCAAGCGAAGGTATCTCAACATCACGGTGGAATACCTATCGCAAAACTGATGAAAGGAAGAAAATATGAAATTCACTAAAATTCCCTCCGATGCATTTCAGAAGCTCCAGATCAACGCCGGTATTTTGACCACTGACTTTACTCCTGCCACCGGCACCATCGGAGAGGCGGGACAGATCGGTGCGACTACCGGCGGCGTAAATTTTACCGCAACGCCCAGCTTCTCTGATTTTGGCGAAGACATTGACAACTGTCCGAAGAACATGAAGGAGCTGAAACGGCTGGATTCCTGGGAGGCGAAAATGACGGGTACATTCGTCAACGCAGACACCAAGATTGCAAAGAGCCTTTGCGGTGCTGCCGATGTGGGAACCAGCGATGGGAAGGTCACGCCTCGGAACAATCTGTCGGACGCTGACTTTGCCAACATCTGGCTGGTGGGCGACTACTCCGACAAAAACGGCGAGAAAAACGGCGGTTTCATCGCCATCCACATGATGAACGCACTGTCTACCGGCGGCTTCCAGCTGAAGACCAGTGACAAGGCAAAGGGGCAGTTTGCGTTTGAGTACACCGCTCACTACTCCATGAGCGCACAGGACACTGTGCCATTTGAGATCTACATTAAGGCCGGTACGGCGGAGGCGTAACACCATGAAACTGTCAAAAATTAAGGGGGAGCGAGTGTTTGATGTTATCGCAGACATTATCGATCCTATTGCCAACATAGCCGAGGACAAAGAAGCCGCAGCGTTGTTTCAGCGGCAGAAGCTCCCGGATGGCGTAAATGCAAAGGACTTTGTATTGGCAAGGGTTAAGAAATCTGCTCCGCTGCTTTTGCGTGGACACAAGAAAGATCTGATCGCAATTTTGGCGGCTGTGGAAGGCGTGCCTGCAAAAGAATATGCCGCTGGGCTAACGCTTGCCAAGTTGCTGGTTGATGTTACTGAGCTTATGACGGACGAGGCCTTTACGGACCTTTTTACATCTGCGCAGACCGAGACGGAAGAAACGCCGTCCGGCTCTGTGCAGGAGAATATCGGGGAAGCCAAAGAGTAAAGCCATTTCTGGCATACTGTGTAGCGCGGTATAAGCAGGATGCAGAAGAAAAAGCATATCGAATTTATTCTGCTGATCTGCTTAAAGCAATATGCGAGCGATGCGCGGGCGTTTCAATCGATAAGCGATATATTGAAATTATAGATGTGAGCAAAAAAGACAATCGCTCCTGTGAAGAAATCACCAGCGATATTGTCAATCGGTGCGGGTTACAAGTTAAAAAAGCCGCCCCGTGAAGGGGCGGCGGGCGAATATGCGTTACTTGAGGACATAATCAGAAATCATTCTTCCGATTTTCCCGATGTCTGTGCCTCCCTTAAACTCGAACTTTGCGACATAACCATTGGAGAATGTCAGAACAAGTTCGCTATCCGGGATAATTTCGGCAAAGCCTGGGGTTTGCACGGAGAAAAACTGCACTTTCGAATAGGGCATAGAGCTGAAGGACTTTCGCTTTCCTGTAATCCCCTGTACATCAACCGATATGACTCGCTTGTTAGTAAAAATCAGCTGGTCGCGGACGGTCTTAAATGCGGCAGCAATTTCTTCTCCGTCAATCAACAAGCCATTCACTTCACCACGCACATCGGAAACGGGAATCGGCTTTAAGTCCCACGCAGAATCTTTGTTAAAACTTATCATAAATAATCCCTCCTTGCCGATATCATACCATACTATCAATGGAATGTCACGAATAATTTTCAGAATTTACAAAGAGAGCGAGGTGAACGCATGAATCTTCTTGATCTGTTTGTGAAAATATCTGTGCAAGACGAGGCAAGCGAAAATGTAGAGACATTATCAGGAAAATTCAAAAATGGGCTTGCCGCTGCGGCTAAAGTCGGCGCCGCAGCTGTAGGTGCGGCTGCTACCGGCATTGCCGTGCTTACGAAAAACGCGCTTAACAACTATGCTGAGTATGAACAACTGGTCGGCGGCGTTGATACGCTATTCAAGGATAGCTCTGCAAAAGTTCAAGAATATGCAGCAAATGCATATAAGACTGCTGGCCTATCCGCTAACGAATATATGGACACAGTTACAAGTTTTTCTGCGTCCTTGCTGCAATCGCTTGGCGGTGATACAGCAGCGGCGGCAGACATGGCTAATGTTGCAATCACGGATATGTCTGATAATGCCAATAAAATGGGCACGGATATGGCATCTATCCAGAACGCCTATCAGGGATTTGCAAAGCAGAACTATACCATGCTTGATAACCTGAAGCTTGGCTATGGTGGAACAAAAGAAGAAATGGAGCGTCTGCTTGCCGATGCGTCGAAGCTCTCTGGCAAAGACTTTCTGTGGGGCGAGGATGGCATGGGATATGGCTACGCAGAAATAGTAGAAGCAATCCATGTGGTTCAGACAGAAATGGGTATCACAGGAACTACGGCAAAAGAAGCAAGCACCACCATTCAAGGCTCTGTTTCATCCATGAAGTCCGCATGGGGCAATCTGCTGGTTGGTATTGCTGACGATAACGCCGATTTCAAGACACTTACAGAACAGTTCGTTGATAGTCTTGTTACCGTTGGCAAAAATATCATTCCGCGCATTAATGTCATTTTGGGCGGCATTTCACAGTTGGTCACATCTGCATCTACCACGATTATCCCGATGGTCATTACAACCATCACAGGTAACCTTCCTGCACTTTTGCAGTCGGCGGTTGCGCTTGTCGGCGCATTGGGACAGGGTATCATTGATAGCCTACCTGCAATTACGCAGGCGGCAATCGACATTCTTTTCTTCCTCGCGAATGGCCTGATAGAAAACCTGCCCACGCTCATTGACGGCATTGTGCAAGTGACCCTGACGATTGTGCAAATGCTGACAAGCCCGGACTTTTTGACGCAGCTCATTGAAACGGCAATCCTGCTGATTATGACGCTTGCAAACGGACTGATTGACGCGATTCCGCAGCTTATCGCGGCAGTTCCTCTGATTATTGGCAACTTGCTTGCCGCAATCATTGTAGAGCTACCGAATATTATTCAGATGGGCATTGACCTTCTGTTTGCTCTGATTGATGGAATTATCCAGTGCATCCCGGAATTGGTGGCGGCTGTTCCAACACTGATTATTGCGTTTATTAACGGCATTGTTAATAACCTTGATAAGATTATCCTTGCCGCACCGCAAATCATTGTATCGCTGATTACCGGCATTGTCGGAGCAATCCCAGAACTGATTGCGGCCGTCCCGCGCATTATCGCGGCCATTGCTGACACGATCCGAAATTATGACTGGGGCAGCATCGGCAGAAACATCGTTCAGGGGTTAAAAGACGGAATCGCCGGAATGTGGGATAACATCAAAAACTGGTTTAATGACAAGGTGAACAGCCTTGTTGGCGGTGTAAAGCGCATTTTGGGCATCCACTCCCCGTCTAAGGTATTTGCCGGGATCGGTGGATATATGGCGGAAGGCCTTGGTGAAGGGTTTAGCAATGAGTTTGCATCTGTGAAAAAAGACATAGAGGGGGACATGAGTTTTTCGGCTGGATCCATTACGGCAGGAGCAAATATCAGCGGAAACTATGCAAGTGGATCTTACGGCGCAGCAAGCGGAGGATCCAGCAGAATTATAATGCTGCTTGAACAGTACTTGCCTATGTTGGCAAATATGAAAGTCATCATGGACAGCGGACAGGTTGTCGGTTTGCTTGCCCCAGGCATGGATGAAGAATTGGCCAAAATCAATGCGAGGAGGGCGAGGGCCGTATGATGGGAAAGGTATTTTTTGACGGAAAAGACACTTTTGCCGAATATGGCTTGCTGCTTGCAAGCAAGTCCATTTCTCTGCCGGAAGTCCGCACGAATATGATCGATGTTCCGGGCCGGGACGGCCTGCTGGATGCGTCTGAAGTGCTGACCGGAGAAGTCACCTATAAGAACCGCACTATTACACTGAAGCTCACCGGCGTGGACACGGTGAGCGGCAAGACATGGCCTGCTACGATTTCCGATTTCTGCAACAAAGTCCACGGCGAACTCGTTAAAATAACATTCCCCGAGGACACCGCCCATTTTTACAGTGGGCGGTGCTCCGTTGGGCAGGTGGAGCTTGTCAAAATGATGCAGACCATCCCGGTCACAGTCAACTGCGACCCGTGGAAATACAAGAACGCAAAAACCACGGTTTCCCGCTCTGACCTTGGCACGGCCTACAAACAGCTATCCCTACCCAACGAGCGCCGCCCAGTGATTCCCACCATCACGGTGACCCAGGACACCACCTTGCTTTGGGGCAGCAGCACAATCAACATCAGCGCGGGAGATCATATTTTGCCGGACATCCGGCTTGCGGCTGGAAGCAACACCCTGAAAGCAAAAGTCGCAAGCGGCACAGGTAGCATCACTGTGACATACCAGGAGGCGAGCCTGTAATGTATCAACTCAAATACAAAAACTATATCCTGTATGACCCGCGCCTTGCGGATGAAAAACTAATCGTCCGTGACCCCTCTGTGAAGCTGGCGGTCAGCAAGGCCGGGGAAATGTCCTTTACGGTGGGTGCAGAACATCCCTATTTAAGCAATCTGCGCCGCATGAACGGCCTTGTGGAGCTGCTGGACGGCACTTTCCCCATATATAGGGGAAGAATCACCGGCGACACAAAAGACTTCTACGGGGCGCACAAAATCGAAACAGAGGGCATTATGGCGGTGCTGAATGACAGCATCATTCCACCGTTCAACTTTCCGGGGGATTTCAAGGATGACACTGCTTATAAGGCCGCCGCCGCAAGCGGGAATGTGGTGGAGTTTTTCTTCCGCTGGATTCTGTCACAGCACAATGCGCAGGTGACCGCAGAGCAGCAGATCAAGCCCGGCGTGGTCACCGTGTCCGACCCGAACAATTACATTACCCGCAGCTCTGAGGAGTACGCCACGGCGATGACCACTATTTCCGATAAGCTGATCAAATCTTCCCTGGGCGGGAATCTCCTGATCCGATACGAGGATGACGGCAATTATTTGGACTATTACGCCGCGCTGCCGCTGACAAACACGCAGACGGTGGAATTCGCCGAAAATCTTCTTGACCTGTCCAGCGAGACGGACGGTGCGGACATTTACACCGCTATTCTCCCGGAGGGCAAGGACGGCCTGACCATCGGGAATCTGCCGGACGGTGACTTGACGGATGACTTGGTGAAGTCCGGGAAAACCATCTATAGCAAGTCTGGCGTGGCCACATATGGGCGCATTACCCGGCATATCAAATGGGGCGATGTGACCGTTGACACCAACCTTCGGACGAAAGCAAAGGCGGCCTTGGCTGACAATGGCCTGTCCATGCCGGAGACCATCACCTGCAAGGCGGTGGATTTGGGCTGGCAAGAGGGCATTCAGCATTTCCGGGTGGGCAGAATGACCGCCCTGGTCAGTACGCCCCACGGCTACAGCGCGTCCTATCCGCTGATGGAGCTTGCCCCGGATATTCTTGACCCCGGCAACACACAGATCACGCTGGGCGCGACCCGGCGCACATTCACCGGCTCACAGATCGATGCAGTGCGGAAAGCCGAGGAAAGCACCTCGCAAGTCCGCACTGACTTAAACAAGAAAATTGAGGACATCGAGCTTACCCCCGGGCCTCCCGGCCCTGCCGGGGCAGACGGCAAGGACGGCACCAACGGTCTGTCTGTGTGGATTACTTACCATGACGGCACATCCACACCGGCAACTCCGACAGGAAACGGTACGCTGAACGGCTGGCACACAGACCTGACCGATGCTGTGGTATGGCTTTCACAGAAGGTAGCAGCGTCCGCCAGCAGCGGTACATGGGGAACGCCCGTGCGCATTGTAGGAGCGGACGGCAAGCCTGGAGCCAAGGGCGATGACGGTGTTTCTGTGACGAGCACGGAGGTAGAGTATTACCTCTCCACCTCTGAGACAGAGCTGTCCGGCGGCACATGGCAGCCTGCAGCCCCGACCATCACGGACGGCACCTACCTTTGGAGCCGCACGAAGATTACCTATTCCGACGGCCAAACGGCATACACCGGCGCATACTGCATCAGTAAGGCAATGGCCGATAGCGCCAAGCCCCAGATAGACCAGGTGGTGCAGTCCACCCACCAGCAGATCACCGACCTCCAGCAAAATGTCAACTCCATCATCCTGTCCGCCCTTGAAAACTATGTGCAGACCGGGGATTTTGGCAGCTACAAAGAGGAGGTCAGCACAAAGCTGTCTGTGCTGACTGACCAGCTGGGCATTGACATCACTAAGGTAACCGAGCGCATTGACAAGGTGGACGGCGACCTGCAAAGCAAGTACAGCGAGATCACCAAGGCTTTTAGGTTTACGGACGAGGGTTTATTCATAGGCGAAACGGGCAATGAAATCCTGCTGCGGCTGGACAATGATGTATTGCAGTTTGTCCGCAACAACACACCGGAATTGCAGATCACTGCCGAGGGCGTGGAGGCGGCCCGGATAAAGGTCAGTACCCTGATTATTGGCAATGTAATCCACGCTGCCGATGAAAACGGCGATGAAATCGTCTATTAAGGAGGGGCAACATGGCATCTATCTATAGCAGCACAAACAGAGGGTGGCAGCTCCGTCTTGACTGGTCCATCACCGGCCAGAGCATCAACGACAACACCAGCACCCTGAGCCTTGATTTGTGGGTATACGATGGCACCGGCTACAGCCAGAACCAAGACGCAAATGAGGCTTACTATATCATTCAGGGCGAAAAGCGCTGGAATCCGTACAATTACAGCACCACTGGATGGTATAAGCTGGGCAGCAAATCCATCACCGTAGGCCACAATGCAGACGGTACCGGCAGTGTGACCCTATCCGCTGAATGGGACTGCGGTTTTACCAGCTCCTACACACCGCGTCATCTGGCCCTGTCCGAGACAGTGACACTGACCACCATTCCCCGGGCATCCTCTGTGTCGGTCAGCGGCGATACACTGGGTCAGCCAGTGGCCATTACCATCTCCCGGGCCAGTAGTAGCTTTACCCACAGTCTGTATTATTCGTGCGGTTCCATCAGCTGGGCTAAGATTGTATCCGATGTGGACACATCCTACAGATGGACACCGCCCGTATCGCTGGCCGCGCAGGCACCCAATGCGTCCGCCGTTGTTCTGTCCGTTATCGTTGAGACTTACAACGGCAGCACCTATATCGGCGTGTCCTCCGTGCAGATGACCCTTGCTGTGCCGTCCAGCGTAGTCCCCACGCTGTCGGTGGCAACCAGTGACCCAACAAAGGTAAGCGCCACCTATGGTGGGTATGTGCAGCTGCGCAGCAAGCTCAAGATTGACCTTACAGCATCCGGGGCACAGGGCAGCACCATCAAGGCATACAACATCAAGCTGGGCGACATCTACGCCGTAGCCGCTGCCAGCGGGACAACGGATTATCTGCCAACTGCCGGGGCGCTGACGCTGACCTGCTCTGTGACAGACAGCCGTGGACGCACCACCACAAAGACGCAGACCATCACAGTGCTTGCCTACAGCAAGCCCACTATCTCCGATATTGCCGCCGCCCGGTGCAATCAGGATGGTACGGCAAACCGCATGGGTGATTACGGCAAGGTTACATTCAGCGGCGCGATTACGGCGTTGAGCAACAAAAACACTGCCGACTATGCTGTGCAGTATCGGGAGGTGGGCACGGAAATCTGGTCAAACGCCGGGTCTGCGGCGGCTGGTAATTATGCACCAGCTGGTGCGTATGTGGTGATTGCCGCAGACAAGAGCAAGCGCTACGAGGTGCGCGTTGTGGCAACAGACGCATTTGAGGCAATCGGCTCTGCCGTGCGTGATCTTCCGGCGGCATACGCGCTGCTGCACCACGCAAAGCATCTGCTGTCTATGGGCATTGGTCGCTTGTGCGATAAGGCAAATGCCTTGCAAGTGGGGCTTAAAGCGTACTTTGACGAGGATGTGCAAGTTGACGGAAACCTTACCACAAACGGGGAATTTAGGTGCGCGTGGATGAAGACAACCGCTGCTGCAGACCTTGGCCAGACACCAAAAAAAGTGGCGGTGATAAACGATGAGGGCTGGATATACTACCGCACCCCGGCGGAACTGCTGGCAGATATGGGCGCGGATTACATCGCGGAGCAGGGGAAGAGCGGTATCTGGACTTTCCGCAAATGGGCCAGCGGCGTGGCAGAGTGCTGGTTAGAAAGTGAACTTACCCTCACTGGGAGCACACCTGTCGCTAATATGAATGGTTCAGCATATTTGTCGTATGTCGATGTTGACCTCCCCTTTACTTTCAAAACTCAGCCTCGTGGCATGGCGAACGGTGTTTTAGGCACAGGAACGGGTTTTGTGAATGTATGGTGTAGGAATGGGTACAACGAGATTACCGTCTATGTGACCGGCAACCAGAATAATGCCGCAATTACAATCAGATCAATGATAGTTACAGGCCGCTGGAAGTAACCCAACGCTGCAAAACAACTAAGCCCCAGAGGAGAAAGGAAATTACTGAATGGAAACAATCGTCGTGGCTCTCATCACCGGCGGCCTATCGCTGCTGGGGGTAATCATCACAAGCAACAAAACCACCCGGGATGTGCAGGCCAAGCTGGACAAGCAACAGGCCGTCACCGACACCAAGCTAGACGAGCTGACCCGGGAAGTCCGGGAGCATAACAACTTCGCCCAGCGCGTGCCGGTGCTGGAGGAGCAGATCAAGGTCGCCAATCGCAGGATAGAGGATCTGGAAAGATTGCCCAACCACTGAGCATCGCAAATCTAAAGTATGAGGAGGGATATGTATGTATCGAGGTACGACCCCCACGCTGACATTCCAGCTGCCCATCGACACGGGGAGTATCACAGCGCTGTCTATGGCCGTGGCACAGGCCGGACAGGTTAAGATCGAAAAAACATTGCCGGATGTGCTGCTGGAAGGGAATGTTGTCTCCTGCACGCTGACGGAAGCCGAGACCCTGTCGCTTACTGCCGGGACAGGCATTGACGCAAAGATACAGCTCCGTGTGGGCGTTGGGGCGCAGCGCATGGCATCCCAGGTATTCACGGTGCCTGTGGAGCGTATTCTCCGGGATGGTGCGCTATGATCGAGTTTGCGGTAACATTTTCTCCCGGCGCTGAGCTGGAGGTGGAGTTCGCGGAAAATGTGCCCCTGGATGTCGATATGGGTCAGGTGATGGAAGTTCCCACGGCACCGGCCTATGGCGGGGAGTATGAGGTCGTCCCTAAAGTGTACACCGAGCAAACCTTGCCCACCGGCGGAAAGCTACTGGGCAGAGATGTTCTGGTTCACAAAATCCCGCAGTTTGAGGTCAGCAACGGCAGCGGGGGTAAAACATTGATTATTGGAGAGGAGTAAGAACATGGCAAATCAGTATGTAAAC
>ERZ1034917.1956-NODE-1956-length-10882-cov-3.614667_pt1 | contig 10882 bp, 8 predicted proteins | sample MGYA00520605_ERZ1034917 | MGnify/ENA primary metagenome ERZ1034917 (study PRJEB33766, sample SAMN09781784) | gut metagenome | biome: gut microbiome | host: Homo sapiens | place: Madagascar | study: EMG produced TPA metagenomics assembly of the PRJNA485056 data... | reverse complement strand
ACACAGTGCTATTCAGTACGTGGGCTCTCGGTAATCGCAGGCTTAAACATTGCGACAACGATAACAAACCTTTTCAATATAGTGTTTATACAGCTTGGCGCATGCATCAGCATAGTTGTAGGGCAGTATCTTGGAGCCGGTGAGCTTGAAAAGGCAAAGGATGCGGATAACAAGATGATAGTGTTCAGTGTGTTCTGCTGTTCTATAATGGCGGCGGTCATGCTTCTGGAGGATTTTTCCCTCAGATATATAACACAACAGACGAAATCAAGTCACTCGCAACAAGCTTCATAGCGGTATCAGCGATAATTATGCCATTTTGTGCATTTACACATTCGTCTTATTTCACACTCCGCTCAGGCGGCAAGACACTGGTCACATTTCTGTTTGACTCCGTATTTACGTGGGTGATAGTGGTGCCGGTGGCATTTGTGCTCGCCAAATACACTGCACTTGGCATAGTAGCAGTGTACTTCCTCGTGCAGGCCACAGAGCTGATAAAGGTAGTCATCGGATACTTCATGGTGAAAAGCGACGTGTGGCTCGTGCAGATGGTATAGGAATGTAAGCCATTATCTTGCGGAAAAGTAAAATAAAAGTTATACTGTAGCAAAAGTCAGCATAACAGTTCTAACCCAGAATGAAACGGAGCATAAAATGAGCGAAGAAAAACAGCACAAGCGCCGCGTGCATTATAGCGGAAAATATCCCAAAAAATTTGAGGAAAAATACAAGGAATTAAATCCGGAGAAATACAAGGATACAATTGAGCATGTCATCAGCAAGGGAAATACCCCTGCGGGCATGCACATATCCATAATGGTAAAAGAAATCATAGATTTTCTGGACATAAAGCCGGGACAGACAGGCTTTGATGCCACACTCGGATACGGTGGCCACACAAGGGCAATGCTTGAAAAGCTTGAAGGACAGGGACATATGTTTGCTACAGATGTTGACCCGATCGAGTCTGAAAAGACGAAAAAGCGTCTCGCGGAAGCAGGCTTTGGAGAGGATATTCTCACTGTAAAGCTTCAGAACTTCTGCACAATAGATGAGATTGCAAAGGAAGTAGGAGGCTTTGATTTCATACTTGCAGACCTTGGAGTTTCATCAATGCAGATAGATAATCCTGAGCGTGGATTTTCGTTTAAGGTGGATGGACCGCTGGATCTGCGTCTTAATCCAAATGCCGGTATCAGTGCGGCAGAGCGTCTTGACAATATATCCCGTGAGGAGCTTTCGGGTATGCTCTATGAGAACTCAGATGAGCCGTATTGCGAGGAGCTTGCAAAGGCAATCACAGACGAGATCAGGAAGGGCAACCGCATAGATACGACCACAAAGCTTCGTCACATTATAGAACAGACACTTGATTTTCTGCCTGAAAAGGATAAGAAGGACATAATCAAAAAGACCTGTCAGCGCACGTTCCAGGCGCTCCGCATAGATGTAAACCATGAGTTTGAGGTGCTATATGAGTTTATGGAAAAGCTTCCGGGAGCATTAAAGCCCGGCGGAAGAGCTGCCATCCTTACCTTCCATTCAGGAGAGGACAAGCTGGTCAAAAAGGCACTCAAGGCAGGATATAAAGCAGGAATATACAGCGACTATTCAAAGGATGTGATTCGCCCATCAGCACAGGAATGTGCTCAGAACGGACGTGCCAGGTCTACGAAGATGCGCTGGGCGGTTCGTGCGGAATAGAAAAGAATAAAAATAGTTCTAAAACACTATTGCTTTATTGAGAAAAATAGTCTACTATGAACGTGTTATATGACTGACGGATAAGTGGAATAACCACGTGAAATATAACAAATAAGAGCCGACCGTCTGGGCGATAAACCCGGACAGTTGGCTCTTTTTGATTATAAAATCGGCCATAGTCGTGTAAATAACCAGGGAATGTATCTCAAAAGAAACAACATGGATATTGACAAAAATACTGTAGTAAGTATATACTAACCACAGTTAAACAAAACTAATCAAACGAAGTAACATTCACACATTTTAAGGAGGATATTACAATGATAGAAATGAAAGAGTGGGATGGATTTGAAGGACGTCTTTGGAAAGAGGAAATCAACGTCCGTCAGTTTATTCAGGACAACTACACTCCATACGACGGAGATGAGAGCTTTTTAGCTGATCCGACAGATGCTACAAACAAGCTGTGGGATGCGCTTCAGAAATTACAGAAAGAGGAGCGTGCCAAGGGCGGAGTTCTTGACATGGAGACAGAGGTTGTAACAGGAATCACAGCTTACGGCCCTGGATATATAGATGAGGCATTAAAGGACCTCGAGCAGATTGTAGGTCTTCAGACAGACAAGCCGTTAAAGAGAGCATTCATGCCTTACGGTGGAATTAAGATGGCGGTACAGGCTGCTGAGACATATGGTTATAATGTAAGCGACAAGCTCAAGGAGATTTTCACAAAATATCATAAGACACACAACACAGCGGTATTCGATGCATACACACCTGAGATGATGAAGGTTCGTCATGCAAAGATCCTTACAGGACTTCCTGACACATACGGCCGTGGACGTATCGTAGGTGATTATCGTCGTGTAGCATTATACGGACTTGATTACCTCATCGAGGAGAAAAAGAAGGACAAGGCAAACTGTGGATGCGGACAGATGACAGATGATGTTATCCGTTTAAGAGAGGAAATCGCAGAGCAGATCAAATGTCTTGAGGATATGAAGAAGCTTGCTGAGATTTACGGATATGATATCTCAAGACCTGCAACAAACGCAAAAGAGGCAGTTCAGTGGTTATACTTCGGATACCTTGCAGCAATCAAGACACAGAATGGTGCAGCAATGTCAGTAGGACGTGTATCTACATTCCTTGATATCTACATCAAGAGAGATATGGACAAGGGCATCCTTACAGAGCAGGAAGCACAGGAGCTTATCGACCATTTTACAATGAAGCTTCGTATGGTTAAATTTGCACGTATCCCTTCATACAACCAGTTATTCTCAGGTGATCCTGTATGGGCAACACTTGACGTGGCAGGAACAGGTGTGGACGGACGTTCAATGGTTACAAAGACAGACTTCCGTTTCCTCCATACATTAGAGAACATGGGACCTGCACCGGAGCCAAACCTCACAGTATTCTACTCATCAAAGCTTCCTCAGACCTTCAAGGATTATGCAGCCCGCATCTCAATTGAGACAAGCTCAATCCAGTATGAGAACGATGACGCAATGAAGCCTGTATGGGGCGATGATTATGCAATCTGCTGCTGTGTATCTGCAACACAGACAGGTAAAGAGATGCAGTTCTTCGGAGCACGTGCAAACCTTGCAAAATGTCTCCTCTACGCTATCAACGGTGGTGTTGATGAGAAATCAGGTGAGCAGGTAGGACCAAACTACGCACCTATCACAGCAGAGTACCTTGACTATGACGAGGTAATGGCGAAATACGACAAGATGATGGACTGGTTAGTAGACATCTATGTAAATACATTAAACCTTATCCAGTACATGCATGACAAATACTACTATGAGGCAGCAGAGCTTGCACTTATGGACACAGACTTAAAGAGAACATTCGCAACAGGAATCGCAGGATTCTCACACGTAATCGATTCTCTTTCAGCAATCAAATATGCAAAGGTTAAAGTAGTACGTGACGAGAGCGGACTGGCAAAGGACTTCGAAATCGAGGGAGAGTTCCCTAAATACGGAAACGATGATGACCGCGCGGACGAAATCGGTGTATGGCTTCTTAAGACATTCATGGACAAGTTAAAGAAGCATCACACATACCGTGATTCAGAGCCTACAACATCAATCCTTACAATTACATCAAACGTAGTATACGGAAAAGCTACAGGAGCAATGCCTGACGGACGTAAAGCAGGAGAGCCGCTTTCACCTGGAGCAAACCCATCATACGGTGCAGAGCAGAACGGACTTCTCGCATCCTTAAACTCACTCACAAAGCTTCCATATGAGTGGGCACTTGATGGAATCTCAAATACACAGACCATCAACCCGGGCGCACTCGGAAACAACGAGGGAGAGAGAATCGACAACCTTGTAAACGTAATGGACGGATACTTCGATCAGGGTGCACATCACCTCAATGTAAATGTATTCGGTAAAGAGAAGCTCATCGATGCAATGGAGCATCCGGAGAAGGAGGAGTACGCAAACTTCACAATCCGAGTATCAGGATACGCAGTTAAGTTCATCGACCTCACAAGAGAGCAGCAGCTCGATGTAATCTCACGTACATGCCACGAGAGAATGTAATATGATCTAAGGTGTCACAGAGTGTACTACGATTCTGCTTGCAGAAAGAGTAGTATGCTCTTGTGCCCCTCATATCATATTATGTATGTGGTATAAATTTACAGAGTTAATATACAATCACAGATATACCGGAATGTGCAGGCCAAGTGCCTGCATATTCTGATTTTCAAATATACTGCATATGTACTAAATTATACCATAGCGTAAGGAATTTTCGGCAACCCGCCGACCGGGATTTTGCAATGCGAATTTCGCAGGGCTTAGAGGCTGTTAGAATTATGAACACAGCCAGCGATGCCCATGCATGGACGCATGGGCAAGGCGTTATGCGCCATGGAAGGCGCGTAAAAGCCGGTCGCGTCAAGCATAGAAAACCTAAATCATAATTCATACAGCCTCTTAGCCCGAAGAACCTGAGCATTGAAAAGTCCCGGCTGGCGTGTTACCGAAAATTCCGTACTATAAAAATAAAAGTAGCAGCAACAACCTGAAGGAGGTAAAACATGGGAGAAACACTAGGAAGAGTACACTCGGTAGAAAGCTTTGGCTCAGCAGACGGCCCGGGAGTGAGATATATAGTATTTTTGAAGGGCTGCAATATGCGCTGTAAATACTGCCACAACCCGGACACATGGGCCAAATGCGGCGAAAATGACGGTGCAAAGCTGATGACACCGCAGGAGGTGCTAAAGACCGCCATGCGCTATAAAGCGTACTGGAAGCAAACAGGCGGCATTACAGTAAGCGGAGGTGAAGCACTTTTGCAGATAGACTTTGTCACAGAGCTATTTAAGCTTGCAAAGGAAAAAGGTGTAAACACATGCCTTGACACATCAGGAAATCCGTTTACCGTGGAAGAACCGTTCTTTGGCAAATTTAATGAGCTGATGAAATATACAGATCTCTTCATGCTGGACATCAAGCATATAGATGACGAGGAGCACAAAAAGCTTACGGGACAGACAAATAAGAATATCCTTGATATGGCACAATATCTCTCAAAAAACGGTAAAAAAATGTGGATACGTCATGTGCTTGTGCCTGGAATCACCACGGATGAGAAGTATTTAAAGCAGCTTAGAGAATTTATCGACACACTTAAAACGGTGGACAGGGTTGAGGTGCTGCCGTACCATACACTTGGGGTGTTCAAGTGGAAGGAGCTTGGTATACCATACCAGCTTGAGGGGGTGGAACCTCCTACAGAGGAACAGATAGAATGTGCAAAAAGAATATTAAATTGTCAGAATTAGTTTTTAAATATCATTGCTAATAACTCACTAAGTTGATAAAATATAATAAGTAACTATTCTGAACCACTGAGAACAAAAAGCTGATGTGACATGCTTGCATGTAAGCAGCAGATTTTCTTGTTGTGAATAGCTGTACCGGGAGAAAGATAAGGCAGAACGAGGAGAGTATAATGAGCAGTATAGTAATAGGAACCCTGTATGGGCAGATGAGCTTTATGTGTCTGCTGATACTGGGAGTCATATGTTTCAGATTTTTGAAAGCTGATGATAAAACATACAGCAGCCATCAATTTCTGGCAGTAGGTATGCTTACAGCGGCAGCAGTTGTGGTGGATTATATTATAGCTATCATAGTATATGGCCTGTGGGCGCCGGAAAAACTGGTACTGGACACATTTACGGTCATTTACTTTATATTGATAGCGCTGCTGTCATATCATTGGTTTTTGTATTGTGAGGCAGAGCAGCAATCTGTATTTATCCGGCTTAAATCCGGAAGAATCGTGCGCATAGCAGCGCAGGCAGCCATATGTATCATGATGATTACTGTCATGTATCTGAAGTGGACAAGCTTCAAGCATGAGATGATTACAGAAGCTGTTATAGCATTTATACCGGCTATATATAGCTGTATCAGGGCATTTTACAAGTCATTTCTGCCGGAAAATTATGTGAACCGCGATAAATACAGGCGCATGGCTTCGTTTGCAGTGCTGCCTGTTATTATGTTATTTATCCAGTTTTTTACACCGATGCTGCCTTCGTTTGTATGTGGGGTGACACTTGGCTACATGCTTGTGTACAGTAACAGCCAGAAATCACTCATTTCCACAGATTTACTGACCGGTATCAACAACAGGAGTGCTTTTGATAAATATATCAGTGCAAAGGTAAGGGTAGGGTCAGGCCATAGCCAGCTGTATCTTTATGTGATAGATGTTGATGATTTAAAATCAATAAATAAGGAATACGGTCCACTCGAGGGAGACAAGGTGCTTGTGGCGACAGCTTTTGCGTTGAAGGCGCTTGCGGCAGAGTATGATTTTTATATAGCCAGATTTGATGCAGATGAGTTTGCAGTCGTCTTTGATACGACAAGCGGGAATATGATGCAGCTCATTCGCAAAAGGATAGAAGAGCGGGTCCCTGAGACTGCGCAAAATATGCAGCTTGAGGCACCGGTGACTGTCACAATCGGAGTGGCAAAATACACAGGTCAGAGTATGCCGGCATGGATAGCTGAGGCACATATGGCGCTTGAGAACGCACGTACCTTAAAAGAGGGAAAAGGAAGGTCGGAAAATGAACTTCAAAAAGAATTGTTTGACGCGACAGACATGCTGTTATCGGAAGCCGAGGTACGTCATGAGAGCTCTGATGAGCTTGACCTGGATGGCCTTGATGAGAAGCTTTTTCCGGTGTTATCAGAGGCATCGCAAAGAATATATATGTTTGTCACAAATATGGACACCAATGTGACCAGATGGTCCAAAAATGCATTTGGTTTTATGGGGATTGACAGCGAATATGACTTAAACACAGAGGACAGATGGAAAAGTAAAATACATCCGGATGATATAATGATGTACCAGAAGGAAGTGGATGCGGTACATTCGGGGAAAAAGGATGCATTTAATCTCACCTACCGTGTAAGGGATGAGGACGGAGTGTTTGTGAGCTGTACAGGTCATGGCCGCATAATAAAGGGTGTGGATGGAAGTCCTGATATTTTTGCAGGCTCAATACTGAATCATGGCATATCGGATTCGGTTGATTCTGTTACCAACCTCTGGAATATGAAGATGCTTGGAAGCTGCCTGAATGACTATATTTTCAGATATGAGTCGGCAGCAGTGCTTATCATCGGAATAACAAAGTATGGACACATCAATGATACCTACGGATATGAGCTGGGCAATGAGGTATTGAAGAATTATGGCGATGAGCTTTTAAAGGTAGTGAGCGGAGACCTTTACGTATTCAGAATGGATGGAACAAAGTTTGCATTCATCAAGCCATACGCAGAGCATGATGAGATCAGTGAGCTGTATCTTAAGGTGAAAAAAGTAGCTGAGGCAGGAGTGAAGCTTGGCGATGGAATGGTTCAGCTTAGGCTTGCTGGTGGAGCAGTGACAGCAAAAAACTACTCCGGCACACCGTACAATCTGTTAAACAGCGCCACATATGCACTCAGCATATCGAAGCATGAAAAGCACGGAGATCTGGTATTTTTTGACAGTACCATAATTCATGACAATATGAAAAATATGGAGCAGATTGCGGAAATCCATAAGAGCGTCATGGACGGCTGTAAGGGATTTTTCCTATGCTATCAGCCAATAGTCAGCGCCACGGACGGAAGGATAGTCGGAGCTGAGGCTCTTATCAGGTGGAAAAATGAGAAGTACGGATTTGTGCCACCGGATTCATTTATTCCATGGCTTGAGGAGGATCCTTGTATTTACATACTCGGAAACTGGATTATTGAGACAGCGCTTGTGGCGGCAAAGAGATTCAAGAAGGTCATACCTGATTTCTTCATAAATGTAAATATAGCGGCCACACAGCTTGAAAATACGGCATTCCGCACAGATGTGCTAAATATGGTTGAGAGACTTGATTTTCCAAAAGAGGATCTTTGGATAGAGCTTACCGAAAGATGTAAGGATTTAGACCACGATTTCCTAAAGAGGGAGATATCCTTTTTCAAGGAGCATGGCATACGGATAGCGTTAGATGATTACGGAACAGGCTCGGCATCACTGAGTCTGGCGCTGGAGCTTCCGGTGGGCGAGATAAAGATAGACCGCTCATTTACGAAGGACGTCATGGAGGATGAATTAAAGCAGGCAATTGTCGAGTCCATTCTTGTTTTCACCGGACGTATCAGGATGCGTTCGTGTATAGAGGGTATTGAGACTCATGAGATGGCGGAGTATCTAAAGCAGTTTGGACCTATGTATTATCAGGGTTATGCATACTCCAAGCCTGTCGAGGAGGAGGCATTTATGTCTCTCATAAAGGAACAGTCGGGCAAATAAACGGATATGCTTGCGTATCGCAACTGTAAATGTGCTGAACAGTTAAAATTTACAATAACAATTTGCGGGAGTTACAACATGGGAAAACCAGATATCATTTACGAAGACAACGACATAATCATCTGCTACAAGCCGGCGGGAATTGCTACACAGACCAGGCGTATAGGGCAGCAGGATATGGAGAGCTTCATAAGAAATTACAGGGCGGCTAAAAATGAGCCGCCCTATGTCGGTATAGTGCACAGACTCGACCAGCCGGTAGAGGGCGTGATGGTATTTGCCAAGAATCAGAAAGCCGCGGCTTCTTTAAGCAGACAAATAAAGGAGCATACAACCGAGAAATATTATCGTGCGGCAAGCAGAGGGCAGGGAGTGTCAGGAACAGATAAGGAAGAAGCTAATAAAGAAGATAATCATGATCTGGCATGGCATACTCTCACAGATTATATCTCCTTCGACAAGCTTACCAATACATCTAAAATCACAAGCGAAAAAGACAAGCTGGCAAAAAAAGCAGTGCTTCAGTATAGGATAATATCAGTGACACCGGATAGGGACAGCTCCCAAAATGAATGTATTAGAACAGAATTTGACATAAAGCTGCTCACTGGAAGGCATCATCAGATACGTTTACAGCTTGCAAATATCGGCTATCCACTGATTGGAGATACCAAGTATGGTGGAGACACTGTAAGGGAACCGCTTGCACTTTGCTCCTACAAGATTGTTTTTGATCATCCTGCTACAGGTGAGAGAATGACATTTGAATTACCATAGTGCTGTTGGAAATAAGATGAATTAAAAGACCATACATTCAGAAAACAACTGAGTGTATGGTCTTTTTTATATGGAGAAAAAATACTGTTGACAATATTGGTTAAATCATCTATTATAAGTTCATAGGTTAGTTACTTGAGTAATTAACCATACAACCATACCGCAAATATGAGCGAAATTAGCAGCGTAGCAGCGATGCTAAACAGAGTGTAGATAAAGCACAAGTATCGTGCGCTTTTGCGGATGAGTGTGGTGGTTCTGTATAGTTACGAAAATAAAAAGTACAACAAGCATAGCATAGAGAGGAGGCGGAGCATGTGAACGAAATTCTGAATCAGGAGAAATCAATCTATATTCAGATAAGCGAAATGATAGAAAACGACATACTGAGGGATGTGCTTTTGGAGGATGAGCGCGTGCCGAGCACAAATGAGCTTGCAAAGCTGTATGCAATAAATCCGGCTACAGCGGCAAAGGGCATAAATATACTTGTGGATGCAGGAATTTTGTATAAGAAAAGAGGGATTGGAATGTTTGTGAGTGACGGAGCAAAGGAAGTAATAAGGACAAAGCGGAAAGCCCAGTTTTATGAGAATTATGTCAGTGAGATTGTGAATGAGGCAAAGACACTTGGTATTACAAAGGCTGAATTAATAGCAGGAATCGAGAAGAATTTTGAAGATTAAAGGAGAATAATATGGGAACAATAAAATGCACTGATTTATGTAAAAATTACAGGCAAAAGAAGGTTTTGGACAATGTAAATCTCACAATAGAGGAGGGAAAGATTTATGGTCTGATAGGACGAAATGGCGCCGGCAAGACAACACTGCTTTCCATCATTTCGGCGCAAAATCCGGCTAGTTCAGGAGATGTTACCCTCGATGGGGAGCAAATCTGGGAAAATGAGAAAGCTCTCTCTGATATATTTTTTTCGAGAGAATTTTCTGCTAATACAATGAGAGTATAAATAAGCTCTCAAAGGGAATGATGTCAATGGTTACAATAGTTGTGGCACTTGCGAGCAAGGCAAAATTCACATTTTTGGATGAACCGGCAGCAGGTCTTGATGTGGTGGCACGCAATGATTTTTACAGGCTTTTAATAGAGGAGTATACGCAAAGTGGCAGAACCTTTGTCATTTCTACACATATCATTGATGAAGCATCAGATGTTTTCGAGGAGGTAATCATCGTAAATCATCAAAAAATTGCCTTAAAAGAAAACACAGCAGAGCTTTTGGAGCGGGCATACCACATAAGCGGAAATAAGGAAGATGTGGATAAAATGCTTACACAAAACCCTGATATCGAAGTGCTTGATACACAAAACTTAGGACGAAGCAAGGGAATATCAATTCTCACAGCAAAAAACAAATGTTTAACAGCCACGGAGAAATTGTCAGTACAGCCAATGACACTTCAAAACCTGTTTGTTGCCATATGTGAGGAGGGCAGATGATGAAAAACAGCATAATATTCTGGGAAAAGATGACATTAAAAAGTGTATTATCGGCGGTACTCGCTTTAAT
>ERZ1034917.1955-NODE-1955-length-10890-cov-5.373973_pt1 | contig 10890 bp, 6 predicted proteins | sample MGYA00520605_ERZ1034917 | MGnify/ENA primary metagenome ERZ1034917 (study PRJEB33766, sample SAMN09781784) | gut metagenome | biome: gut microbiome | host: Homo sapiens | place: Madagascar | study: EMG produced TPA metagenomics assembly of the PRJNA485056 data... | reverse complement strand
CTTTTACGTTGATATGTCCGTCTGGCTTTTTGTGGGAAAGCAGTACTACCGTCTCGACATGCCCCGAGACACCACTATTGATGTCCTGCGTTAACGGGAACTTGTCGTTCATTTTTGACGTTAATGGAAACATATCATTTACTGTCCCTTCTTGTAAAGCTACTCAGCTTAAATTAGCCTTGATATAGTTTTTGAGAAGTGTGATTCGATCTTCAGTATCAATTCCATCCTCATTCTGCGGAATGACTATGGTGTCTACAATCTCATCTCCAACGTTCTTTCTTCTCAAATATGAATTGTTTGTACAAATAATATGCTCATCTCCAAAGATCAACCTCTGTCCCATATCGTCCTTAGACAAGTGCGCTTCTGAAGCAACCTTCAAATAAGGATAATATGAGTTCTGTGACAGCTGAGTCCTTGTCTGCATAACCAAGAACATATATGGATTTGCTGCAGCTGAATTGTTATGCATCTTTCCATATGCGCCTGGGCGGTATTCACGATACTTGATGTAGTAGTATCTGAATGGATACAGGTTGTTACTCTCGCACTCCTGTAAGTAATCATCTGCTATCCTCTTAAGTACCTCATTTGTGAATTCTTCATTGGTATCCAACAACGAAATCAGAATACTCTTTGTGTTATCAAATCCAGAATTCGCACTCTTATGGAATAACCCGTCCCATGCAAATTGATATGTCGATCCGTACTGGTAACGCCACTTATTTCTCTCAACCTGTCCATAATCTCCTAATGCCATCATTGCACAGTCAATTCTATCAAGGCTGCACTTAAACAGAGATTCAAATCGCTTCGTGTATGCAAGGTTCTCAAGACCGACGATACTGATCTGTCCGTTAAGCAAGAAATGATCTTCCAGTTCAAACATGGTTTCTTGCATAGCTGGATTGGCATCGATAAATGTAATCTTCTCTTTTTCTTCTGAAAGCTGACTTACATTAAAGTTATTCTCGATCGAATCATCAATAGCACCATTCATGATGATAGCATCTGCTTCCGCCAAAATAGCTGGCATTCTATTTCTATCTGTTCTGTCTGAAACCTCATCCTCAGAATTCCGGATCAGGTTATTTACAATACGAATTCTTCTTCTGAAATCCGCCTCTGTAACCTTATCAACGTTCTGCAGATATGTAGTAATTGCATATAACAGCACAATTCTATTTAACGGGAACTGTCTGATACGGCCGGTTTTATCGGAATATGCATGTAAGCAATCCTCAAATATATTCAGGTTAAATCGGTTCTCAACAAGAATTTTACCACTCTCATGTTTGTTAGCCATGAAGGACTTCAAGAAGTCTGTCGAAGAATCATATCCAGGAATATTGCACCAGCAATCGAAGAAGCTCTCCATTGTTTCAATGTTCTTAATTGCATCAGGACACTTAGCTGAGAAGTATTGTTGCAAAAGATCAAACTCATCATTGCTTCTACCCAGTGGTGACTCATTCTGGCGATAGCAAATTACATCACAAATAAACTTGAAGTAACGCAGAAATTCATCATCGATAATATTATCGTCAGAAGAACCACTGCCGCTATTACAATATTCCCATAATAGGTCTGTCCAATCACGGTCAATCTTACCCATGATACGATTTGCTCTTTGTTCATCTATACTGCGAATTTCACGCTCAAGCTCTGCTTTGAAATGCTCAAATAAAGTAAGTGGCTTACCACGTGAATTCATTTTTATGTAGAGTTCATCAGTCAGTCCCATATCCTTAATAGGAAGGAAGTAGAATGTAACGCAGTTTTCTTTGAGCTTATCCCAGAGATCAGTAACATCCTTGAATTTGTCATCAATTGCATCAAGCATTACAAGCATTGAGCTAATTGTAGGATCATTCTCCCAATCGAGCGGGAACCATGCCTGGTTTACAATTTCCTTTGAGATTGCTGTTTTGAATTCAGGTTTATAATCTACCAGATCAATACAGAAATATCTCGCACTGTATCTGGTCTCATAGCTAAACTTCTTCAAAAACTCGTAATTCTCTTCCGATATGTTACCTTTTTTTGCTGCATACCAGTGAAGCAAAAATAATGTAGTAAGGCGCTGCTGGCCATCCAGCGGTGTCATATTTCCTTCATCATCTATATCGCCATAAACGAAATCGAGCGTAATTGGTTTCTCTGTTACTGCCTTATATAAAGACTCAAGAAATCTACCTCTTACGCGAGTTACATCAGATCCTTTTCTGCCCTGTGCATAATCTCTTTGGATAATTGGAATGATTATCTTTTTAAGCTGCACAGCCTCCGGGCCTTCTCCAAATGTTGTATCAAAAATGTCTATAAAGGAGTGAAGTGTAGTCGCCATATTATTCTTCCTCCTTTTCCAGAACGATTGGCTCTTCGAGATAATTTACCAGCACTGTATTCATTGCATCAACGTAAGCAACCCTATCTGCGTGTCCCCAGAAATGGAGCTGATTATCTGCGGACGGCGTGTAATATTTCAGGAACACCATTCTTGTACAGAATGGAATATACTGGCCAGCCTTGTCCATTTTAATAATTTCGTTTCTTTTTACGTCAAACGTCGAGTTATTCAACGCAGCATTGTCCGTCGAACTCAGCAGTGCCATATTAGCAATTGAATGCAAATACTCTGTATTACCCTTAACCGAAAGTAAGTCTACAACTCTCTGCTGAATTGCATCAAACTCCTGACGTTCCAGTTTATCCTTAGCAATAGCGCTATTCATGAGTTCAATTAATTCTTCAGAATCATCACTTACAGACTTTACAGACGGAATATGAAGTGTGAGCCACTCTTTCCACATTTCCTGTGTTCGTAAACCTTCTGACTGTTGTGCATGAATATGCTCCAGGCTCCAGGTTACTTTGCCACCTCTGCCAAATTTGTATTTATCAAACGGGAACCACTGAGAATGCTCACCATTTCTTCGGACTGATTCAACATTAAATAATAGAAGCAATGTGGCAATCTTTTTCTGATCTAATGGTTTCTCGTAACTTAAATCTGAGTAGTTACCCTTAATTTTTATGCTGTCTCGAATATAGCCATCAAGGGAGTCCCTAAAATCATCCTTAGTCTTATCCTTCGAGAGGTCGAAAATCTTCTGAAGTGTCAGTGTTCCGGACGCAATAAGATAACCAATCTTATGATATAGTTCATGGTTTCCATGCCAATCCTTCAACACTAAGAACGTCTGCTGGATGCTCCGCCAGATGCTGTCTAATGACTTGGTCTGACGCATTTCATCAAATTTAAAGAATGTATAATACTTCTCCCTATTATCAGCTGGCTTTCCTGATATAAGATCCAACACAAGATCTATTCTTGTCTGATAGTCAGCATTTGCTTTATTCGTCAAGAAGTACCACAGAGAATTGTTGTGGAGTTCCTTCTCCATGTTATCCCACTGAAGAGATATCTCTTCTTGTTTTTCCTTATCGACATCTTCGTCAGTATCTTTGCTAAGAAACATAGCTTTTACCAGTTCTGCATTTGTAAGTGGTATCTTACCAATATTCAAACGTGTAAAGAGACCAATCGCGTCCTCAGCTTCTCCAACCTCATACCAGATAATTTTTACGATTTCATCAAAGTACTTATTTACATTTGTCAGAGTAGATTTTCTGTCCCTTGCAGAAAACCATTTCTTGATACTTTCATAAGCAGCACAAAGGAACCAGAAATCAATGTTTTCTTCCTTGCGGGATTCGTCGATTGATTTTAAGAACTCCTCAGACTTCTCTCTGGTTTCGTATAAAAGGGTAAATCTCGGCTCATCTATAAAGCCAAAACTCTCTTCACTCATAAAACGGTATATAAGATAGATAGTTGTTAGACGCTGCTGCCCATCAATCAATTCATATCTATCACCATTTTTTCTTACTACAACCGGCTGTAAACAGTAGTTGCGTTTGCCCTCAGTAGAATAAATATCATCGAGCAGACGAACTACTTCTGTTTCTCCCCAACGATAACCACGCTGGTAAGAAGGAACATAAAAGTCTCCTGTTATATCCCCGACAAGCTTTGTGTCGAGTTTAATCTCATTATTCATATAGCTACAATTCCTTTACTTGGTCTTTTTCACGTAAGTAAGCTCAATGTCATAGCCGAGCTGTTCCATCATCTGGACAAATGTCTTATTCACAATCTTTTCTGGACTCTTGATAAGACGGTTCACATATGACGGAGATGTGCCTACCTTCTCAGCGAGTTCTGCTTAAGTGGTCTGTTCTTCTACGCACTTAACTTTTACATCTATTTCAATATTATTTCTAAGCATCTAACTCACCGTAGCACTTTCTGTACAACTAGATTTCACTAGTCTCGCCTTGCAAAAGTCTAGTGTATAAAACTACTTTACTTGCCATAAAAAATTCCCGAGTTCTTCTAACTCAATTGATGCCTAACCCAGGAATCCCTTTTTTTATAGGCTTTTGCAGCCTTCTATTACTTAACCTTTGACAAAAGAACTACCGTCTCCACATGACATTAATGCATTATTAGCTACATTCCTTATTACAGAAATGCAGCTACTTTTAGTCATTCAGGGATATCGAAAGTTCTCCACCGAAATTACTCATAGAAAACTTAGGACATTCAATTAGCTGTTCCTTAGTAACTTGATATTGGAATGGGAACATCAAGTCGAAATCCGACAATCCAACAAATGAATAGTACCCAGAATCTTCAATTCTCATAGCAACACTAAGCAAGAAATTCACAACATCAGTATTTCCAATATACTGTTTGTTCAAACGATATCTAAGGCGAGTTTCGTTTTTCAGAATACCCATATCCTTTAGTGTCAAGGTCACTCTTCGGCAAGTGGACTGAAGCGTAGTTCTCTCTCCCCATTCATCGTATAATTTCTGATTAAGAACTGCATTCGTTACTTCATCCTGATATTCAAATATGCGCCCCATAAACTTACATATATCAGCCACAACCGGATAAGCCAGATATATCAGGCACAGGTGTATGGCTTTATCGCATTCCGGATGCGCTTTAATCAACGCCAACGCCTCCTGACGGATGGGATTTATTTCATTAGAATCGTAATACCATACGTTCATGAGTATTTCGCGGGTTTTTCGGAGCCTTGTTGGGCTGTCAATTTCAAACGCGAGATACTCGTTCATTTTTTCTTTGTACTCAGCCTCTGTAAGATTCTCATCAAGCATAGAGACTGCGTGATTCAGCCATTGCAATTTTATATTGCAAGCATATCCAACCATTTTAGCCATTATTCTGTACCGCCTTTATAATAATAAATGGGACTACCACTTCATCGATGGACAAGCCACCGTGAGTCATAACATCTTCACCCTTTGAATCAAGGGATTTTCCAATATCACAAATAAGGTAATCGTATTCTTTGGAAAGGTAATACTTCGGGAATTCCACAAAGTTATACTTCTCCATAAGTTTTTCTTTATCTGCAAAATCCCTGAGCACAAGGAATCTACGACTTTTTGTTTCCATCTCCACACCAGTTCCCATCAGTTTTCCAAGACCGGTGCAAACAGTATTTCCATGGTCAGCTGTAATATATATATCGTAACCGTTAGCAAGGAAGCGTTGTGTCATCTCCAGTAATTTTTTCTGATTTGCCAACACAGTAATATCGTTAAACATACCAAGCCGGCCTTGTTTCTGTGCATGGACCATATCGTCCACGTCATTTATGATTACGGCTCCACACCTTACGAAGGAACCAAACTGTGCATCATATCCTCGCTCGTATCCAATCTGCGAATCTGAGTAACCAAGATTCTTCGCACAATTTACAAACTCTGTTTTCTCCTTACTCTGTTTCCAAGGTTCCAGAAGCTGGCTTGGATATTTGCCGGACAACAGACACTGACGGGAAACAGATGTCGTACTCGGTACCATAGCAAACATCGATGTTTTTTCATATTGCAGGTCCGTGAAGGAACTGGAGATTATCTTCCAATCAAACTCGGACATACCATCCATGACAATCACGATAAACTTATCGCTGTGGCAATGCATATAATCCATCGCCTTGCTTATCAGTACAGGTGAGATTGTATCTATATTCTGTGACAGCTTTCCGAACTGAGCCAACGCATACTGCTGGAACAGTCGGTTGATTTCCTGCGTATCAACATCCACATCATGCTGGACAGCCATTACATCCAGTTGGGCCTTGTCCTCGGCAATTGCAAACCAGTCTCTGTATTGAGTGAAACTTTTTGCTCTCTCAATAAGACCGATAGCCGTTTCTTTGAGATAAGCCTTCACATTTTCTCTGGAATAAACTTTCATGCGCAGAAATATTTCTGTATCATGCTTTTGTCGAAGGTCATCGAAATTTGCAGGGTAGACTGCACACAAAAGGTCAAGGCCTGTTTTATCCATATCCTTTAATGTTGCTGCATGGAGCTTAGGAAATAGCTTCTCAAGCGAAACCATATAGGCAGATAGTCTGCGACACATGTCGTATGGTATATACTGCTCTGTGCGAGCCATGACTGCCAATTTTTCACCAGGGGATTTCAGTTTCTCATCATACTCAATTCTGAAAGTAAGATCGTCTGTGTATCTTACGATTTCAAAACCATGTGCAGAGAATGTAGATATGTAATTTGCTCGACTGTTCAGATTCTCATCATCCAGAAGCAGGATTTTATTTGTATATTGTGCAGATGATTTCTCAAACACATAGTCCCCGAACATATATTACGCCTCCAATCTTACAAGAATCATCAATCGGAAGTCGGGATAGATCTGACTCCCTTTTTTATATTCAGCCTCAATAGAAGCCTTCTCTCGTGCCAGTTTTGACAATCTGGAACGACGGATATTTTCGATACCAATATGTCCTGCTGCCTCCTCGCGGAGCTTCAGGGCATACATATATTTGTTGTAACTTTCCTGATTAAGCTGAATCTGCTTCTCTTTCATTTCAACAAAAGTGTCATAAGCAAAATCCATACTCAGCTTTTCGAGCTGCTGATACTCCTCTTCCGTAATATTCGGTGCGGAGCCAATAGTCAATCCGCTGGTGCCATCAAGGAACACATCCATAATGCGCTTGCCGGCCATCGGACGAAGCAGGAAGTTTTCATTGACGAAAATAGGAATGATGCGCTTGCCACTTTTTTCTTCAGAAATGGACAATTCCCACAACATAAAGTAACCGGCCTCATTCGGGAAATTTTTAATACCCACAGACATGAGCTGCGAAGTTCTGTCCTGCATGATTTCAGTGCGTAGGTGCTGGATAATTTCCTCATCGTTGATGCCGATACGATCAATAAGATGAAGATCTCGGCCTTGCCAGCTTTCATAATAAGCAAGCATCTGCCTGAGTGCAGCATCCACATCAAAGCTGGATTCGGTTCCAACAAGTTGTGTTAAATCCTTTTCCTCACGAATAATATCTTTGTATTCTTTGGCATTTGCAACCTGCTGTTTAACTTCAGATTCAATATGATACATATTGCTTTCAACAGAAGAAGGTTTACCTATTGAACGAACAAACACTTCTGTAAAATCAAGTTCTGCAACCTCACTATCCAAAACATCGGAATACTTGTCCACACCAAGTTCTTTTAAAATGACAGAAAGTTTTTCTTCAAGAACTTCACGAACACGATTTTCAACAGTATCTTTTACAATGAAATTGTAAATATGTACATCGCGTTGTTGCCCGATACGATCGACACGGCCACATCTTTGTTCTATTTTCATAGGATTCCAAGGCAAGTCGTAATTAATTATAATGTTTGAAAACTGAAGGTTAAGACCTTCGCCACCGGCATCTGTTGAAATAAAGATGCTGGTTTTATTTTTAAATTCGTATAATGCCTCGTTTCGCTCCTCAATGCTCATACTACCATTTAGAGCTGCTACTGCAAGACCTTTATTTTCAAGTAGGTTTTGAAGATAAATTTGAGTTGCAACGAATTCTGTGAAGATAATTATTTTTTGTTGTTTATCCTCGCTTAAGATTTCATCTATGGTATCAAGAAGTTGCTCAACCTTGACATCAGGATGTTGAAATTCTGCTTGTTTAGCAACTGAAATAATATGCTCTAATTCACCAATTTCTTCTTGCATATCAAGTGATATTGCTTCAAGAGCATCCTGAACATCATCTTCAATATCAAGTTCAGCCAAATCATCCTCTGTTAAAGAACCGATATGAGTTCTTTCTGCTTTCAAAACTTCAAGTCGTCTTTCTAAACTCTGTCGTATAGCGGCAGTGCTACTTGTTACCATACGTTGCATAATAATTAACAAGAAGATAAGACACATATTTTTTCTACGATTGCGTCTTGCCTTATCATATGTTTTAGAGACATAGGAGCTAACCAATTCATACAATTCTCTTTGGAAAGTATGACGCTCGTCCCATGTCATCTCAACAAGATGTGTAACTCTGCCTTTAAACAGCAAATTGCCATTATTATCAATCGCCTCGCGCTTTTCTGTGCGTATAAGATAAGGTGCTACTTGTTCTTTTACAATCGATTTAAAGTTCGGGAATGCATCTTCATCAAGCAAGCGTACAAGTCTCAAAAACGGTTCTGTTTTTCCATTGTGAGGCGTTGCCGAAAGCAAAAGAAGATACGGGCTTGCCTGGGATAGAAGATGTCCTAATTTATAACGTGCAACCTCACCTGAAGAACCGGCAACACGGTGTGCTTCATCGATTATAACAAGGTCCCAACCGCTATTGATAATGGAATAAATTCTTTCCTCGTTATACTTTTCAACTCGCTCGTCAGTCCATCCCGCGTGTTTTTCAATAGGTTTGATGGAATCCATCGGAGATATAACTTGGTCATACTGACTATAAACATCATCCGTATCTGTAAGACGACGAATTGTATCATAGTCTGATGGCAGTATCACATTGAATTTTTCATGAAATTTTTCCTGCATTTCAAATGCCCACTGTGTAACGAGACCTGTGGGACATACAACAAGAACACGTTTAACAAGGCCACGACTCTTCAATTCTTTTATTATCATGCCCGCTTCAATAGTTTTACCAAGACCAACCTCATCGGCGAGGATATATCTTATATTATTTGTTTCCAAAGCACGATTTAACACATGAAGCTGATGAGGAAGAGGAATAATTCCACTCGCCAAGGCAGAAAGAAAACCACCGGAGGTTTCATTTTTAATTTTTGACAACAGCGTAACATAACGCAAGTAGTTTTCATCATACTGAATCATACTTCCGTTTGCACTAAGTTGTTCTTCGGATGCTTTATGTACTTGTCCTGTGATTGGATTAAACACTTTATAAGAAACATATCCCCACATTTCAATTTTTTCAAGAATTTGTACATTTGCATCGATTATTGTATCTAAGACGATATCTCCCGTATTGAGCATACTATTTATCCTCCAAGTTAAATTTTTCAACTTCTATTTCTTCATCACCAATTTTCATTTTGCATTTTGAAAAGTTTTGTGCCCCAAAAAGATTTTCCACAACAATAGCATTACTATATCTTGCTCTGGTAACTGCAACATAATATTTCTCAGGTGAAGTAATAGATTTACCCTTCAAAAAATCAACCAGTGGTTTTGTAGGATAAATCATACACCTATCGTATGTTTTCCCTTTACATTCACCATAATTAATGGCCATTTGACTTATGGTATTTTTATTATTCTTATCGTATCTGAGTTCTTTTGGATGGAAATGATTGTAATACTTTTCTGCATCCTTTTTAGAGATAATAAACACACCATCATGCTCCGTATTCTCATTCATTATTGTTGTCATATTATTATCATTTGGATACACACTATTTGCGAAAGCGCATATGTATTTATTGAATCTCCGGCTACTCAGTTGCGTTTCCATGGTGATAATGCTTTTCTTTTCAAGACAATCTAAAAATCCAAATATATTTCTGCCTGTTTTTGACTTATTTGTTCTTGTTGTGTGTGTGCTAAAAGTTGATTGTTTGTTATCTCCAACACAAGTCACATTAATTTTTGAGGCAAAGAGTTCTTCCAATATGCAAATATCACGACCCGCCAAATCTTGTATTTCGTCAAAAAAAATGTCTGAATATATTTTTTCCAACCTTGAAAAAACAAGACCGTTGCTTTTTTGATTCAATAGCAAAACGAGATTGCTCGCTTCTTCAGAACGGACATCGTTATTTGCCGTAATATATCTTCGTTTTGCTCCAACCTTTTCATAATTCCGAACATGCTCAAGTGAATAAATTATGGTTCTAATCTCATTTACATCCCCTATATATGTTTGGTATGGTCTAATCAGCTCTCTTAATAGAAATCGGTACCACGACAAAACAACAATATTGGGCGGAATAATTCCGTTACTTTGCTTTTCAAGTTCTTCTTTAATCGCATCAACACCTCTATTGGTGTATGTGACCATTAATATTCTTTTTTTATTTAATTCTGCAGAAATACGAAGTGCTTCATTACATATTTTCCAAGTCTTTCCCGCTCCCGCTGCCGCCAATCTAACAGTATTCATCTAACAATTCCTCTATATATTTTGGATAGTTGATGCTACTATCCGAATCAAAAACCCGCAGAGCCCACTCACTTTTATTGTTCGACATAAATGACAATACTCCGTCATAATCCCTGCCGTCAAGTGAGTCATTTTTAGAAATAATAGTTTTAAATGATTCAGTTGGCTCTCCGTTAGAATCACAATTAACTGCAAGAACACTTGGTTCAATTGTTTTTAAACTTTCATCTTTCTCATAAAATAAATGAATATATGAGTTGTCCTTGTAGTCAGCATATTTATCCATAATCTTGCTTTTGATATTGCCATCATTGTCCGTCACAACAGCAACTTCTTTTTTTATAGCGATGGCGATATCGCAATATCTTTTGAA
>ERZ1034917.1954-NODE-1954-length-10895-cov-9.516513_pt1 | contig 10895 bp, 8 predicted proteins | sample MGYA00520605_ERZ1034917 | MGnify/ENA primary metagenome ERZ1034917 (study PRJEB33766, sample SAMN09781784) | gut metagenome | biome: gut microbiome | host: Homo sapiens | place: Madagascar | study: EMG produced TPA metagenomics assembly of the PRJNA485056 data... | reverse complement strand
TCGCCAAGCTCAGCGACAACATCCGCTGCGTGGGCATCATCGACCGCTATCTGGAGCACAGCCGTATCCTCATCTTTGCCAACGGAGGCAAGCCAAGATACTTCATCGGTTCTGCCGACTGGATGCCTAGAAACCTCATCAACCGCATCGAGGTACTCACCCCGGTATATGACGAGGATATGCAGGCAGACCTGCTCCGCACCATCTCCTATGGTATGAGAGATACCATGAATGGCAGAGTGGTAGATGGCAAGGGCGGCAAGGAATTTGTAGAAGGCGAACCATTCCGCAGTCAGGAAGAACTTTATAAAGCATATAAATAATGATGAATTTAGCATCCATTGATATCGGCTCCAACGGAGCCCGACTCCTCATCAAGTGCTTCAATCCCGAGGCAATCCGAGAGGAAGACCGCATCAAGAAACTCATGTTCATCCGCATCCCACTGCGATTGGGTAAGGATGTTTTCACCCTGGGAAAGGTTTCCAAGGAGCGTGAGAAGATGATGCTCCACATGATGAAGGGCTTCAAGCAATTCATGAAACTCAATGACGTAGAGGCATTTCGCGCCTGTGCAACTTCTGCCATGCGCGATGCCGAGAACGGCAAGAAGGTGCTCAAGAAGATAGAGAAGCAAACCGGCATCAAACTCGAAATCATCAAGGGTCAGGAGGAGGCACAGCTCCTCTACAACAACCTGGTAGAGAAAACAGACTCCAACGAGGGCAGCTTTGCCTACATCGATGTGGGCGGTGGTTCCACGGAGGTGAGCATCATCCACGATGGTGTTCTCGCCGAGAGCTATTCCTACAACATGGGTACACTGAGAATGCTAAGCGGCAAGGTGACTGCCGAAACCGAAAAGCTCTTTAAGGAGAACCTGACGAGATATGCCGAGCAATACGGCGACATCAGGATCATCGGTTCGGGTGGCAACATCAACAAGTTGAACAAGCTGGCACGCCACAGCAAGCAGGACGCCAAGAACCTGACGCTTGCCGAACTGAAGCGCCTCTACTCGATGATGCAGCCCCTGAGCATCGAGGAGCGCGAGATTTCCTTCTCTCTGAAGGAAGACCGTGCCGACGTCATCATTCCTGCCGCTGAAATCTTCCTCAAGGCATGCGAATACCTGAAGTGCGAAAGCATCATGGTGCCCAACATCTCGCTCGCCGACTCCATCGTGGATGGACTCTATGAGAAGATGATGGCAAAAACAGAGGAATAAACCACTTCATCCACAAATAAAATAAAAGATATGTCTATATCTCAAATTTTTATGCTATCTTTGCACAGAAATGTGCGAAGGTAGCATTTTTTTGTTTACCTTTCGCCTCTTCTTGCATCATACACATAAAAAGGAAAGAAATGAAGAAACTAGAAGATATAACCTATCGCCACGAGCTGATAGAGCGCTACCTCGATGCTGATACCAGCGTGGAGGAAGAACAGGCATTGGCTGATTTCTATCGCCATTGCAAAGATAAGGATTTAACGGATGAGGATCTCGACATCAGAAACCTGATGCTGGGAATGAAGAACTATACTCCAAATATTCATCAGGTGGAAGAAGCTGATGGACAGCCAGACATGAAAGAGATACCACTTGGAGTCTCAAAGAAGCACGAAACAAGATGGGTACGCCTCTCTGCGATACTTCTCGCTACGGCGATGCTGGCAGGCCTCATCTTCCTGCTCTTCCCTATCAAGGATTATTTCTCATCCTCTTCTGAACAACAACCTGGTTTCACCAACCTGATTCCTACAGAGCAGGTGGTTCGCTCGCAGCCATCTTCTAAAGATGGAAACGAGCATCTGAATGCGTACGAAAAGATGGAACGTGCCGACTCCCTCTTTCTGGCTGCAACCCAGGATATCGTGACTCCACAGGAAATGAAGACAAGCAAGATATCCCTTACCAAAAGAAAGAATATCGCAGGAAGAAGTGAGAACCATACAGGGAAGACTGCAGGAAATACAGAAGAGACCTCTTCTGACAACAAGGAGAAAACTTCCGGCAATGCCGGGAAGACTTCATCTGAAGCAGAAAGAAGCATTCATGAAGATTTCAATCAGATTTATGAAGTAGCCTCTGCCGCCCTGCCTTCTGCCGAGCAGCTTACCATCAACCGCCAAGGCGATAACATCGTTATCTCAACCCTGGACAACGACGGCAACATGCAGCATTACACCATCAATATCAAAGAAACACAAGATGGTAGTTATCAGCTACTTCCATTGGCACAGTTAAACGAATGATAAAACATTTCACGCTTATGAAAAAGTATATTTTCACCATTGCATTTGCCCTGCTGGGCATAACCAGCAGTATGGCATCCAAGGCAGATACCCTGCATATCTACACCATCGACGGCGAGCGCATTCCAAACTTCACCGGCAAGGAACTCATCGGTAAAACCATCAAGAATTACCAGGTAAACACCAACGTCCTGCCGGCACCCAAAAGAGATGTGATAGAGAGTCATATCATCACCACTACCACACCTCCTGCCCCCAAGCCAGCCCCTCACTATCTGATCAAGGGCAGAGAGCAGGAGCTGACTAAAGAGGAATTCAACAAGATTTCTCCCAGCAAGATCAAAGCCATCGATGTTTTGAAAGAGGGCAGCAAAGCCATTCAGGCAGGAGGTCTGAAAGACGATGGCAGAAGCTACATCATCGTTACTCTGGAGAAATAACAGACAAAACGTATCCCTTTTTCTTCAGCGACTCAATCTTAACGGTCACATCATGCTGAAGAGCATGACGGAGATACGTCATCTGCACATTCACAGCCAGGGAGTTGGCATAGCTCACGGTACCCCACACCGCATCCTGTATCATCTCCTTGCTTACTACATTGCCGATATTCTTCGCCAGCAGACGGAGGATGTCGGCTTGTCGGCTGGTGATGAGCACACGAGAGGAACGGGTACGAAGCTCATTGTTGTTATAGCAGAAGGTGGTTTCTCCGAAATGATACACCTCCTCTTCTATCGTCTCACTCTCATTCATGGAGAACCGCTCCTCTATTCTTGCCAGCAACTCTTCCGGATAGAAGGGTTTGGCAAGATAATCGTTTGCCTTCAGGGAGAAACCTTTCAGCCGATCGTTCTTCTCCGTACGGTCGGTGAGGAAGAAGATAAGCACCTTCGGGTCGATGGCTCTGATGCGTTCTGCCACCTCATAGCCATCCATCTCCGGCATATTGATGTCGAGCAATACCAGGTCGGGCTTCACTTCCGGGAACTGTTCCCATGCCTTCTTGCCATTGCCGGCATAAGTCACATCGTAGCCATGCTGCTGCAGGAAACTCTTCAGCAACATGGAATACTTCAAGTCATCGTCTGCAAATAATATCTTGATCATTTTTTCTGTTGTTTATAGCGTTAAACCGGATGCATCAGGAGCGTTGCGGGATGATGATCGAAATCCTGGTTCCCTTGCCCACTTCGCTCTGCATCATTTTTCTGCCCCCATGGGCCTTCACAATCATATCAACAAAACTCAAACCCAAGCCGATGCCCGGCTGCATCATATCCGGGTAAGCATTGCTGCGATAGAACTTCGTCCAGACTCTCTGCTGCTCGTCGGGCGAAATTCCGATACCATTATCTGATACAGAAATCATGACTTCCTCCTTCTCGGTATCTCGGCAGGCAACATGGATATTGACAATGTCGCCGGAATACTTCACCGAGTTCTCCACAAGGTTGCTGACCACATTCAGAAGCTGGTCTCTATCTCCCATCATCCTATCGGAAGTGCGCTGGTAATCGAGCGAAACATTCACCTCCTTCTGCTTATTCTTTCGATAAACTGCCACCAGATTCTGCAAAGCGGCATGGATATCGAAAGAAGTTATCTGGAGCGGGATATGTTCCTCTGCCCTGATTACTTCACGGAGTTTGGCGAGATAGGCGGTCAGGTTATCGCTCTCCTCTCTTACGGTCTCCATGATAAGGGCATTCTCATCCTTCTCATCTGTCTTTTGAGCAGAGAATACGGATACACACATCTTCAGCGTCTGCACGGGGCGCTTCAGCTCGTGAATCATCGTATGCACAAAGTCGCTTCGCATCTTATCCACCTTCTTCTGCAGGAGCATCACCTTGATGAGATAAGCTATGCTCAGGAGAAGCATGATGGTAACCAGCAGACTTCCTATCATCTGCCACATCATTCCCTTCAGGATGGGCAGCATCGGCACCTGCATCCTCATCTGCATCGACTGATACTGGATAGGATTGAAAGGCACTTCCACCAGCATTTCGTGATGAAACAAGGTAGGAGGCTCTAGGATTCTTGTCTGCCACAGACGATGCTTTCCCGTCTTCATCTCTGCCCCGATGAAATCATTGCCCAGTTTCCTACTGATGAAACGGTCAAAATGCGCCTTGTCAAAGCGGGTAAGCTGGTAAGTGATGTAAGTATTCAGGCAATCAAAAGAATTGTTGGAATCCGTCTCACGCAAATCGAAAGTATCTCTCTTCTCCATCACGTTGCCGAATCTCGGCTTGCTATACACCACTCCACCAATGATTGTATCCGTATCCAGCGGAGAGCAAATCGTAGTACAGGGACGCTTGAAGTCAGAAAAATATGCCGTAACGACATAACCGATATGTGATTTTTCTTTTACCGCTGCTCCGATATTTGTCTGATAAGTGACTATTGTCTGTTCCGCCTTTTCGGCATTTTTCTTCCCCATCTCTCCCATCGAATAGGTTACACTATTGTAGAGCCAATAGATCTGCAAGCCTATCAGCAGGAAAGAGGAAAGGATGGCGAGCAGCCAGACTTGTTTGATTCTTCTATTCATATCATTTTTTCTTTTTTCTGTGCAAAGGTACGAAGATTTCATTATATATAATAAGGTGAAGCAAGATTATTTTGCCAGCGTAATGTTTCAGTAATGATTATTTGCGATTTTGAGCCCACAAAGCTGTTCCTTTGCAGATGAAAACAAAAAACAAGGAAGAATATGAAGAAAGAAACAGTTTTATGGACGATGCTAGCCACCGCCACCTGTGCAACAGCACAAAATGGGAAACTCCCGACATCCGGAGTTTGCGCAGACTCAATACAGACGGAAAAAGATTCGATCAAAGCTGATAAGGAGACTGAGATCTATGCTGATAAGGAGGCTGAGACAAAAGCTGATAAGGAAGCCGAGATTCAAGCCGTAACCGTAACAGGTCATCGCCCGATGTACAAAATGAGAAACGATGCCCTGGTTACCCGTGTCCGCAACACTCCTTTGGCAAAGGAGCCGACGCTGGAAGATGTATTGAAGCACATCCCCGGCATGAAACAAACCGCCGATGGAACTCTGGAAGTAAACGGACTGGGAGCACCCATCATCTATCTCAATGACAAAAAGGCGACTTCTGCCGAACTCTCTCATCTCGATGTGAAGCTGATAGATGAAATAGAACTCATTACCACTCCTGGTGCAAAATATGATGCAACGACGGGAGCCGTACTGAGAATCCTGACGAAAAGAACAGACGAGGGTATATTCGGCAAGATGCAGGTGTATGATAAATTGAGCGAGGTGAACACCAACCACGAGGAATTGACCCTGGGTTGGGTAACGAAGAAGATTTCGCTCACAGGATTTTACGGCTACACAGACAACCGTTACAATGTGCATCAGCCACAGGAAGCGCTCGTAAGAGCCAAAGATGGCGAATATCTCTTCGGAGCCGACCGCCATGGCAAGAACAAGGCAAATTATAACGCTACGGAACTCAACTTCGACTGGTTAATCAGCAAGCAGCACGAAGTGGGAATACAATGGGAAGGGCTTTGGCTGAATGGCGGTAGGAGCGAGAAACAGCAGCAGTACTATCGCTATCCTAACCCAGCAGGAGAAGATACAAATAGAGAGATGAAGCTTTCTGATGCGGATGGCGAGATGAAGTATTTTGATGCGGAGAGCCAGCAATGGGGACACCAGCGCAGTCACCACTTCAACCTCTTCCATCTGGCTAAATGGTCGAAGCATTTCTCATCACAGATTTATCTGGACTATGCAAGGAACAAGGATTCTGACAGCCAGCCTATCACGGAGAAAGAAGGTAGCGAGATGCAGGAAACCCTCAACCGCTCTAATTCCAACTACGATATCTATAGTGGAAGAATCGAAGTTAAGCAACTCATCTCTGATAAACATTCCATCAACTATGGTGGCGAATGGAGCCTGATGGAAGGCAAGGGTAGAACCGAAAGTTCTGCCGATATGCTTGGAACTACGGAATACAAAAACCACGATACCAAGACGGCTGCTTACCTGCAATATCAGGGTGAAGCTGGCAGATGGAGCTGGTGGGCAGGCATCCGATACGAGCATCTCACATCCCGATACACCAATCTGTCGGAGGAATCTCCCGACAATATGGAGCGCCATTACGACCAGTGGTTTCCATCGTTCGGTATCACTCTCAACGAACCATCGTGGCATCACTCGCTCAGCTTCCGCACTACCACCGCCCGACCTTCTTTCAGTCAGCTCAGTGGGAACATCTACTATATCTCGCGCTTTCAGTATCAGATCAGCAATCCGAAGCTGCAGCCTGTCAACACCTATCGTCTGACCTACTCCGTGCAGTGGAAAGACTTCATGGGAATGCTGAGATATACCCGTATCGACCACTCCATCATGTACATTCATGAAGTGCCGGAGGACAAGCCCGTGAGATACGTGAGTACATTCATGAACTTCAACAAGATGCAGAAATACATGGCCTATCTCAACTGGGGTCACGCCTTCGGCTGCTGGCGTCCGAATGCCCATGCAAGCATCACTTACCAGCGCTTCTCTGTAAATGATCACGGAGAGCTAATCAGCTATAACGGAGCAACTTGGAATGCATCGTTTGACAATTACTTCACGCTACCAAGCGACTATCAGCTGTCACTCTCCTACAGTTTTGACAATGGTGGACAAGTGGGCAAAACGAAGTTCAGCCCCACTCAGAACTGGAGTCTTGGTGCCAACAAATCGTGGATGGACGGCAGATTACAGGTTGCCTTCAGTGCCAACGACCTCTTCCATCAACAGCTCTTCAAGGAGCGAACCCACGAGCATGCCGTTGACTTCTCCCAGACTGAGGATTACAAGCTATGGAGCTACAAGTTGACCGTAACCTGGAAATTCAACAAGCGCAAGGGAAGATACAACGGCATGAACAGTGCAGAAGATGAATTGAACCGACTATAGCCGGACAAGACTCTCTTATCTTAATGATCTTTATAATTTCAAGTATCCGGGTTATCCCACTCCCAGCAGTTCTACTTCGAATATCAGGGTAGAACCGCCTGGGATGCCCGGCTGCGAGAACTTGCCGTAGCCCATCTCGGCAGGGATGTAAAGTTCCCACTGGTCGCCCACATGCATCTGCTGCATGGCAACAATCCAACCATCTATCAGGTCGCTCAATCGCATGGCGAACGGCGTACCGCCACGGCTGGAATCAAACTTCTTGCCATTGATGGTCCAACCGGTGTAATGAGCCGTCACGATGCTGCGTCGGCTAGGCTGTGCTCCCTTCGGGTCGCCCTGCTTCAACACCTTATAATATATACCACGAGGCAGCGCCATAACGCCCTCCTCCTTTGCCTTTTCCTCCAGCCAACGCTTGTTGGCTTCAACATATTCTCTTTTTGCCATAAATCTTTATTTATATCCTAAATCAAAAAATATTCTATAGGGTATCTTATTACCCACTTTCACACCTTTTCACACCTCTTCCATACGGATCAGATTCCAGCCATCAAACTGCATGATAATCTTATGCAGTTGGGTTCCCTGTCGCAAGGCCTCAACCCTTGGAGCCACGGCATAACGGCAGATTTGCTCTTCAGCAGCATCCCACTGCTCCCCTATCATCTTCTCGAATGTTTCTTTCGAAATTCCCTTTTCTTTCTTTGGCACAAGTTTCAATTCTATGATATAACTGTGCTTGGTAGGATAACGAGACAAGTTTGGCAAGAGGAAGAAATCGCAATAGCCATGATTCAGTTCCAATTCGGGGGCAGTATAATAATAGTTGTTCAAACTAAGGTAGGCCATAAAGAAACCTTGCAGATTTCGCTCGCCTCCGATGGTATCACGCACCGAAGAGACTTCGGCGTATGCTTTTGCCATATGCCCCAAAGCCTCACACCATTTCCCCTGGAATGCCATGTAAGTGAACATCGTCTTGAGCTCATCAATATTTACATGCTTTACATCCTGATATTCTTCCAGCAAATACTCATAATATTGCTTGCGAACATTGTTGTTGGGAATACCCAGTATCACCTGGTCGCCAAAAGTATCCTTGATGGTCAACATTCCATAATAGAAAAGCAGACTTGGGAACACGCCGGGGTCGGTAATGGAACGGGCTGGAAAAGTTTCACGAAGATTCGTGATAATCTGCCCCGTCTCAGCAATGGTGCGAATCACTCCCTTGCGGTCTCCATCCAACTTATCCAACTGCAAAAGGCGCTTCATCTTATTATAGTCGGTCTTGGTATTCGGGTCAATCATCTGCTCTGGGGCAGCCCCAGTGCTTACATACGTGCGAAGATAATAAAGCACCATATCGCAATTGAATACCTTGCTCTGCTTATTCAACGCCATCTTTGAAAAGCAATAGTTATCATACCATGGTTTCATTTCCGCTACCACTTTCTGAATATCACAGTCAGCAGGCAGTTTTCCTGCCGTTTTGTAATATCCAAACAGTTCCATCACATCCTCCTCGGAGAAGCCGAGCATCTGATTAAACTTCAGTTTGGTAGAAATATGCCATCCTATGTTGAACCCACTGGTAACATCATCGAGCGTAACAGGACTTACACCCGAGATGAAGATACGACGGCAAGTGCCCTTGAACTTCTTGAAGATGTCGCGATAAAAACCTTCTGCATGAGTTATCGCCCAATACATGTCCTCACCCTGCTCATTGAGTACGGTGTTGGTGAAATTATCGTATTCGTCTATGATGAGATAAACATCCAGTCCTAGCTTTCTGTTCTCATCGTTTATCATATTGAGTTTCTCTGTTGCTTCAGTAGAAGCCAGCACCTTTTCGACAAAAGTTTCTGAATAGAAGTCGCGATAAACATCAACAAAGCTGTCGAGCTTGATACGACAATAACTGTTGAAGTTATCCTCCAACTTCTCTATTGTTCCTCCCACCTGCGAAAAGTCTAGATGCAAGACGAGAAACTTGCCCTGCAAGGGTGTAGGATGCTTGCCTATCCAGAGATTGCCAAACCATTGCTGGAACTTATCCTTGGTATGACAATCGTAATAGGCATGCAACATACTTAAGAATATGCTCTTTCCAAAGCGGCGAGGACGGATAAAAAACAAATTATCCGCTTCATCTTCCAACTGTGGAATATACATAGTCTTATCTACATAATACTGATTCCGTTCCATCACGTCAACGAAGTCAGATACGCCGTATGGTATTCTCTTTGCTTCCATGTGCTGATATTTTTGCGCAAAGTTACAAAAATCTATCGTATCTGCAAAAGAAAAAGGGGAACTTTTCTTCTTTTATCAAAGAAAAGCAGTACCTTTGCACCCTAATCATCAAAAAATACGATATGCCACAGACACTACATATTGCAATTATTGGTGGGGGTGCCGCAGGATTCTTTGCGGCGATAGAGGCCAAGCGCAACTTCCCTCACGCCGACATCACGATTTTTGAAAAGAATTCGAAGGTTCTCGCCAAGGTGGAGATCACGGGAGGAGGAAGATGCAATCTTACCAATTCCTTTGACGAGATTTCCGACCTGAAACAGGCGTACCCTCGCGGACATAAACTGATGAAGCGACTCTTCAAGAGATTCGACTACCAGCATGCCTTCGACTGGTTTGAGGAGAACGGCGTGCCACTGGTTACGCAGGAAGACCAATGCGTGTTTCCGCAATCGCAGGATTCGCACAGCATCATCGACTGTCTGGTGAATACCGCCAAGCGACTGGGGGTGAAGATTCAATGCAACCACCAGCTCACCGCCATCACCGAACTGGAGGATGAGTGCCTGCTCCTGGATTTCAAGATTTCAAAAGAAAAGGGAAATCTATCGGGTGCATCTTCTGCCTCTCATCCCGTTTCCGAAATCAGGCAGATTGCCTTCCACCGGGTAGCCATCACCACGGGCGGTCATCCGAAGATGGAGAGCTTCAAGCATCTCTCAGACCTGGGACATGCGATAGAGCTGCCTATCCCATCGCTCTTCACCTTCAACATCGCCGACAAGGCTTTCAAGAATCTGATGGGCACGGTGGTAGAGCCGGTATATACCAGCATTCCAGGCACCAAACTGAAGGCAGAGGGTCCGCTCCTCATCACCCATTGGGGCATGAGCGGTCCTGCCGTGCTGAAGCTCTCATCCCATGCAGCCCGCTATCTGCACGAGAATAATTATCAGATTAAGATTTCCGTAAACTGGGTACACGAGAGCAACCGCTCGCTGGTGGAAGAGAACATCCAGGGCATCATCATCGCCAACCCACAGAAGCAGCTGGCAAGCATCCGCCCCTACAATCTGCCATCCCGCCTCTGGCTCTTCCTGATTCAGAAGATGGGATATGCACCCGAAAAGAAATGGAGCGAAATGGGAAAGAAGGGTTGCAACCTGCTGATAGAAACCCTCACCAACGACCTCTATCAGGTGAACGGCAAGGGAGCCTTCAAGGAGGAGTTTGTTACCTGCGGCGGCATCAGCCTCAGCAACATCGACCTGCATACCCTGGAGAGCAAGGTGTGCCCTCACCTCTTCTTTGCCGGCGAAGTGCTCGACATCGATGCCATCACCGGCGGCTTCAATCTGCAGGCAGCCTGGACCACGGGATATGTGGTGGGACAACATATAGGAGAATA
>ERZ1034917.1951-NODE-1951-length-10910-cov-5.404053_pt1 | contig 10910 bp, 11 predicted proteins | sample MGYA00520605_ERZ1034917 | MGnify/ENA primary metagenome ERZ1034917 (study PRJEB33766, sample SAMN09781784) | gut metagenome | biome: gut microbiome | host: Homo sapiens | place: Madagascar | study: EMG produced TPA metagenomics assembly of the PRJNA485056 data... | reverse complement strand
GACGCATGGCATCGCAGTTATCGCCTGCATCCTTTTGTGCTTGAGCGGTTGCTTCGTGTTCATCCCGCCCCTGGCTCAGGCCGTGGGCTCGGATGTCGTGTTCGCCTTCCGCATGGTGCACCGCGTGTGCGGTATCATCTTCATCGTGGTTCCGCTGTTCAGCGCCATCGCGTCGCCCAAGGGGGTCGGCCATATCCTGAAGAACCTCTTCGCGAAATGGACCTCCGACGACAAGAAGTGGATGATGCTCTTCTTCCCCTACTTGTTCATGGCGAAGTGGATTCACATGCCCGACCAGGACGAGGTGAAGTCCGGTCAGCGTTTCGCCGACGGTATGCTGTGGCTGTTCGGCCTGCTCATGGCTTTCACCGGCTTCATCCTGCTCCTCGGCGAGCTGGGTTTGGCTCTGGGCACCACCGTTCATGGTGTCGTGCTGTTCCTGCATGACTTCGGCTTCCTGATGATCGCCGTGTTCGGCTTGGCCCACATCTTCCTGGGTGCGGGTATCTTCCAGCCGTATCGCGGTACCTACAAGCTCATGTTCGGTAACGGCATGGTTTCCGAGTCCGACGCGCTCTACCATTGGGGCCACTGGGCTCGCAAGGAGATCACCGAGGGTAAGAACGTGGTCGAGAGACCCGTCGAGAAGTAATCGAATCCGCCGGCTTTCGAAAGTCGGCGGGTCCTTCGGCGCTTGAGGCCCATTCGGCTTCCTGCCCTGGGGTGGGGCGTTCGCCTTCGCGCTGTGCGCGGAGGCGGGCGTCCCGCCTTTTCCGGGAAGGTGCCGAATGGGTCTTCGTCCGCCTGCGGGCGAATCGGGGCAGGGTATTTCGCGGCCTCGCTCCAAGCATCGCGGTTGGCGCGAAGTCGCGAAATAGATGAGACGAGAAAGGCACGCATATGAACAACAAGGCTGCCAAACTTGCGGCGCAGCACTACGAGAAGACGCTCGACGCGGCGGACGTCGCGCGCGTCGATTTCTTTATGGACTTGTGGGCTTCGCTTGACGATGCAGACGCGGCGGGAGAGGCTTCTCGCGGCTACGAGGCGCCGCCCGCAGAGCGCGTGGCTGCGCTTTCGGACGCGGAGATTCCCGTATTCGCGAACACCCCTGTGGCGATCGATGCCGCGGCGCTTTCGCGCGGCGTGTGCGCGGCGATCGCGCGCGCGGCCGAGCTGGGCGGGTTCGATAGGGAAATGACCGACGCGCTCGCGGGTGCGAACTGGGACGACGTCATTGCGGCGACCGATGTCGCGCTTGCGGGCAAGAACCCGGCGGAATATCTTTCCGCGTTGGGGGACCAGCTGCTTGCGGTGGGAATGGCCGAGCAGCAGGCGCAGATGGGGCAGCTGTTCGCCTCGCTTGCGCTCCGTTGGCAGCTTGAGGGCCCGGCCGAGGTCGTGGCGCGCGCTCGCAAGAAGGCGAAGGTGTTCTACGACCATCAGATGCACTGCCCGGCATGCGGCGGCGACGCGGCGCTCGCGCGCGTGGGCGAGGGCGGCTCGGGTGACGGCTGCAACAAGAGCCTGTGGTGCCCGCAGTGCGGTACGACCTGGGAATTCGATCGCGTACGTTGCCCGCGTTGCGGCACGCGCAACCAGGGGCATCTGCATTACTTCAACATCGAGGGCGATGAAGCGCACCGCATCGGCACCTGCGACGAATGCGGCGGCTACATCCGCACGCGCTTCGCGGGCGAGGGCGAAAACGCGCCCTGGTCGGCTGAGGTGGAAGATGTCGTGATGGCCCGCCTCGACGCCGTGGCTGCCGACCCTTCCTTCGCCGGCGGCAAGGCAGAATAGCCGAGTGCAATGCGGGCGCGCTGCGAGGGGGGGAGTCCTGCTCGTCGCAGAGTTGTATCGTGATTTCAGGGGCGTCGACGCTGTCGGCGCCCCTGTTTTGCCTATACTGATGATCGTCTCACAAGAGTACTGGAAGGCGAGAACACACATGATCGAAGTGCTTTGGCACGGCCGCGGCGGGCAGGGGGCCTTCACGGCGGCACGCCTTTTGGGCGCGGCATCGTCGTTTGCCGACGGCGCCTACGCGCTGGCGTTTCCTTCGTTCGGCCCCGAGCGGCGCGGCGCCCCTATGCGCGCGTTCACCAAGATGTCGCGTGAGCCGATTGGCGACCGTAGCGCGGTGAGCAGGGCGAACTACGTAATCTATCTGGACGACACGCTGTTCGGCGCAGGTTGGGAAGACGAACTATTGCCAGGGGGTGTGGTCATCGTGAACACGGTGCGCGCCTTTGGCGATCCGCGCATCGTGGCGATCGACGCGAACGGCATCTCGCAGGAAATCCTCGGGCGGCCGATTCCCAACACGGCGCTTCTCGGTGCGCTCTGTTCGGTGTGCGATTATGTCACCGCCGAGGACGTGAAGCGCGCGATCGAAGGATACATGCCTGCGAAGCTGCACGAGAAGAACAAGCGCGTGGTCGATGCGGCGCTTGTGGCGGTGGCGGGCGCGGCGTCTCGCGTTGGCGATGGGACGGTTGATGCTGCTGTCGGGAATCCGCAGGTCGAAGCTTCTGTTTCACGTGAAACAGAGGGTGAGGCGGCTGTTGAGGCGCCCGTTGACCGCGGGGGCGCGAAGGTTCCCACGTTGCAATCAGCTGCGCTCGATCCAGCGGATTTCGCGCATACGACATGCTACGACGGTGGCTATCTGGTGGCGAAGAACGCTGGCTGGCGCAACACGCGCCCGGTACTCAATGCCCAAAAATGCACGGGCTGTCTGCAATGCTATCTATACTGCCCGGACGGCTGCGTCGTGAGGGCTGATGGTGCAGCTTCCCCGAGCCCGAGCGCTCAATCTTCAGGTGCCGTCGCCATCGACTACGACTTCTGCAAGGGTTGCGGCGTGTGCGTCGAGGTGTGCCGGCACGGTGCGCTTTCCATGGTCCCCGAAAGCGAGGCTGATGCGCGATGAAGCGTTTCCTTTCAGGCGATGAGGCTTTTGCGGAAGGTGTTCGGCTCGCAAAGCCCCAGGTCATTTCTGCGTATCCCATCACCCCGCAGACCGTTGTGGTCGAGCGTCTCTCCGAAATGGTGGAAGAAGGTTCGCTCAACGCGGAATACGTGCATGTGGAGTCCGAGCACTCGGCGCTCTCCTGCGCGATGGGCGCGTCGGCCACGGGCGCGCGCACGTTCACGGCGACGTCGAGCCAGGGCCTGCTCTACATGGCCGAAGTGCTCACCTACGCTGCGGGCGGTCGTTTCCCCATCGTGATGATGAACGCGAACCGTGCGACGGCGCTGCCGTGGAATATCTACGGCGATCAGCGCGATTCGCTGGCGCTGCTCGACCATGGGTGGATTCAGGCGTACGCGGAGAACAATCAGGAGGCGCTTGACCTGGCCCTTATGGCGTATGCGGTGGCGGAGGACCCCGCGGTGCTCACGCCGTTCATGGTGAACCTCGACGGGTTCGCGCTCACGCACACTTACGAGACGGTCGATGTGCCCGCTGAGGAAGACGCCGGCGCGTTCTTGCCGCCGTACAAAGCCACGAACTGCTTCGACTTCGATCGTCCGAAGAACATCGGCTACTCGGCGGGCCCCGACTACAACCGCTACTTCAAGTACTACGAACACAAGGACATGCTTGCCGCCTTCGATGCGATCGAGCGCGTGGAAGCGCGTTTCGCGGAGCGTTTCGGGCGCGCCTACAGCGGCCCTGTTGAGGCGGTGAACTGCGAAGACGCCGATGCCGTGTTAGTGACGCTCGGATCGATCGCGGGACTTGCGCGCGAGGCGGTCGCACGCCTTCGCGAGCAGGGCAAGCGCGTGGGCCTTCTGCGCATCCGCTATATGCGGCCTTTCCCGGCGGCGCTCATCGCTCGCGCGCTTTCGGGTGCGAAGGCGGTGGGCGTCTTGGAGAAAGACATCTCGTTCGGCGCCGAGGGCACGGTGTTCACGAATGTGAATTCCGCGCTTCAACAGGCGGGATGTTTCGTGCCGACGTTCAATTTCGTCGGCGGTTTGGGCGGCGACGACATCACGGGCGCTCAGATGGACGCCATGTTCGATGCGCTGCTCGAAGTTGCAGGGGGAAATCGCGCCGCTTGCGGGCAAAGCGGCTTGCCGCGCGTGAGGTTCTTGGGAATCGACTTCCCGTGCGAGGGCGGCGCCGCACACGACGATGCGGCATGCGAAGGGGGTGCGCGATAATGGCGATGAACGCGAAGAATATGCCCGCCGACGAGCTCTTTTTCGGGCACAAAGCATGCGCTGGATGCGGCGGCTCGCTTGCGGTCCGCGCGGCGCTCAAGGTGCTCGGACCGAACGCGGTAGCGGCACTGCCCGCGGGCTGCATGAGCGCTGTCGGCTTCAACTTTCCCCAGTTGTGCTTTGCGAACAACGCAATGATCACGCCTTTTGCAGCCACGGCGGCAGTGCTTACGGGCATCGAGGCCGGCTTGCGCGCGCAGGGGAAGAAGCCCGACGATTGCACGGTCGTCGGCTTCGCGGGCGACGGCGGCACGGCCGATATCGGCATCCAGGCGCTTTCGGGCGCGATCGACCGCAACGACGATGTCCTCTACATCTGCTACGACAACGAGGCGTACATGAACACGGGCATTCAAAAGAGCTCGCTCACTCCCTTCGGCGCTAAGACCACAACGACCCCCGCAGGGAAAAACGCCCACGGATGTCTCACGCAAAAGAAGAACGTGTTTGAGATTATCGCAGCTCACGGGCTTCCCTATGCCGCAACGGCGAGCGTCGGGTATATGAACGACTTCCTGAAAAAGCTCGAGCGCGCGAAGAACATCCACGGCACGCGTTTCATCCACGTGATCGCGCCGTGCCCGACGGGCTGGGGCGCTCCCGAGTCCAAGATGGTGGACCTCGCCCGCGACGTGGTCGATTGCGGGTTATGGTATCTCGCCGAATACGAGGGCGAGCAGGAGAGCGGCGTCCCCGGCGGGAAGTTCGCGCTCAACCGACGCCCGCGCGAGTTCACAAGCGTGCGCGACTACCTGAAAAGCCAAGGGCGCTTCCGCGCGCTCACCGACGAGGAGATTTCCCTGATAGAGCGCTCGCGCGATGCCAAGTGGGAAGCAATCGACCGCGACTGGGCGTAAAGGGTGCAAGCCTCGCGCGAGTCCGCCAATCCCCGCAAACAAGAATCGCCCTGCGACCTCTCTTGGCGAGTCGCGGGGCGATTCTTGTTTGCGGGGGAGCGCTTGCGCGAATCGCTGAGGGCACGAGCCCCGCACCGCTCGCGCTCGCTTGAGGGCCTTGTCGCTTTCGTTCGCTTACATGCCTTCAGCGGCGAAACGGCGCGCGAGCGCTTCTTGGTGGTTCGCGTACTGCAGGGCGACTTCCTTCGCCACGACGCCGTCGCGCACGGCCGCGAACAGTCCTTGGTCCATCGTCTGCATGCCGTCTGCGCCGCCTGACGCGATGGCGGAATCGATCTGATAGGACTTTTCCTCGCGGATGAGGTTGCGGATGGCCGTGTTCATCATCATGATCTCGAACACGGGAATCGTGCCGCCTGCGATGGTGGGGACGAGCTGCTGGCTCACCGTTGCCTGCAGCACCATGGAAAGCTGGATGCGGATCTGGCGCTGCTGACTTGGCGGGAACGCATCGATGATGCGCTCGATTGTGTCCGCTGAGCTGGTCGTATGCAGCGTCGAAAGCACGAGCTGCGTCATTTCCGCTGCGGTGATCGCGGTGGAAATGGTGTCAGAGTCGCGCATCTCGCCTAAAAGGATGACGTTCGGGCTCTCGCGCATGGCGGAGCGCAGCGCCTCGGCGTACGTGGCGATGTCGGTGGGAACTTCGCGCTGCGTGATGATGCAGGTGCCGTGGCTGTGCACATATTCGATCGGGTCTTCCATCGTGATGATGTGCCCCGTGCGCTCATGATTCATGCGGTCGAGGATGCATGCCAGCGTGGTGGATTTACCGCTGCCAGCAGATCCCGTGACCAGCACTAATCCCTTCGACACGCTTGCCAAACGCATGACAGAGTCGGGGATGTGCATCTCTTCGGGATTGGGCAGACCGAACGGGATCACGCGGATGACGGCGCTGAACGACCCCCGTTGGCGGAAGATGTTCGCGCGGAAGCGCCCGATGCCCGGCACGGCGAACGAGAAGTCGTCGTCATGGTTGATGCTGTTCCCGAAAATCGAGATGTCGCGGTGCGCCAGATCGTAAATCGCGCGCACGTAGTCCTCGGTGTCGGCGGGCATAAGCGGGGCGGTGTCGGTGCGAACATGGACGCCGCTCGTCTGGTACGACAGGGGAAGCCCGGCAATCACGAAAACGTCGGACGCTTTCACCTCGATCATCTGCTTGAGAAGGTTTTCCAGCTGCATAGCAATCTCCTTGTCGTCTTATTTGCCCGACGTCGAGCCCTGCCAGAGGGTTTCCTCTGCGGGTTGCTGGCTCGTCGACATTTTCCACTGCGTCACTGAATAGTTCAAGTCATCGTTGATGCGCACGCCCGCGTCGAGCACCTTGCCGTCGGGGTCGGCGATGGTGAAAGTGACAAGTGCGCCGTTCACGCTCGACGTGATGTCGACGTCCTCGCATTCCACCTGGGCTTTCGCTTTTGCGGCGATGCTGTTCATGTGGGCGCCCACTACCGACGCCGCGCTTTCGGCATCGCCGCTTTCCCCTGTGAGCGTCTCGTCGATGCCGGCGATCACCGCCTGCCCGCATGAATCCACGTCGTAGGTCTGCGCGAGCGCGTCTGCCTGGCGCGTTGCCATGGTGTGCGTTGCGTTGGTGGTGGTCACGCACAGCATGACGAGCACCGCCAAAAGCAGAACGGAAATCAGGGTGAGCAGGCTGATCGGGCCGATGCGCACGCCTTCCGTGCTGGTGCCGATACGTGCCATGTTACTTCACCCCGCTTACGTAGCGGGACGCATCGAGCGCGTAGATTTCGCCCGTGTCGTCGCTCACCGTGATGTGCGCGGTGTAGAACGTGCCCGCCGTCTGCTTGTCGGCATCGACCGTGCAGGCGACCTGCAGGTCGTCCTTCGTCGATTCACCTGCGGCAACGCCTTGTCCCACGGCCGTGCCCTTCGCGACGGCCTGCGGATTGGACGAAAACTCTTCGGCGGCGGACTGCGCGAGCACGGTGGCCTGAGTGATGTGGTCGGCCTCGCGCGCCTGGGCTGCGGCTCCCGCGAACAGTTGCGTCACCACGGCCATTGCCGCGATCAAAAACGCCAAAAGGAACAGCGCTTCGACCATGAACGCCGTGTGCGACCAGGCAGGTTTGGATGCGTGTTTCACGTCTTCGGTTTCCACGCTACTCGCCCCCTTGCATGTATCGCAACGCGACTTCGGCGTCGCCTTGGTCGGTCGTTATCGTGAGCAGGCCCTTGGAATAGGAATACGCGAACGTGTTGGACTCCGTGACCACGCTCGCCTTTTCGGGCGTGTACGGGGTGCCGGCGATGCTGTATTCTTGCAAGATTTTGCCCTGGTACTCGTAGAAACGCGTCTCGAAGACGCCCGTGCTGGATCTCTCCACGATGACGAGCGAGTTGCCTTCGGGGCCCTCGCCTGCGGCGATAACGCCCTTCGCGTCGTTTGCGCGCACGACGTTGCAGATAAGCCCCACGCCCTCGCGCTGGGAGTTGTCCGTCGCCTGCACGCTCGTGATGGATCGGTACACTGAAACGCCGGCGATTAGCGCCAAAAGCAGCGCCACGAAGAACACCGCCAAAAGCAGCGGCGAGAACACCTTGGCTATCGCGGGGCGCTTGTTGGCGCCTTCGGCAGAGCGCGAAAGCGAAGTCAAAGCGCCGATGCGCTGCGAGGTGGAGATGTCGTTTTGCGAGGTCATCGGGGCGTCACCACCACGGAAGGCATCAGGTTGTCGGCGAAGTACTCGTAGGTGATCACGTAGTCATCGTGGTTGATCACCAGCCCGTAGTCGTCTTCCAAATGCTGAAGCGTCGAGGGGTAGCTTCCCTCGATGGCGCAGCACTGCTTGGCGGCGCTCAGGATGGAATCGCGCAGCGCGGCGGCGCCCTGCGCGCGGGTGCTCGCCCCCACCGCCGACGAGATCGCCCATGCAGCGACGACCACGGCGACGACGATGCACACCGCCACGATGCGCATCGTGCGGCGTCGCTTGACTTCCTTGTCTGTCAGCTCGTGAAACATCGTTTCTACCTGCCGATTCCCGCTACCCGATCGAGCTCATGATGCCGATGAGCGGAAGCATCACGGCGATGAGCGTGGCGCCCACGGCCACGGTGAGGAAGGCGGCGAGCGTCGGCTCCACGGTGTCGATCGCGCCGTCGAGCTTCACGGTCGCGTCCTCGAAGAACACGTTCGACAGGTGGTTGAGCACCTCGTCGGTGGAGCCGGAATGCGACCCCACGAGCAGCATGCGGCCGTATACCGGCTCGTAGATGTCCTGCTCGACGATGGCTTGCCCCAAGCTGCGCGGGTTTTCCACGTCGGTCATGCTGGCGTACGCGGCCTTGAGCTTGCCGGCGAGCTCGGCGTGGTCGACTGTGGCCATCGCCCGCTTCAGGGCCTCGTCCTCCTGCACGCCCGACGCCACGAACGCGGAAAGCGCGCTCGTGAAGCGGGAAAGCGCCAGCTGGTACATGGCGCGCCGCGTGGTGGGCACTTTCTCGAACAGCTTCACGACGCGCATGCGGCCGCCTTCGCTGCGCGCCATTATGGCGATGGCGAGTGCGGCGATGGTCGCTAGCAGCACGATGACGAGCGCCACCCACCCGATGGCGATGGATGCGCCCACCATGTTGAACGAGCCCGCGGTGAGCGAGCCCGACATATTGTCGTATGCGCTGGTGAAGATGGGGAGGATGACGGCGACGGTGAACGCTAGGATCACGCTCATGATGCACAGAAGCGCCGCCGGGTAGCCGACAGAGTTCTGCAGTTTGGCGAACGTGCGGCCCTCGGAATCATAGTAGCGCCCGAGGCTTCGCAGCACGCGCTCGGTGCGGCCCGCTGACTCGCCGACGCGCACCATCTCGATGGCATAGGTGGGGAAGGCACCGGTCGATTCCATCGCCGCGGCAAGCCCGCTGCCTTCGATGAGCTTGGAATACACCTGCTCGCACGCGTTTTTGAAGTGCGACTGCTCGCGGTTTTCCGAAAGCATGTGCACGGCCTCGTCGGTCTGAACGCCCGCGGCGAGCATGGTCGACACGCTGCTGCAGAAGGCGCTGATCGCGCTGCTTTCCAATAACTTTTCTGTCATCAGAGTCTCTCCTGGTACCTAAGAGTCAACAGTGCGTATTGTCGCACATTTATCGTAACATGCGAAATCGTGCTTGCGGGCATCGGCGTTATCGGCCTCGTGCTGAAAAGAGGAGAATGGTGAACGCGAGCATGCCCGCTCTCTAATACACATAGCGGTCGGTGTACTCCTTCCCGTCGCCCACGTTGCCGGCGGCATCGCTTGCGGCGAACGTCAAATCGACGCGTGACCAGGTGTTTGCCACCACGTTGAAATGCGCGCTGCTCCACGTGCCGTCGATGTAGACCATGATCCACGCGTGGTAGATGCCGTTCGGCGACACGTACCCCGTGACCATCTTCGTGGGGATGCCCTGACTGCGCAGCATCGCCGCGCCGAGAGAGGCGTAATCGAAGCAGATTCCCGTGCCGGACGCGAGCGTCTCGTCGGGGTCGGGCACATAGCCGGTGGCGTTTTTCAGCTGGTCGGCCTTCGTGCTGTCGTAGCTCACGTTGTCCACCACGAAGTTGCAGATGGCGGCAAGCGCGTCGGCCTGCGTGTCTGCGCCCTGCACGAGTTCGCGCGCTTTTGATACGCACGCGCTGTCGGCGGAGAAGTTGCAAAAGACGTTCGGCCGCAGATAAGGCGCGAATTCCGAGGAAAGCCGCACGTCGGTGGTGGTGGAGAAAAGCTCGACGTAGTTGTTGCCCGAAGTGTTCTGCATGACGCGGAAGGTATAGGTGCCGTCGCCGAAGGTGAGCGGGCACACGATGGCCGTGCCGTCTTGCGGCAGGTCGTAGTTGTAGCTAGCTTGTCCGCTTGCGACCTGGAACTTCAGGCGTGCGGTGCTTGTGGCGCGCACGGCCACGTAGCCGTCGGAGGTGCACGAGGCGTCGATGTAGGCGTCGTGTTCGCCTTGCGCCGCATCTTCGTGGAAGACAGCGTTGGGGAAGGAGTCGGCGGGCGTGAATGCCGCGCCCGAGGTTTTGTCCGCGCCGCCTGCATCGAGGGATTCCCCGCCCGAGCAACCGCAAAGCGAGAAGGCGAATAACAAGAGCGCAACCAGGCATAACGCCGAAGTGGGGCGCGCGAGGCGAGTGCGAGAGGTGTGGGCGCGTGAAGTCATCTGCGTGATTATATCGCGTCCGAACGATGCCGCATGCGGCGCCGAGCCCGCATGCCGATCTTCCACAGGGGAAAGGCTCCCGCCGTTCGTTTCCGCTACCCTTCGGTCGCTGCCCTTCGACCGTCTCCGCCCTTGCGGTTTCTCCTGGGTCGCCCATTTTCCCTGCGAAGTAATGCCGATGTTATAAGTTAGGAACCTACCTGTACAAGAATGACGTTTTTCCCCATACAATATGTAAGATATTCCACAAAATGATAAAAAACGAGGAGAAATATCAATCGAAACGTACTCTGCATGGGACAAAAACGGGACACTCGAAGTCGAATAGCCGCTTTCGCCACATTTTCTTCATGATAAAACGTCGATTTCGTACAGCAGCGGATAAACCTTCCGCGCGAAGGGCCGCTCCACGGCTCGTGCCGCACCGGTGTCACCCGTGCTCCACGGCTCGAGTCGCGCCGTCGCCGCCGGCGTCACCCGTGCTTCTCGCGCAGTCGCCGCCGGCGTCGCTTGCGCTCCTTGCTCCGTCGCCGCCGACGTCGCTCGTGTTTCTTGCGCTGGGGCTGCTGCCACCGCTTGCAG
>ERZ1034917.1948-NODE-1948-length-10926-cov-73.315334_pt1 | contig 10926 bp, 8 predicted proteins | sample MGYA00520605_ERZ1034917 | MGnify/ENA primary metagenome ERZ1034917 (study PRJEB33766, sample SAMN09781784) | gut metagenome | biome: gut microbiome | host: Homo sapiens | place: Madagascar | study: EMG produced TPA metagenomics assembly of the PRJNA485056 data... | reverse complement strand
ATTTTATTCATTTTTTAGCATTTACATAAGTAGATCTCCCAAAAGGTGATCCACTTGTTTTTTGTTAGCTAAATTTGAATCGCAAAAACTTGAGATCCTAAATTGAATTTTCAAAACTACTCAAAGTATGATTTCAAATTTAGAGGTTAAAGAGTCTTATTCATATCTTTAGCAAAGACAGTCAAAAATATGTGCTAGGTAAATTAGAGAATGATCTTGTTATTTGATGTTTACCTTACAAATCTCCCGTTGGTTCTTGTATAGTGTATTGATAGAATTAAGCAAAAGCTAACAATACAAGTAAGTTAAAACTTATATCCCAACAACAAAATCTCTTTTTATGAATGAATTACTTTCTGCCTTGTGTGAAAGTAATGCTGTTTATTCTTTTTAGGTGTGACTATGCTAAAAGACGAAGAAAAATTAGAGCAAGACAAAACTGATGAAGTTAAAGCATCATCAAGCTTAGTTTCTGATACTGAAAGTGCAGATAAAGATCTTGTTGAACTTGTTGAAAATGATATAAAAGAAGATGAGACTGTAGTAGTGTCTAAATCAGATAAGACTGATAAAAGCGAAGATATCACAGATAAAGATATTTCAGTACCAGCTGACAATCAAGGCACTCAAAGTGCTGATAGTAAAGTTGCAAAGCATCAAATAAAAGAAAAAGTTACAGAAATATCAATCAACTATAAAGATGCAGTAAGTGATGATGCTGAAACTACAGAAGAACTTAAAGAGTTTGCCAAGAATATTAAGCAAAGTTCAGAGCTCACTACCGTTTCAAAAAAGGAATCAGATGAAGATGCAATCCTAGAATCTGAAGAAAAGACATTTGAAACAGAACTTGAAGAATACAAGCATTTAGCACCTCTCGATCCTCAACGTCTAGTCAAATATGCCGCACTAAAGCTTAATGGTCTTAATTGCAAAGTCAGTGATTTTAAATCAGACAAGTCTACTAATAATGATTATGAGTTTAAACTTATTATCAAAGCAAATTTCAGCATCAATGAAAACATCAGAGAATTGCCAGGTATCCAGCCTACAGGTGAGTATTGCCATGCCTCTGTAAAAGATTATGTCGATTTTAGAAAACGCCTAAGACGACTTATCTCATCTGATGAAAAAGCTATGGAAAGCTTTGTAGATAGGTATGCAGCTCAAGATCCTAATAGAGCAGTAGATAAAAGAGATGAAACATACCTCTACTATCCTGCTCAAGAAACAAGTTATTCACATCCTTGTGATACTTGTGGTGGTACCGGTGATGTACCTTGTGGTAATTGCTCAGGATCAGGAAAAGTTGAATGCAGACGTTGTAATGGCTCAGGCTTTTTAAATGAGGTTACTACTTACTCTGATGGCTCTAAAAAGACCAGAAAAGTAATGTGCTCTAGTTGTTGGGGAAGGGGCTACCATAAGTGTAAAGTATGTAAAGGTACAGGACTATTAACCTGCAGTAACTGTCAAGGTACTGCTATTACAACAGAAGTATCTGAGATCACGGGTATTGCTAAGTTCAAATCGTACTACAACTTAAAATTTTTAGTTGATCTTGATGGTTATCAGGAAATCAGCAATAAAACTGAAAAAGCTTTGTGCAGATATCCTCATGAATTTTTAAAGGACAATTTTGAGTTCTCTTTAGAAAGTGTCGTTAAAAATGACTTATCAGGAGATTCTCCTTTATCTGATGGTAATCCTTATATTGTCTATAAAAACACAGGCACCGGCATCATTGAAGACATTTCTGTAAGCGGTAAAACATACACAATGGTAGGTTTAGGTAATCCTACCGTACCTATCTTAAGACCTGCTATTGTCGATGATCTTTTAGCAAAAGATATTAAGGATATTGAGGTCTTCAAACAAAAGGGAGAACTCTCATACAAGACTGTTAAAAGAAAGTTCAAGCAGTATTCAAAAAACAAAGCTTTAAAACAGGTTATGGATTCTGTAGCAGATCAGAGTGCTACAGCTGAACTTTCAGGTAGCGAGTATCGCAAAAAGTTAGAATATGGTTGTTTTGGCGGATTTATCTCATATGAGCGCCTATGTGATTATGAGAATTACCTAAGATACATTGCCAAAAATTTAGGACCTAAGCAGACAAGACTAATTTGGTATGTAGCCACAATTTTAGTTTCAATTTACAGTGCTGTGTATTTTGAGGATAAATGGGAACGCTCTTTTGCAGATCATCCATTCTTAGTGCCTTTTGAAACTATCATGTGGTGCATAATTGGCATATTTTTAGTAGGCTTGTGCATTAAGGTAACAAGTGGCATTGTTACCTGGATAAGAAGGCGCTTTATTTCTAAACTGTATCGAAAGAATTCAAAGGTTGATGAACAAACTCCATTAGGCTTTTTTACACTTATTGTTTTCTTCGTAACTGTTCTAGGTAGTTTATACGGTTTTCTTACTAAATATGACTTCTTACCAAAAGGTGAGGGCAAAGTCATAGCAAGCTGTAACTATGTAATCGATGAAGGTAAAAGTTATGCAAACAGCGCTGCTGTTTTTGCAACTACAAAAGTCTATGGTTGGTTAGGAAAAGAACTACCAGATTTTGCAAAGCCAAAAGTAGAAACAAAGCAAGCTTCTACGACTGCAACAAAGTCAAACAAAACAGCTAAGAAACGACAAAAGCAGTCATCTAAGAGCTCTAAAAATGTAGAACAACAGAAAAAGTAAAGGTCAACAAAACAGTCTTTTGTTTTTTTAAACTCAAACAGAAAAGCAAAAGTAAATAAAGGATTGAGTATAAGCAGGTATGAAATGAGTCTTTTAGATAGTTACTTGAATATTAAGAATAAGGTGAAGTTAAACGATGCCATTATGGATGGTGTTGCAAAAGCTATCAGCCAAAAGGCAGCGTCTGATTTTCAAGAGATCATTAACTCAAGTTCTTTGAATTCAGCTTCGCCCATAGATCATGAAGAAAAAGAGAACCTAGATTACATTCCTAACAGTGCTGAACCACTAAAACTAGGTACTAAAAGAGATTTTGATACCGTCATGAGTACTATCAAGTCCCTAAAAAAGTTGGAGAACGATGATAGTTTTATACAGACTAAATCACTTGTAGAATCTTTTTTTACTAAGAATTTAGATGAAGACTCTGTTAAGGAGCTGATGGGTAAACTCAAAGTATCATCTGATATGGATGCTTTCAAATCAATTTTATTCTGGGGACTGTACTTTACTGTATACAGTGTTTTTGAAGAGTCAGCTTCAAAAGATGATGTTGTGGTATATGGCTCTGAAGCAGTGGATTTGTTAGTAAAGGTAAACTATCCATCCTTTGGCGATTGGATACAGCAGGCCAAAGCAAAGTATAGAGATTCGGATATCTTTTCTGCCCCATATTCTGAGAATTGGCTAAAGTTTTTCTATAACAATGTAGAATTTGATAGAGAAATTTCTGAAGAAACTATCATTTCCAACTTATTGGAATTACAGCAAAGGTTAGTTAACGAATTTTCAGACAGTGAGCGAAGCAAACTTACAGCTGGATGCTACAAACATCCTAAAGCCATAGCAAAAAATGAAGCTGAGCAGAGAAAAAAAGAAGCTGAGCAAAAAGAAGCTGAGCAAAAAGAAGCTGAGCAAAAAGAAGCAGAAAGATCAAAAAAAGAAGATAAGATCATCCTTATTTGTGTCATATTGTTCTTGTTAGTATGTTTAGTAGGTGTATTCGTTAATTATAGCCAATAAGCTAATTTGATATTGCAAAATTAACTTTATAACACCGTAATATTTAAATTCCTTATTGCTGATTTATAAAGGATGAACTTCAACTATTGCAAGAAATTGAACTGATTAAATCACGTCATTTATACATATATCCGTTATTACCTGGCAAGAAAAGATCTATACTGTTTTTGTTGTTTTTGAGCTTTTATAGGAGTTTATAACAATGATTAAAATTATGTTAGGTATGTTTCTTTCTGGTTTTTTATTCTCAGTAGCAAATGCGACTGTAATTTATAATTCAGACGGAACCTCATCCAATATTGTAGGAAACACAATTTATAATTCAGACGGAACCTCATCTAATATTGTAGGAAACACAATTTATAATTCAGACGGAACCTCATCCAATATTGTAGGAAACTCAATTTATAATTCAGACGGAACTTCATCTAATATTGTAGGAAACACAATTTATAATTCAGACGGAACTTCATCTAATATTGTAGGAAACTCAATTTATAATTCAGATGGTACCTCATCCACAATCGTCCCTTAGTTTTGCAGTTAGTTATTCTTTTAATATAAAGTAATATTTAGCAAGATAACTCATTCAAAAGAATCATGCCATTGCTAGTTAAGAGAAGAGTTATCTTGTTTTCCTTCAAATTTCGTAACTAGTTGTTGTTCATTTAGCACACGTTTATCAGTAAAATACCAATGAGCCAGCATCTGTAATTGATGCTCCTTTGCCATATTGGAATTTCATTATGATCTTTAATCCTAATCAGGTAACTTGGACACTACGTAAAGGCGTTAAATTGCCTTTTGCTCCTCAGGAGAATATTGACTCAGTTAATAACAATCCTGTAGAGAGTGTTCCTAATTCTCAATTAACTAAGACTGTAGTCAATTCTGTTGATGTTCCCTTAAATCAAGTTGCAACAAGCTCAGGTGATAACTCTTTAACTCATAATAATGAACCTTCCATTGCTAAAGTAGGTGCTCCCGTATCCATAAATGTTGGTGCTGATAATAATGCTGTATCACCTGTAGCTCCAGTTACAGAAACTGTTGCTCATATTACTGATAGTAGTGCTAATGCTTCACAAGAAGTAGCAAGCTTATCTCCAACTTCAACAGCTACAGCTCAAACTGCAACATCAGCACCAGCTACACCAACACCAGCTACACCAACACCAGCTACATCAACACCAGCTACACCAACACCAGCTACACCAACACCAGCTACATCAACACCAGCTACACCAACACCAGCTACACCAACACCAGCTACATCAACACCAGCTACATCAACACCAGCTACATCAACACCATTACCTTCTCAAGAAGCATCAACTGTAACTGCAGCTCCATCAGCAAATGACACTTCTCCAGTAGTTGACGGCAGAGTTGTTGACAAGAGTGTTCTTGAGAATGTAAAAGAATCATTCCCTCGTTGGAAGACTTTGCCTTATAAACTAAGAGCAAAGAGAGCTGATCTTTTCATCAACTTAAATTCAGATGTACCATTCTTACAGAGCTTAGTAGATTTTCTAAAGAGCAAAGGCTTAGATATCAAGCCATATGACGATTCAGTAAACTATCTTCCAAGTGACATTCTGTTATTAGATAAAACAGATCTTGTGCGTCAGGGTACTGTCTATGTATTGCAAGCTGGAAAAAGAGCGATATGGAATGAATTGCTCATAGAATTTGGAGATAGACTCAAATGACCTTGCCTCAAAGATATTCGGTTAGAGTCCTTACACGAGATGATCTGTCTTTAGTACCTCAATTAGAACAGATTGAGCTTAGAACTCAAAAAAACGCTTGGAATGCTCAGTCTTTAATTGAGTGTTTTGATGACAGTTACATCATCTTAGGCCTGTTTGATGTAGAAAAGCTCATAGGCTTTTCAGTTATCTATAACACAAAGTTTTCTACCGATCTCTTAACAATAGGTGTTGATCCTGATTATCAGGGTAAAAAGTTAGGCTCTTTACTCTTACATAGAACCTTAGAAAAAGCTCTGGATATCGAGGATATGGAATGCTTTTTGGAAGTAAGAGTAAGTAATATCGTGGCTCAAAATTTATACAAAAAGTATGGCTTTGTAGAAGTTGGATTGCGCAAGGAATACTATAATCCAATTGGTGCTGAAAAGGGCGAGGATGCTTATACCATGCATCTATCCGACATCAAAGCTCACCTTGAGAAAATCTCTTTGTAAGGAGACAAAATGCCTGCTAAGTTAGATCAAGACGCAAGACCTGATGAGAAACTTTTAAAGCTTTACTCTTTGTTACTGTTTACAGGAAAAGAATACTCTTTAACTGAGCTTAAAGACAAGCTTATGTGCTCTAAACAGACCATCGGACGTTTGGTTGATAAGTTAGAGAAGAGCTACTATGGAAGCATCGTTGTCAAAAAGAAAGGCAAAGAGAACTTCTACAGCCTAAAAAAGCCATCTACATCTAAAGATATGCACGTAAGTATCAATCCTGATGGTTTGCGCAAGATGATCTTATGCAGTGATCTGATGTGGCATTTACTTTCTTACAAAACACGAGATCAAATTGAAGCTTCAGCTCTGCAAGCTCAGGCAAACCTCCCTTCTGAAGAGCTTCCTTTCTTTAACGATGTTCACTATGGCTATAGCTTTACCAAAGGTAAGATCAATTATGATGTCTGCGACATTGAATTGAATGAACTTGAAAAATGCCTTGCTTTAAGAAAATGCTGTGAAATTCTGTATCAGCAAACGGTCAATGGAGAGCTTAAAAAATACACCATAGCTCCAATGAAACTGATTGCATACAGAGAAACTCTCTACATTGGCGCTTGGTGTGTAACTAGCATTGGTAAAGTAGAGAAAACTATCGACAATCCTATGTTCTTTTTAGTACATAGAATGCAAAAGGTAGAGATTCTAAGTAATAGAAGTTCAGAAAAGTTACCAGAGATTGAATTTAGTAATGAAACTTTTGGTTTTATAAAATCAGTTCCTGTAAAGGTAAAGATCCTCTTTAAAAAGAAAGTTGCTACTTATGTTTATGACAGAAAGTGGAGCGATGATCAAAAGATTACCTTAAATGATGATGGTTCTTTATTACTTGAGTTTACCTCTGGTAATAAATATGAAGTAATTTCTTTTGTCTTAGGCTTTGGTAAGAATGCAGTTTTACTAGAGCCTGCCTCATTAAAAGAAGAGATAGCAAAAGAGATTGAGACTATGCAAAAGGTTTACGCAAAATCTTAAGCAATGGCGTAGGTTAAATTAGCTAAGAGGTTAAAACAAAAGGTGAAGTTACACAAGACACCGTCATAAATTCAGTATGGTGTCTGCAGTTTAGCTGCACCTAAGGGAAAAGCGATTTTGATGCTTATTGTTATCAGAATGTCAGTGCACCTAACCTAGGTCTACTTTAGCGCCATCCTCGGTCTAGTGGCGCGGTTTATCTTCAGTACAGAGGGAACATTAAAACTTAATGTCCCTACCGTACTGAATTTTCAAAAACACTATCCTAAAAAGCCTATCTTTTTACCTTGATGTTCTTCAATGTTCTTAAGTTTGGCTTCATTTTCTAATTCAGACAAAAATACTGAATTACAAAGTGAGTCTTCATTTGCAAAAATGCCTGTATGCATTGCCTTTATTACATGAAAGTCGCCAGGAGTTAGGAACTTAATCTTTGACAGACGAAGCTTGTCCTCATCAGTGAATTTATCATGAGCTAAAGGTAAAAGCTCGGTTTCAAATAAAGCAAGCTTCTGCTTCTCATTAGCGTAGGTAAATTCAATCTTAGTTGAAAAGCGTCTTAGGACTGCTCTATCTAATTTGTCGATGTAGTTAGTAGTGCAGATCACAAAGCCTTTACACTCTTCTAAATGAGTCAAGAACTCATTTACCTGACTTATCTGCCATTGAGCTTTGGCATTGCTTCTGTCAAAAATAAGTCCATCAATCTCATCAATTACTAAGATCTCATTTTTGATATCAAGTTCATAGAAGAGCTCAGCAATATTCTTTTCAGATTGACCTACGTACATATCAAGAATATCACTTGCTCTTACGACCTTAACTTTCATGTTAACTTCATGTCCAATGAATCTTGAAAGCTCTGTTTTTCCAGTGCCTGCAGGACCATAAAATAGCATAGTACCCATGCCTTTTTTAGACTTTCCTTTTTTGATAATAGAAGAGAGTTTCTTACAGCCATTCAAGAAAACATCAATGTCCTGTTTAAAGCACACAGCTTCTTTGTTGAACTTTGAAAATCTCTTTATGTCAGTCTTTTTCTTTATGTCTTTATTATTGTCAGCATCTTCTCCTCCAGATAAGGGACCAAATAAAAATCCGCAACCTCTATTCTGATTGTTCAAGGTAATATTGGCCTGTAACTGACATTCAAGAATGTTTTTGATTTCTTTTGGACTTTCAAATAAGGCACAAGCAGCCTTTAGTGATTGCTCTATCACAGCAGGTGAAGTTACATACTTTTTATTAAACTCAGAAATGACTCTAGAGGTTAGCTTTGCCTTAGGGTATTTTTTAGCAATGCTCTTCCAAATACTGATCCTCTTTTGAACTTCCTTAATTGAGAATTTGATGCTCAAATTGAATCTACGCTTTACAGCAGTGTCAATTTCGCTTACATCATTGGTGATCCAAATTTTTGGAGCTGACTGTTTCTGCTCTAAAAAAGCATTAAGCCACGCCTTATCCTTGCTATTTCTAATCTCATAGCTTGTATTTAAAAGACGCTCAGCTTCATCAATGACAATCAGGCAGTTATCTTTATTTTCAGTGATCTTTTGGCAGGCTAAAAGCTTAGAACGTCTGTCTTGTTCGTTATCATCAACATCACTGTTTACACTGTATACGTCGAGTTTTAGTTCTTTTGCTAAAGCTCCTACGATACTTGATTTACCAGTTCCAGGATCACCGTATAAAAGGATATTAACAGGGCAGATCTCTTTAGATCCTAGTAGCTTTCTTAAAAGAGTGAGCTTGTTTTTATCTTTTTCAATTTCATCTGACCTCAAGTCTGTATCAGAACCGTTGAACTTGAAAGCTTCATCGATTACGTTTTGACTGTCAGAACTTAAGATTTTATTTGCAAAAGAACTTAAATGGTATGCTCTGCAAGAGCATACAAGACCATAGTTCTCAAGTTTATCTAAGCTCTCTTTGATATTGGAAATTGAAGTTTCGTAGATTGCAGCTAAAATTTCAGAATCTTTGTTTAAATCTAATTGTTCATCAAACAGCAGTTTGCAACAGCTGTAACTGTCGATAAGATATATGAGCTCAAGAATTTTAGTTTCAATCTCGTTTAAAGAAAACATGCTTTCAATCTTGGCTATTTTCTTTTGGTAATCTCTATCGGTTTTTGACATCTTATAGTTTTTGACATAATTGTCAGCTTCTGTTTTAAACAGGCTGAACATCAGCTCATATCTTAACTTGCATTGATAGCCACGACGTCTGCTACTAAAGGTAGCGTCATCATCTTCAGGTCCAAGATCGTCATTATCTAGCAGATCTTCAAACTCGTTTGCAGAAAACATGTCTTTTTTAGCTGCAGTTACGTACTTTTTGATGAGTTTTATTTGTCCTTGAGAGAAATTTGACTTCTCTAACATGGTTGTAAGATAGTTTTGTGTGAATTTAGAGCAATAATGCTTGTCTGAATATATCCAACCTAAGACATCTAAAAATCCTTTGATGTCTGCAGAGCCAACTCTATAGTCATTACAAGTTGATATGTTGTCTAAAAAAGCTTTGATTAAAAATGCACTTCTAACTTTTAAAGGTTTATCTGAATCGATATTTAGGATTGCTTGCTTAATATAGTATTCCATAGACATCCTCTCTTTTACATAAAAGCTCTTACATCAGTATTTTTCAAATTGTCATCTTTAATGACGTATAGCTTTTGACCGTAATGTCGTACTAAAAAAATGTATCTGTTCTTTTGAATGACTACAGAATAGAAAATCATCGTTCCATAATTTGAAGACTGTTTGAAGAATTTAAATATTTTTGTGATGATCTGTTGAAAGAAACTTTGAATACTTAATTTTAAGAATGAAATGTGTGTACGATTTTAGATACAGCCGATTTAATTAATGGATCTCATCTATTATGAACACACAATCTTATTGTTAACATTGTAGGTAATTGAATATGATTAAGATGCTATACTAAAGCTAAGAATAATTTTTTTTAGGACGATGACATGAAATTTACAAAGTTACTGCCAAATTCATGTGATTTTAGAGATCTTATCGACAATAATAGAATATATGTTGATAAGACAGCTTTAATTTGCCAAATTGCAAAAGATGAAAAAGGTCCTTATTTCATTTCTCGCCCTAGACGCTTTGGTAAGTCAACTCTTATCAATACACTTCATGAACTCTTTGCCCATGGCACAGAGAAGTTTAAAGGTTTAGAGATTGAACCATTGTGGCATGATAAGACTTATAAAGTCCTGCATTTAGATTTCTCATCCTATAACTTTTTATCTGAGATAAATTTTTGCGATTATTTTTATGAGGATTTAAAACAAAAGTTCATAGAATTAGGCTTTAGTGTCAATGATAGTAATTTGTCACTTAAGGCACCAGGACTGCTTGTTGATAATGCTTTTAAGAATAATCACTCAGGAGAAGAGATTGTTTTACTTGTTGATGAATACGATACACCATTATCTGCTGTTTTAAATAATGAAAAAGAGTTCATTGCAAGGAGAGATATCCTTCATAGTTTTTACTCAAAAGTAAAAGAGTATCAAGGCAGATTCCGTTTCATCTTTATCACAGGTGTAACTTACTACTCTCATACCTCAATATTCTCAGCATTTAATAATTTAAAAGATTTAACTTTAGATCTCAGATACGGTGCATTATTAGGCTACACCAGTGAAGAGTTAGAAAAGTACTTTAGTGAGTATATTAATAATGCCGTCGATGTTTTAAACAAGAAATACCATACAGAACGTTATACGCATGATGTAGTTGTATCAGAGTTAAAAAGAAACTATGACGGCTATAGCTTTGATGAAGAAGCACTAAATCATGTTTACAATCCTTGGTCGATAGTAAACTTCTTTGATGCTCCTGTTAGAGAATTTATTCCATATTGGGTAGCTTCAGGTGGAGCAACACCAACATTCTTAGTTAATTATCTAAAACAAGGATTAAAAAAATACAATT
>ERZ1034917.1947-NODE-1947-length-10927-cov-3.645235_pt1 | contig 10927 bp, 12 predicted proteins | sample MGYA00520605_ERZ1034917 | MGnify/ENA primary metagenome ERZ1034917 (study PRJEB33766, sample SAMN09781784) | gut metagenome | biome: gut microbiome | host: Homo sapiens | place: Madagascar | study: EMG produced TPA metagenomics assembly of the PRJNA485056 data... | reverse complement strand
ATATATTACTTTATAGAGACGAAAATAACTTGCAGGAGGTCGTATGGTGCTTTTTGATGAAAATATGATTATAGACGCTCAACGATATGCGATTAATGCGAAAGCGTGTATTCAGAAAAATGGACGTCTTGGTTTTACTCGTGAGGCAGCAGATTTATTGGGGCTTAATGCGCATCAGACGATGTTGTTTTCCAATAGTACAAACGGGGATATGGCGGCAATTGTCTGTGATGAGTCAGAGGTGCGCGGATTCCGGATTCAAAAAGCCGGAAACTACTTTTATATTAGGATGAAGAATTTTTTTGATTCTCTAAATCTGGATTATGTCGGAAAAAGAATATCGTATGATGTGATAGAGACATCTGAACGATACAATGGTAAGATCGTGTTTAAATTTAAACGTGGGATTTTTGAAAGGAGGTCAGGTGATGATTCCACGGAAGAAGAAACGATCAGTTAAAAGAAAAAAGGCCTAAACTCCTGTCCGAGAGTTTAGGCCGTACGGGGAAGTCCCCTGGTATTTTTACCGTAGACAGCGGTATATAAATATACAGGCTCCGTCAATATAAATCAAGAAAGAAGCGGATTTTTCTTTCTTTTATTCAGGAGGCCATAAATATGGATCTTGTTAAAAATTTGAATGGAACATCTGGAAAGACATGTTCTTGTCCAGGATGTTTTTCGTGGTTACAACATTGGGAACGAAAAACTGGTCGGCGTGCATTGTTTTGCGCGACCGTGGCCTGCACTAATTGGGCTGAGGTTGGGGGGCATGTAAAAAAAGTTGGGGATGATTATTCCCATTACATCGTGCCTCTCTGCAAAGGCTGCAATAATCGTTCTGATATATTCCGCGCGAACGAAGAGCTCGTCAGCGCAAAATGTGATTAATGAGGTAAACACATGAGCTGTAATTCCAAAAAAACATCTGCTTCTGTTGCTCGCCTGGCAGGTCGAACACTCCGTGACAAAGGTGCCTCTAATATTCAAAAAAGTCTGGCTGGCGGAGCATTATCACAACGATCCCCGGCAAAACAAACCGGTGCTAAGATGGAAGATATCGCTTCCGATGTACTGTCAAATCCGAAATATAACTCGGTGACAAAAACGTTAGCTGCTTCTATTTTATCACAAGCAAATAAAGAAAGGTAAGATATATGTGGTCAGCCATGTTCATGGCTGACCACTTTTTCTACTTCTCTACACGTCAGAATGGTAAGTGTTTTACTCCATGCCGGAAAAGGCGCATTGCTTCTGACAGTCGCCAGGGAAGTCAATAGGGGTAGATAAGGTCAGCGACTTAGGCTCCTGACCATCCAGAATTGTGTCTACGATATCCTTTTAGGCCAGATTTACTATCGCTAATGCCCGGATCCCAAAAGCTCGCTTCATTTGTTCGACGAGCTTGGGGGAATCGTAGCGGAACTTTTATTTGAGGAAGATCTGCTCCGCGTTCTATCCATTGAAATTTAATATCCTATCTTTGTGGTTGTCATTCCCAATACATTGGTTCTTAGCGGTAATTTATCTGATATTTATGCTGAAGTCGTATGGATCAGTAGTGATTTACCTCAACGGAAATACTATCCCCAAAAAAAGAAAAGGAGCTCTGAAAAATAGTGTTTACATGCCGTAAATTAATTTGTAAGTACTTTCCTTCAAAAAGAGAAAAGAAATGGATAAGGTGTTACTATGAAAGCGATAGCATATTGCGGGTTGGCGTGTTTTCTTTGTTCCGAAAAAAAAAGTTGTACAGGGTGCCAGGATGGCGATTGCGAAAATCACCGATGGTGTAAAAATTATAATTGTTGTAGAGAAAAAAACTTGAATGGTTGCTGGGAGTGCGCTGAATTTCCTTGTGTCGGAGGTATGTTTGAGCAACTTCGTATTCGAGCTTTCGCGTCGTTTGCGAAAAGATACGGAGTAGAAGCGCTGGAGAAAAAACTCTTTGACAATCAGCAGAAAGGCATGGTGTATCACTATGAAGGGAAACTTGTTGGCGACTATGATAAGCTTCAATCTGAGGCGGAAATTATTGAATTGATGAGAACCGGAGAAGTCCCGAAAACATTATGTGAGGGGGACTTGGACTGAAAAATAAATATACTTCCGTTATGTAGGTTATGTTCAAATGAAATACGGTTGGCAAAATAATTATTGTAGCAATATGCCTTGTGATGGACTGGTCACGATATTTAACACGTTGAGCGTACATTAGGAGTAGGATATGTGGTCTGTTGCGACGGTTATGGCTGTAAAAAAATTTTGTCTCCCAGTATTGTATTTCGTTGCTGAATATGGTATAATAATCCCAAAGTCTCTTTTTCGTTTGTGAAGTAAAGATTCTATATGGGAGGTGAAAAATTATCATGCGTGTACAGAAAATTTTTTCCTTGATAAAAGGATATTTCTCAGAGAGGGTAAATTTGTCTTTGCATCGTACCGTCATGATTCCGATATTGTTCGTGTTGATGGGGTTGTCCGGAGGTTGTCATGTTGCTCCGACATGGCATCCACTTGACCGATATTGTGTTTTTCGTGCAGATACTGGTCAGCCGGAACCAGGCGTTCTGATTGCATTTCATGATAAACGATTGAATAAAGTGATTTACGCCAAGACCAATGAAAAGGGACTGGCCAGATTGGATGGCATTTCCCACGACGGGTGGAAGTCCAGAAAAGAGTTTGAAGTTCTCATAGGAAAAGAAGGGTTTGATCCTCCCGTAGCCTGCAACAATCCACCTGATGTATTGCGGTTGAACCCGAAACTTAATGATTGTGCATTTTACTGCATTGTTCCCCACGGCTTTGAACGAAAAACAATCAAAGGTCATGACCACCGGGATATTTTCGCTGGTTCCGGGGAAACTCAAGAAGAATTGCGTAAAGAATGGGAAGCCTATTGGGAGAAATCTTCTGTTTCCCATTAGGTTTAGAAGTCACGATTTCCTCTGACGGATTGCCAGTTTTCTTTCTGGAACGTTATCAACATACTGTATTTCTTTTGCAAATGGCTGAGAATCTTGAAAATATCTACAGCGTTTTGCCGCAGCAACTCCCTCCTTGGACGGGAAAGAAGTACATGGAGGGGCGGGCGCAACTCATTGTTGTCGTACAACTATCCTGCAGTACCTTCAGGGAATCGGCGATTGCACCGAAAATAATTTGATAGAATTGGGGGAGAGTATTGGGCGGAAGTGTTCACAATGTCCTTCATTCTACGAGTGGTATTGCTTTTATTTCGTTCGGGCGATATCTTTTCGTTCGAAAGAACGTTCATATTCATGTGGTTCTTGCAGCAATATTCCGACCCTTGATTCGTCAAACGTATAAGGCGGGGCTCTCTTTATTGTCAAAGGATGGTGATGATGGTTAAACGATCATACCGCATGTGTCGGCTGTACTCAAGGCATCCCTGCGGTCATGCCGCATTGTAAATGCCACCTTGGAATGGAGTGTAATCGTAGTTTATGGATTGGCACATCTGATTCCTGATGTTGAACGTACCTCAGGGAATCAAATACCTGAGAGGTTCCTCTTCAGTTTCTCCTGCTGCCTGTGCCAGATTTTCTCAGAAGTACAATCGCGGCTTTCCCGGTTTTCTGACGAGGAGTAGAAGTTGTTGAAGACTGTGTCTTTTTGCTGGGATTGCAGAAAGAAGGAAAGTTATGGCAGAAAAGCGTTTGAAAATGTTAATACTACCATTTATCAATGGATTGCATTGGATTCTCAAGAGATGAATGAGCCGGGAGCAGAGCCCCGGGCGAACTATCACAAAAAAATTACAGACAACTTCCTTCGTCGCTGAAGTTGTCTCAACGTCTTTTGGCGAATCAGCAGGTTTTTCTGATAATAGTGATTTTCCCAAGTATATTTGACAGGGCAAGGCATCACGCTTGTGCGGCAAGCTTTTCTTTGCGTTCATCCAGTAATTTCCGAATGACACGCGTCACTTCAGGAAGTCGATGGGGTTTCGGCAAGAATCCATTTGCCCCCTGTTCAAGCAGATCACGTACTTCTTCTTCGCATACGTAGCCACTGGAAAGCAGTACTGTCGCGTTAGGGTCAAGCTCTTTGATTCGATAAAATGCTTGATGCCCGCTCGCTTTGGGCATAACCATATCTAATAGTACCAAATCAATTTCATGTGGGTTTTCCGCGTAAATTTCTACTGCATCAAGGCCATTTTCTGCAAGCAGAACAGAATAACCCAGCTCCTGCAGCGTTTCAATCAGAAAATCCCAGATCGTTTCGTGATCGTCAACAATTAAAATCGTTTCGTTGCCGCCCGGCAACTTATCCGTCAAAGACGCCATTTTTTTTATTACTCTCTTTTCTTCCGTAACAGAAGGCAGGTGATTTTCAATTTACCATTTTTTTGTTTATTGCAAATTATAGCAAAAAAATAGGAAAAAATCAATATCCTGAGTCGCTTTTCTCGTCAAAATTCTCTAATCAGATGCTTTCTGCCCGGCATCCAATGGATTGAAGTTTCTGAACGATATGCTCGTAGCCGCGGGCGATAATTTCGCTTTGGTTAATTATGCTGGTCCCTTGGGCACAACAGGCAGCAATTACCATCGCCATTCCCGCACGGATATCCGGGCTGGATAATGTCATTCCATGCAATTGTGCTGCCCCTGAGATAACGACCCGGTGTGGATCGCAGACAATTGCCTGCGCTCCCATGCTGATCAGTCGGTCGACAAAGTAAATGCGGCTTTCAAACATTTTTTCAAAGAACATGCAAGTTCCAACGCATTGTGTCGCCATGACAATAGAACAACTCATCATATCCGATGGATACTGCGGCCAGGGGCCGTCTGAGATCACCGGGATATGTCCACCAAAATCCTGTACGACACGCGCGTCCTGTCCTCCCGGCAGGTAAATTGAATCTGCTCCCAGTTCCATTTTGATATTAAATCGCTCAAAAACACGCCGAAGCATCCAGTAGTGGCGGCGCACTGTACCTCGGATTGTAATTTCTCCATGGCATGCGGCTGCCAGCGCAAGAAAACTTCCCGCTTCAATGTGATCTCCCCCAATCGTCCATTCTGTCCCATGGAGTTTGGGGACTCCTTGAATCACCAACGTATTACTGCCAAGTCCAGAAATATTTGCCCCCATCGAATTGAGCATTTCTGCCAGGTCAGTTACATGAGGTTCACTCGCTGCATTCCGCAGGATTGTAGTTCCTCGTGCCGTCGCCGCTGCAATCAGAATCTGTTCGGTTGCTGTGACGCTGGCTTCGTCCAGAAACATTTCTTTACCGGTTAAGCCATGCGGCGCCGAAAATTCATATTTACTGGCAGACTCAAGGGAGATGCCGAGCGTTTTCAAACCATAAAAATGGCCGTCAAGCCGCCTACGTCCAATAATGTCTCCTCCGGGAGGATAAAGAACAGCTGAGCCGCAACGTGCGGCGAGGGGAGCGGCAAAAAGAATACTGGTGCGCATTTTACTACACCATTCTTCTGGAACCGTGGTTGTTTTAATATTTTTTGCTGCAATAACAGCAGTTTTACCATCGTAAGAGACCTCTGCTCCGAGAAGGGCAACAACATTCAGCATGGATTGGACGTCACGGATATCCGGCATATTATGAAGAGTGACGGGTTCATCGGTTAAAAGTGCTGCTGCAATCATCGGCAATGCTGCATTTTTATTGCCGCTTATGGTGATGGTTCCGGAAATGGGACTTCCTCCCTCGATGCGCAAACGTTCCATCCTTATCTTTTTCCTTAACTTGGACACTGAGTAATTGATTTATTTTTTATTGTATATCCGAAGGTATGGAATTTCAAGGAAGATTGAACAGAGCTTTTGAGGGATTGTGTAAAAAACTCCGTCAAGTAGTTGTAGTCGCCGGAAAAACGTGATACATTACGTAAATGTGCCTATGGGGGGCACTGTGAACTTTATAGGAAATTGTGCAAGAATATGTTATTTTCAGACTCCATGCTTCGCTGGTGGAAACGTGGTGCAGTTTTGTTTTTTCTACTGGCATATATCTTACCTTTGGGGTTCCGCCCGTTGCTGACGCCGGACGAATATCGCTACGCAGAAATTCCCAGAGCAATGATCGATTCCGGCAACTGGGTATCTCCGCGTTTGTTGGGGATACGCTATTTTGAAAAACCGGCGCTCGGGTATCAGATGACTGCCGTTTCTCTGGAAATTTTCGGGAATACGAATTTCGCAATCCGGTTCCCTGCTGCCCTTTCCGTGGGAATTACCGCTCTGGCAATCTACTGGCTGATAAGGAAAGTCCGCGGAGATGAAGAACTGGCAATTCTGGCTTCCTATGTGTATCTGGGGATGGGGTTGGTGTATGGAGTAGGGATTTTTGCTGTTCTCGACAGCCAGACGACATGCTTTCTCTGGCTGGGAATGGTGTTGTATTATCTGGGGCTGCGCGGCAAAACCCCTGGAAGTAAAGTCAGTTGTCTTCTCGCCTCGGGCGCAGCTTTCGGATTGGCGTTCCTGACCAAAGGCTTTCTGGCTTTTGTTGTGCCGGTTGTGACTGCAGTTCCTTTTTTACTCTTCCGCAAAGAATGGAAGAATTTTTTCCTTTCTCCCTGGCTGCCGATATTTGCTGCGGCAATTGTCGCGTTACCCTGGTCGCTGATGATTCATTTTCAAGAGCCTGATTTCTGGCATTATTTCTTTTTCATTGAGCATCTGCAACGATTCCTCAAAGAAACTGATGGTCAGCATCCGGAACCGTTCTGGTTCTTTATCCCGATTGTTGCAGGAGGTATTTTCCCGGCTGCAATTTTCGGATGGGGAATGGTGCGGGGATGGCACGGAAAATGGAAACAACTTTGGCGTGACGATTTTACTTTTTATTTGAGCCTGGCTTTCCTGATGCCTTTCCTCTTCTTTTCCAGTTCTACTGGTAAATTGGGAACGTATGTTTTGCCCTGTTTCCCGCCATTGGCAATTTTAATGGCAATGGGTTTGCAGGCATATTATCGCCAAGGTCTCCGCAAAGGAGTTGATTCAACGTTGACGATTTTCGGATGGTTACTGGTGGTCGGAGCCATCGGATTTGCCATTGTACAAATCATTGCCGACTGCGGGGCGTTTGAAGGGTTGTATGCGCCTGAAGAACGGCTGAAATATTCCGCTTTACTCGGAGTTGCATGCGCATGGGGGATTTTGCTGATTCGCACTGCCCATCGGACGTCCGGTACAAGATTCGGAGCGTTTTACTTTGGTATGGCGGCTGTCCTGATTGTGGCAATGGCTTCTTTGCCCAAACGTGTTTTTGAGGGTAAAGCTCAGACCGAAGCTTTGGAGTCTTTCCGTGATGTTATCGGGCCTGATACGCTGTTGGTTACGTATCCGAATGTGATGCATGCGGCTGGATGGGTTTATCACCGCGATGATATGTACCTATTATTCAGTGCTGGAGAATTGGAACACAGCGTAGAAACTTATCCGGAGTATGCGGATCGCGTTCTGTCTGTGCCGGAATATTATGAATTGGTACGTAAATACCCTGAACGGGTTGTGGTAATCATGCGGAAAGACCATGATCGTCTGCGCCCGCCGGGCATGAAAGTTGCTGAAGAACGGGTGTGTCAGGAAATTCGGATGCTGCGTTTTGCACCTCCTGATTCAAATCATGAAGAGAAGTGAAAGAGGATGACGATGGATAACCGTGGATTGTTACTGAAACAATTTTTCAAAAACCCGACCCGCATTGGCGCATTGTGCCCGTCTGGAGAGGCATTGTGCCGGGAGATGGTTGCAGAAATCGGGATGGAACAGGCGTCGACTGTTGCAGAACTTGGGCCGGGAACCGGAGTGATAACCCGGGAAATCCTGCGGACAATGCCTGACGGCGGGACTTTTTTTGCCGTTGAGCTCGACGACGAGATTTTCCGGAATTTTCAGGCGGTTTTTCCCAATGTAACCGTTTTCAATGAGAGTGCTGAAAATCTCACTGAGTTAATGGCACAACAACATCTGAGACAGCTTGATGCCGTAATTTCCGGATTACCATGGGCAGCTTTTCCCGCAGCCTTGCAAAACCGGATCTTGGATGCGGTGCTGGAGAATTTGAAGTCCGGAGGTTATTTTACCACATTTGCTTATTTGCAGGGGTTGTTGTTGCCGGCGGGAGTGCGTTTCCGGCGTTTGCTCCATTCCCGTTTCCCGGAAGTCCGTATGTCTCGCGTGGTTTGGCGGAATTTACCTCCTGCGGTGGTATATCGATGCCAAAAAGCTTAAAAAAACGTGTTTTATTGTTGTGGTTGTGTGTCATTATGGCGCAATTTGTGACAGAATTGTGCCAGTGTAAGACGCCTATGGCACAAGTTGGAATTTATAACAATATGATAAACAGCTTTAGGAAAAGTTGGCACGCTGATTGCTTATACTGAGTCATAGTTTTTATGGATTCAAATTGGAAAACGAAAGTTTTTCAAAAGATAGGAAGGTGTTACTATGGCTAAGATATTGGGTATTGACCTTGGAACTACGAACAGCTGTATGGCTGTTATGGAACACGGTGAAGCAACTGTGATTCCGAATGCGGAAGGGAACCGCACTACTCCGTCAATTGTTGCATTTACCAAGACTGGTGAACGATTGGTTGGCCAGACGGCAAAACGTCAGGCGGTGACAAATCCGAAAAATACAATTTTCTCTGTGAAACGTTTTATGGGACGTAAATATGCGGAAGTTGGCGAAGAACGCAACCTTGTCCCTTACGAATTGGTTGAGGCACCAAATGGTGACGTCGCGATTAAAGTTGGAGATCGTACTTTCTCTCCGCCGGAAATTTCTGCAATGATCCTGCAGAAACTGAAAGCTGATGCTGAAGCGTTTCTCGGCGAGGAAATCAAAGAGGCTGTTATTACTGTCCCTGCATACTTCAACGACAGTCAGCGTCAGGCAACGAAAGATGCCGGCCGCATTGCCGGTTTGAATGTGCTTCGAATCGTGAACGAACCGACTGCAGCTGCTCTGGCATACGGGCTCGAAAAACAGAATGATGAAACAGTTGCTGTCTACGACCTTGGCGGCGGTACGTTCGATATTTCAATTCTGGAAATCGGCGATGGGGTGTTTGAAGTTAAGGCCACTAACGGAGATACTCATCTGGGTGGTGACGACTTTGACCAGGCAATCATTCATTTCCTTGCGGAACGCTTCAAAGCTGAGCATGGTGTCGATTTGTTGAAAGACAATCAGGCTTTACAGCGGTTGAAAGAAGCAGCCGAAAAGGCAAAGTGTGAACTGTCCAGCAGCATGAGTACGGAAATTAACCTGCCGTTTATCACGATGAATCAGGATGGCCCGATTCACTTGACGCAAACTCTTACCCGTGCAGAACTGGATCGTCTGTGCGACGGCTTGATCCAGCGTACTGTGGTACCGTGTCAGAACTGCTTGCGCGATGCGAAACTTTCCACTTCCGATATCAAGGAAGTCATTATGGTTGGCGGTATGACCCGTATGCCTAAGGTTCAGGAAAAGGCCAAGGAAATTTTCGGTCGTGACCCGCATAAGGGTGTGAACCCGGACGAAGTCGTTGCTTGTGGTGCTGCCATTCAGGGCGGTGTTCTCGGTGGCGAAGTGAACGATGTGGTGTTGCTTGACGTAACTCCGTTGTCTCTCGGTATCGAAACCCTTGGCGGTGTCTTCACCCGTTTGATTGACCGCAACACAACGATTCCGACCCGGAAGAGCGAAGTCTTCAGTACTGCAGCAGACAATCAACCTTCTGTGGATATCCATGTGCTTCAGGGCGAACGAGAGATGGCGCGGGACAACAAGTCTATTGGCCGCTTCCGGCTTGATGGTATTGCTCCGGCTCCACGTGGCGTTCCGCAGATTGAAGTGACATTTGATATTGATGCAAACGGTATTTTGCACGTGACGGCCAAAGACCGTGGCACCGGCAAAGAACAGCACATTACCATTACTGCGAACAGTGGTCTTTCCGATCAGGAAATCGAAAGAATGGTGAATGAAGCCAAAGCCCACGCCGATGAAGACAAGCAGGTGAAGGAACGCATTGAAGTCAAGAATCGTGCTGACAGCCTGGTTTACCAGACCGAAAAACAGCTCAAAGAATTTGAGGGAAAAGTTTCCGAAGGAGTCAGAAAGCCTGTTGAAGACGGAATTGCAAAACTGAAAGATGCAATCAAAGCTGATGATATTGATGGCATGAAACGCATCATGGATGAACTGGAACAGCATTTGATGCAGTTTGGTCAGGAAATCTATCAGCAACAGCAGCAGGCACAAGGTCAGGGCGCTACCGGTGATCAGTCTGCTTCTGGCGCAAATCCTGGTGCCAGCGCGAATAAAAAGAATGACGATGGCGTCGTCGATGCCGAAGTTGTCGATTAATAACCTATGTATATACCGCACGGTGAACAGAGTTCAGGGTGAGGTGATTCCCCTGGATATTCCCGTGCGGCATAAATTCATAAAAATAATGCAGTCAATTGCATAAAACAAAACAGTAAAGGAGTTGACTACTATGTCTAATGTTACCATTAAGCCGCTTGGCGACCGCGTGCTTCTGCAAATTTGCGAATGCAAGGAACAGGTAAAGGGGGGAATTGTCATTCCGGATGCCGCCAAAGAGAAACCGCAGGAATACAAAGTTGTCGCCCTCGGTACCGGTAAAGTTGATGACAACGGCAAAAAAATCGAATTTGACGTCAAAGTTGGTGATATTGTTCTGACCAGTCGTTACGGCGGGACGGAAGTTAAGGTTGATGATCAGGAATACAAGGTGGTTTCTCAGGACGATATTCTCGCAATCGTTGGCTAAGAGAAGCCTTTATCCATAATAAACACGAGATTAAAATTTTTCAGGAGATAAAATAAAATGGCAAAACAGCTTCTGTTTTCCGATGAAGCCCGTCGCAGTGTTCTCGAAGGGGTTACTATTTTGAGC
>ERZ1034917.1940-NODE-1940-length-10967-cov-26.704179_pt1 | contig 10967 bp, 23 predicted proteins | sample MGYA00520605_ERZ1034917 | MGnify/ENA primary metagenome ERZ1034917 (study PRJEB33766, sample SAMN09781784) | gut metagenome | biome: gut microbiome | host: Homo sapiens | place: Madagascar | study: EMG produced TPA metagenomics assembly of the PRJNA485056 data... | reverse complement strand
CACCTCCTTCCTTTGGAAGTAAGTCTTCAGCATAAAGCCATTGAGTAATTTGCAGACATCTAACTAGTATTTCCCAACTACAATCTATGTATTCTGTTCCGAATCCATTATTGTTAGTGGTTTTAAACATGATGTAACTATGACGCTTTGGCTCTTCACTAGCAGGATGCCACAAATCCTTTAAAAATTCTTTTTGCATCCATTTAGCGCAATCCACAAAACCTTCTTTATAGCAAGCTTGCCAATATTCGGAAATAAAGGCTCCCGCCGCATGTTGCTTTGCAACTTCTTCTATTTTCTTATCATTTAACATATCTAACCCTCCACATTATTTGTAGTTCCAAGCAAGTGTTCATTGCCATCGTAAGGAATACATTGAATCCAAGGGATACCATTATCGCATCTATAGTAGAGTTCATCTTTATAACCAAACAAACTTACTTCCCATATATCATCTTCATTATCTCTAACCAACACCTTATCAAATGGTTTCAGCTCGACTTTTTGCTTCAAGTCCACAATCATTTTCTTCTCTACATTCCAAGCTTTGCCTTCCTCGGCTAAAGCGTCAAAGAGTTGCTGCTTCTCTTCTTCTGTGGCAAGTCGAAGAGTATTAAGATTCTTTTTAAAGAAACTTGTTTTACATCCAATACTCAAAGCTTTAGTAGAGTTTAAATTTAAAGCAATGAACGAGTAATAACCTTCTGATAAATTTGTTTTACCTGATACTATAAATATATCTTGTATTTTACCAAAATCAGCAAAAGCTATATCCCCATCCTTGAACTCTGGCTGAGTCTTCTCAATCTCCAGGGTTTCACGATTGAGTTTACCGCCCAAATGTCTCTCGATAGTATTGATGTAGGTCTGAGCAGCATCCTCTGATTCAAGACTGAAGTTAAAAGTAGGATATTCTCCTTCGTCTTGGTAATGAAGATTTTTATCATCTAGGCTATCTAAATGATGTTTGCCAATAAATGACTGATAAGTGTCGCTTCTGAATTTCTCAAAGATAACTTTAACTTTACCATCATTACTGATAAGGACATCCCCCTTTTTCCAAGTGAACTTAGACCAATTTCTCATTTTCTTTGATGGGAACAACTGGCGTTCTCCAGTAGGAGAGTACAAACCTTTATAATCAAAAAACTCTCTATTGTCATTAGCTATTACACAGATAGCATCAGTTACACCTTGTATAAAACTAAATGTACAATCACCAAATATAGGTGAGTATAATTTAGTACCCTTCGACTTACCTTTTAGGATTTCTGATATATTTAATTCTTCTGTCATACTCATAGTTAATTATACCAAGCATCACTTGGTGTTGTTGTTATACTATAGTTATTAGTAGAGTCAGAATCAATAGGATTCAGACCTACAAACTTATTTTCGTACTCCATAACTCTTAAATTGTTAATATTAAAGTTGAAAATATTACTAGTACCCATACTTCAAAGAGAATTATAAAACACCATTCATAGATATTCAATTTACCATAGATAAGCTTATTAGTATTATAGCTTATTGATGTTATTATAACTAGTGCTAATACAGCACATATAATAACTGTAAACTTTATGTCCATCTTATATAGCTTTAGTATTCATATTATACTCATTATATGCTAATGAGTATTGAATATTGTACCACTTGAAGACCTGAATAAAAGGTCTATTCATCATATTATTCTGAGAGGCAAATCTAAGCATTGCCTGTAAATCTGATTTATCCATATAACTAAATATTAATCATTATTTAAACTACTTAAATCATAAGAACTTGTAAAAGAGGAGAATTTATCAAAATCTTTTCTTTCAATAATATACTCACCATTAAAGAAACTAAAAATTCTAGTGCCTTTGCCAGTATCAAAATAAACTGGTTTTAATGGTGAGTATATTTTTAACTTTATCTTTAGGTATATATAAGTTTATAAGTATAGCCTTTGACTTTAAATGATAATAAATTAATTCATCTTGAGTATAAGCACTTAGAGCTAAAACTTTAAGTGTTTCATCTCCACTTTTATACCATTTATATGCTTCTTCTATTGTTACTTTAATATTTCTTGTTTCCATAATCTTGTATTTTAAGCATAATATTTATGACTACCATTCCAGAATAACTTTCTAGAAGCAATAGACCAATCAGGTCTATTGTTCATCATTCTAAACTGATTAGCTTGTTTATAACTATCAAATTCACGAATAATGTGGTTTGTTTTATCTAATAAAAGTATTGGTTTCATTTGAATTTATTTAAAGGATTAAAAACTAATAGGCTTTACAAGTTCAGCAATGCCTATTGTAATGTATTGCTTGGATATTCTATTCAGATACTCTCTAGCTTCTTCTTTGGTAGTAAAACCTGCAAAGCATTTGAAGTTGAGAGTATCTAAATAGAGTACCAGATAGTTGTAACTATTCATTAGGCAACAAACCATTTAAATAGTTTAACCTGATGGTTAGCCTTGCCAAAGTTAGCAATAATCGCCACACCTTCACAACCAGCTAACTTAGCTGCATCTAAAACTTCCTTGTCTGTATAGTCCTCAGGAAGTTCTTCTTTCTCCCAGGTAGATTTATCCTGGAAGTTCTTTCTTGATTTAAAATACAATGCTGTCATATTTAAAGGGTATTTATTGTATACTACTGCATACTAAGATTGACAATACTCCATTCAATCAGAGTATTATTTACTTTAATAAAAGGTACTTCTAATATAAGTGTGTCTATATCTGATGCCTCTATAGGAGCATTCTCCTTATTGTATGCAGCTATAATAGCATCAAACAACTGCTTTGATAATTGTACTTTCATAATTTTATTGTTTTATACTATCTCATAATCAATGATATTATGTTCCATTTCAGGAGTAATACCATTAAGTCTGAGAGCATTGATATAATTGGAGCCATAGATTGATTCTTTGGCTCCATTAGTCCATTCAATGATGTAGTGTACCATATCTTATCAAGCATCTGTATATAATGGTTTAATAGTTATATACTGGAAGTAATCACTTCCCCAACCCTTCTTGTTACATCTCATAGAAGCTTCAGCTCTATGACAATCTTTATTAATTTCTTTATGAATTAATTGTGCAAGGAATCTATCATTATCTGCTTCTAGAGTCATTTGCTCTAACTTTTTCATACAGCCTTCCCAAGTACTTGTTATAATAAGAGGTTGGATATCATTAGTAGATACTACTGTAATAATATAGAGGTCTTCTCCTTTAGTGTTTTTTATTTGATTAAACATAATTGTAATATTTAAATGGGCATTCAATAGATTGAGCCAGAGTTGCGCTGTCTAAGCCACAACTCCAGTTCTAAGTCTTGTATAGTTGCCTTTCTCATGCTATTTGTATTTCTACTTTATCAAAAGGACACTGAGCAAACAATACTCTTTCTAATGTTTCAAGACATACACTAGCTATAGAATTTCCTCTTCTAACACCTTTAAAAGTAGCTCCTCCATTTGTCTTAAAACATAGAATCTCATGTTCCTTAGGAAAACAAGATAACAAAGAAGTCATAGCAGCATCAGTAAGCCAATATTCTTGGTAATATCTACCTTTATGAGTCTTAGCCATAACAATGCTATTATGCTTCTGTTTAAGCAACTTGTCTGTAGCTGTTGGCTCATTCTTAGCCATAAATCCAAGACTATAGTTTGGATATGTATCAAAAAACTCTTTTACCAGTATCATTGTGATATGCTTTTGTAATATTTAAAGGGATTTGAATTAAAATTTGTAATCTAAAGCTAAACTCTAAGCCAAAAAGAATAGCTAGTTGAGCTTAGAGAGTAGTAGAGTAGAGGTGTAAGGAGCAGTAAAATGAGAGATAGAATAAAGAAAGTGTGCAGAATTGTGGATTTTTCCACATTACCTAGAGGTAAATGGGAGATATTTTCCACAATCCTTACACACTTAACTATCTAACTAACAACAACTTACGTAACTTTCTTAGATGCTCAAATCAACATCTTCCCAAGAGTTGGCACCCTGCTTACACAAGCTATAGTGACCACTCTCAAGCTCTACTACCTGGAGTTCATCCTTCTGCTCTTTAATCTGCTGAGGAGTAAGAACACCAAGTTTAGAGGAGAATGCTACAAAGCATCTGTTAGAAGCATCATTAGGGTCTGTGAAGATACAGCTCTTGAATGTTTCACCAGTCTCACCATTAGCAAACTCACCTACCTGCATTTTGCCCTTCATTCTAGCAAATGCTAAAAGTGACCAACTGTTCTTAATACCCTGCATAACTGGACCATTATTAGTAGCCATAATATTATCTCCATCTCAGGAGCACTGTTGTTTGTAGAGAACAACTAACTGACTGCAATATACTACTAATTCCTCCAGGACAGTCAAACCTATTGGAATCTATAAAACTCTATGAAGGATAGAATTATCTCTCTCCTTCAAGATATAGGGGTGGTGATGTGTCCCTTGAATACTTATAAAGTTCTATAGTTCTTTTACTTTACAATACTTATATTACTTATTATATTATAATATATTATATAATAGGTACGCGCGAAGAAATTCTATTTTATTTACAAAGACTAGCTGTGATGTATTGTTTTAACTTTAATTATCTAAGTATTTTCTTTAAGTGTTTGGTAGTTAGAAATCTTTTTTGTATATTTGCAGTGCTTCGGCTACCAAGGACAAGTATGATATAACTTCCTTCTGGAAAGTGCTGGAGTAAGAATTACATAGCTATGGCTATATTGATAGTACTTTTATACTACTTACCTTAATAGAGGGGACTTCCAAAGGCTTTTGCCTAAGACAATTACCCACAATGTCTGCTATTGAGAAATATCCTGAGAAGGATTACTTGTGGTATTTATTAAGGTCATAACCAAAGAGTAGTCAGAATGATAACAATAGTTGTATACTATAAATATCATCAGGGATGAACGGGGTGAAAATTGCTAAACCTCTAGAAATAGAGAACACTTTCTTGGTATACTGAGAGAGAAGCAGAGACTGGTAAAAGTGCTTGAAATATAGGTGGATGAAATAAGCCACATCCTTGGGGTTTAAGCAGGAGTATCCCCAGGGACCCCGTAGATCTAAGTAATTCTTACTTTAGTAACTCTAGATTGAATAAAAAATAAGTTATACCAGAATCACCAACATTGTATCATTTAAATTCTGTTGATATGATTTAATATCTAAAAGCATTACCCTAAAGTAAGGGTAGTAAGATTGGTATCTAGTGACTTTCACTCCTATAATAATATGAAGAAACTGTTAGAAGTTCTAAAAGAAAAATAGCTAGCCTGTGAAGACTAGCTATTTCTTTTTATTCCAGTATCTAATAACTCCTATCCAGAATAGAATAGATAATATCCATCCTGTTGCAGGAGCCTGATGAATCAGGAATGCTAAACCAATGACTGCAAGTATCAATATACTTACTATCAATATCCAAATCTCTTTACTCATAATCTATACCTTTAAGAATTTATACCAAGTAGAATATCCACTATACTTAATAAACTCTCTAAGGGTGATATTATTGTAGCACCAGGCAATTAAAATTGTATTGACTAGCCCAAGGATAAACCAAGAGATAGAAATCTCTGCACAGAGCAGTATTACTGTGAGTATTGCTGTAATGTATAAAACTAATGCTTTCATATCTAATATTCAATAGTCCAACCTGTGTTTCCAAATATAGTCTTATAGTTTAAGGCTGCAAGGTAAGTTGAAAACTTCCTTACCAAGCAGCCATAGGAATCATATACCTCATATCTCATAAGCCAAGCTCCTTACAATAGGTATTGTATTCCTCAATACTAACTCTCATATTCTTGCCAAAGACTCTTATAGTCTTGAACTTAGGAGTTACAGCATCTCCTTTGAGTACTGGAACACCAATGACTATCTCACCATTGACAGTCATACTCTTGAAGTGTGAATGCTTCTCTTCAAGCATACTAAGGTGAAGTTTCTTACTAGTTGAATAGTTCTCACTTGAGCATACAGCTGCTCTATTTACTCTTTTTCTCATATTGTTAATCTTTTAAGTTACTACCTAATACTATCAAGCTATAGGAATGGTATTGTGTCTCTTGAATGTTTACTAAGCTTTAAGATTCAAAAGACTAATGGTATTGTAAGGCTTGCAAAGTCTAGCTTTATAAGACTAGAAAGACTAGTAATGTGTACACTTTGTAAACCTTACTAAGTGCAAAAGAAAGGAAAGTGTGTTCCCACACTCTCCTTAGTTCCATAGAATACTGTCCAGCTTAGCTCTTGAAGCATAGTAATCCTGAGGATCAAAAGCATCTACCCAGTTATACTCATTATCAAGAGAATCAAGCAATTCTTCTGTAGCTTTATTGTAAGAATTATAGGCATTAAGAAGATGATTTACTCTTTTATAGTAGGTATTTTGGCATACCTTATAGCCTGCAAACATACCAATTATCATTGATAAGATGCAAAGGATGATAGTCTTTTTCATTGCTGTTGTATTAAAAAGGAAGAGCAGGATTTCTCCTGCTCCTCATATTCTTACAATCCAAGGTCAACCTCTTCCCAGGTATTCTCGCCTTGCTTGCATAGGCTGTACATATCCTTGCCTTTCTTTGTCTCACACAGAACAACCTGCAACTCATTCTTCTGAGCTGCAATCTGTTTTGGCGAAAGCACTCCAAGCTTGCTGCTGAAAGCAACAAATGTGAGAGTACCGTGGTTATCAAAGATGCAGGACTTGAACATCTCACCAGTCTCCTGGTTGGCAAAGTCACCAACACTCATCTTTGGACCAAACTCCTTTGCAAATGCAAGGAGAGACCAAGAGTTCTTGATGTTATTGTTTGCTGTTGCCATAGATAGTTACCTCCTAGCAGGACTTCTTAGTGCTAGGCATTGATTCCTCAGGTGCTTTCCCTAGAGGCTTGTATGCAGATGGTTATTTGCCGTAGAACTAATCAGCAAATGGAAGGCTACTATGCTTCACCCTCAGCCATCAGGATTGCAAATACCCCAGGGGGTATATCCCAATCCAAATTATGGTGGGGGTGGTGTGTGGTATTATCTCCACCTTTTATACATACATTATAATTTTCCAAAACTCACTCTTTACACATACCTAAAAAATCTCAAAAAGCACCTGTTTTTACTTTCACTTTTCTCCCATAAAGTTTTGATAATTAGAAGAATAATTGTATCTTTGCACTAAAGCTTTAAACTTAAAAGAAACAAAAATATGAAAGGGTTAAGAAAATACATAGCAAAACATGGTAGACACTTTACAACAGAATTAGCTGTCAAGGTTATTGATTGCAAGTGGAGTGCTTCAGAGGTTGAAAGAGCTTCTGACAGAATAGTATATTATAATGTTTCAGAAGCTACTCTTGGAGATATGGTATTCTTAGTTAATCTTTTTTCATATAATTTACCTAAGAGGAGATGTATTAAGTATGCTTTAGATATAGTAGGAGATACTAATACCAATGGTTATGCCTTTAATGCTTGGCTGCTAAGTAATGAGGAAATAGATCTTAACAAGTATATATGAAAAAAGAGGAAACTTCACAGTCTCCTCTTTTACATTCAAAATAGTGAAATGAAAAATTATGTAATTTGTATGTTACTTTACTCTATGCCACCTAGCTTATTAGCCCACTTCTCTGTAAAAAAGTTAAAATAAAATGTGTTAGGTGCTATTGTTCTATGGGTTGCAGCCCAGATAATACTAGGAATACCTATTACTACAAGGTATAGTGGACCTAGTATTAAACTCTGTCTTGTATGTCCCCACTCATGCCTAATAGTAGTATCTGTAGCCATAGGAGATAAGAATATATGGTTACCTAGTGTTACACTTCCACAAGATTTTCTTTTTATGAATACTATTGCCCCTTGGAAGGTACATGTATCTAATATTTCATCTTTATACCTAAGATACCAATAATATATGAAAGCTACTATTACCTGTGGTAATTGCCAAAAGAATTTTAATATTTCCACCATAATCTATTTTACTTAATGGTTATTGTAATCTTTTCTCCTTTCTTATAGGCTGAATACATTTTGTTATATAGCTGTAAGAAGTAGTCCTTTGATTTAGTAACCTTGCCTACAACATCATTCTTTCCTACTAATATACATCCTTCAGTATCTGCTGCAGTGTTACCGCTATGAATAAGTACTCCTGCATAACCAGGTACATTCTCTAATCTAGGCATTCTGGCACCATTACAGTTTTTAATATACCACTCCTTGGTACTATACTTAGGACTGACTACATCCATTCTTACATTATAGGTTCCTGAAGGAATTGCTGTTACAGCAGCTTTTTTCATTACCTTTATCTTCTCAATGGGCATAGTACTTGTTAACCCTCTATCCTTATCCTCTAAGGTATTACAGAAGAATACATCATCAATAAACAACTTACCAATGGTATAGCCTTCCTTCTTCCATTTTCTATCTACTGTTAACTTCATAATTTAATGCTTAATGATTCACATTGCAAATATAATAATAGATGCTTTAGCTTGGTAATGCTTAAGAATGACTCTTAGGTCAGCATAACTGTGAATGTTAGGTATTTGTTGCTTATATAGATATGTGTTACCTTTGCAGCACTAAAGAGAAGTAATATGGGACAGATGAAAAGTTATCTTTATATTGGCATTGCTTTACTTGGCATAACCTCTGCTATCATTATTGGTATTCTTCTTAATCAGAGAAGTAAGACTGAGAAGAAGTGGAAGGATGCTGTAGAGAATGTTAAAGCATATAGTGAGTTATTCAGTAACTCTGAGAATAAGAATAGAGCTTTCAAGCTTACTATTGATCAGTTGAAGAACTCTAATGATTCTATCTTCCAGGAGTTGAATGAAGCTAGGAAGGAACTGAAGGTAAAGGATTCTAAATTGAAGAGTCTTCAGTATGTCTCCTCCAGTTTCTCCAAGGTTGATACTATTACTTTGAAAGGTGATACTATCTTCAAGGACACTCATGTAAATATAGACACACTTCTCTCTGATAAATGGTATTCAGTTAGAGTAGGGCTTAAGTACCCTTCAACTGTGAGTATTGAACCTAAATTTTTGAGTATTAAATATATTGTAGTTTCTGCAAAGAAGGAGACAGTTAATCCTCCTAAGAGGTTCTTCCTTTTTAGATGGTTTCAAAAAAAGCAAGTAAGAGTGAATGTTGATGTTATAGAGAAGAACCCTTATGTGCAGAATCAGGATAACAGGTTTGTTGAGATTGTTAGGTAAGAGATGAACTCTTTTGTTACTTTTTTAGGTTTTGAATTTGTTTTCTCCCTCTGTCAGTGGACAGGGGGAGTTTTTGTTTTAATCTTCATCGTCTGTATAGATGTTATTGAGAGTATCCATCTGTTCACCTATACACTTATCAAGTAACTTAGCATAGTGAGTAGTCATTCTAGTGTTAGTATGACCTAACATCTTAGATACTACTTCTAATGATATGTTATTTGCTAAGGTAACAGTACTGGCAAATGTATGTCTTGATGTATGAAAAGTGATATGTTTATCTATATTACAGAGTATAGCAATATCCTTGAGATATTTATTAATGTCTGCTGCATCTTGTATAGGTATTAGTCTATCTCCACCTTTATATTTTTCAAGAATCATCTTAGCCATAGGAAGGAGAGGAATTCTTGATAGAATACCAGTCTTTACTCTTTTCTTCTTTATCCAGATTCTACCTTGGTCATCTTTTTCAAAATGTTCTGGTTTAAGAGTCTTGATGTCTATATAGGATAGACCGGTAAAACAACCAAATAGAAAGAAATCTCTAGCTCTCTCAAATCTAGGAATAGGAGTATCAAAGTTGATGATTTTCCTTAGCTCCTCCTCATTGAGAAAGTCTATATCTACTGGTTCTTTTTCTATCTTATAGTTAGATATCATATTATATTTAACATAGTTGTTTAAAACAGCTTTGTTCAAAATAGCCTTCAAGAACTTTAGATGCTTTGCACAAGTATTCTGAGACATACCTTTATCTGATAAGAGAAATGTATGGAATGATTGCATAAAACCTATGTTCACTTCAGTAAGAAGAACATCATTTCTTTTATACTCTTTTTCCATAAACTCCAATAGTAATTTTCTGCTATAGTCAAAGCAATAGAAAGTATCAGAAGCAACACTGATTCCAATAAGTTTTTTCTTCTCATCATTATGCTCAGAAACTACTTGCATAAGGGTCTTTTCTTTTAGACTTTCCACCTTATTTAATATAGCATCTTTTAAAATGTGTACAGTTATCATGTAGCCTCTCTTCATAAGCTCAACTTCCTTCTCATAGATTTTGTTTCTGAACTCTATGAGGAAAGTATTGATTAATTGAGCTTCTGGAGTATTACCTTTTACTAACTGCTTCTGCTTATTCCATTCAGATGGCTTGGCAAACTTACCTGTACTGAAATAGATGCGCTCTCCATTATAGGAGATAGAGACTTCAATGGGAGAGAGTCCCTTCTTGTTTTTCTTACTCTCTCTAAGGGAGAAGTAAACCATAATGCAATGATTTTCCATTTACTTACTTTTAAATTTAGAGTAAGTTCAGTAAATCAATGACTTAAGGAAAATTGCAGCCCATTTTGTGTTTTTAGCTTTTGGGCTGCAAATGGGCTGCATTTTCTTGTTGGAATAGGATATAATACTATGTAACTCTTTTATATGGATATATAATATAAGGTATAAAAAACCCTGCGACAATTAAGCCGCAGGGATCATTTATACTTATTGTTCTGTTATCTCAAAGAAATTACTTCTTGTTGATAGCGAGGTCGATAGCTACAGCGATAGCAACAGTAGCACCTACCATAGGGTTGTTACCCATACCGAGGAAGCCCATCATCTCTACGTGAGCAGGAACTGAAGAAGAACCTGCGAACTGAGCGTCTGAGTGCATACGACCCATAGTATCAGTCATAC
>ERZ1034917.1938-NODE-1938-length-10980-cov-3.752952_pt1 | contig 10980 bp, 8 predicted proteins | sample MGYA00520605_ERZ1034917 | MGnify/ENA primary metagenome ERZ1034917 (study PRJEB33766, sample SAMN09781784) | gut metagenome | biome: gut microbiome | host: Homo sapiens | place: Madagascar | study: EMG produced TPA metagenomics assembly of the PRJNA485056 data... | reverse complement strand
GAAGGATGGCGATATCATTGAACAGGGTAACCATGAAGAACTGATGGCACAGAATAAATTCCGCGAAGATTTATATTATCGCTTAAATATTTTCCCGATTGTTATGCCGGACTTAGCAAAGCGCCGTTGCGATATTATTCTTCTGGCAGAACATTTTATCGCTAAACATAACGTCCGCTATAAAAAAAATGTTGTCCGCTTGTCTACCCCTGCCATTAATATGTTGATGAGTTATCATTGGCCTGGAAACGTTCGCGAATTGGAAAATTGTATCGAACGAGGAGTGCTTACTTCTACAGATGGCTGCATTCACTCCTATAACCTGCCACCATCTTTGCAAACTGGTGAAGCTTCCAACAGCGAACTTTTGCCGGAAGGCAATGCTTCTTTCAATACGCTGGTAAATTCTTATGAGCGAGAGTTGATTGTGGAGGCGCTGAAACGCAACCATGGAAACATGTCTGCAGCGGCAAGGGACTTGGATTTATCGCCGCGTGTGATACATTATAAAATCGGCAAATTGGGAATAACCCCGGAATGGTATACTGACCACGGGGCCAAATAATGATGCAGTAGATTTGCGCAATGTGCCGAGAACGCCATTGCGCATCTTTTTTGGGTAACGGAGTGATTCAATATGTTAGGATTTTATCGATTTGCTGCGGCAGTGCCGCGCGTAACGGTGGGGGACGTTCATCATAATGTGGAAGTGATCCGAGCAATGTACCAGGAAGCAGTCGCCGGCGGTGCATCAGCTGTCGTTTTTCCTGAGTTGTCAATTACTGGTTATACATGTGGAGATCTCTTTTTTCAACCCCTTTTGCAGAAAGCCGCTGTCGATGGAGCTGTCAATTTGGCGAAAATAAGTGGCGATGCTGTTCTGGTTTTCGGATTGCCTCTACTTTGGAATGACGTGTTGTACAATGTTGCAGCCGTAGCGCAGAACGGACAAATCCTGGCGCTTGTTCCCAAAAAGCGTCTTCCCAACTATCGGGAGTTTTATGAAAAAAGACAATTTACTTCCGGGGATGGAATCTTTTCTCAGGAAGCTGTCATCGGCCCCTGGAAGGTTCCATTCAGTGAAAAAATGGTTCGTGCTGATACTGAAGGCTTCAGCTGCGGAATTGAAATCTGTGAAGATTTGTGGTGTGTACAACCGCCAAGCAGCACACTGGCATTGGGAGGTGCTCTTGCTATTTTCAACCTTTCTGCAGGAACTGAGCTCGCGGCCAAAGCTGCTTACCGCAAGGAGTTAGTTAGACAGCAGAGTGCGCGTACCCTTTCCGTATACGTTCTTGCTTCCGCTGGAGTGTATGAATCAACAACGGATGCGGTTTTTTCCGGTCACAGCCTCATTTGTGAAAACGGGAAACTTGCGGCAGAAAGTAAACGGTTTCAACGCAAAAATACGATTACTTTTGCGGATGTGGATCTTTCGCGTCTTCGCGCTGCTCGGCTTTCGGAAAGTTCTTTTGCAGACTGTTGCAATGTTCAGGAAGAATTTTGCCGTGTCACTCTGGCAAAAGTTCCCGAATCTTCCAGTTTGCGGTATACGATGCTCGACCGTCAGCCTTTTGTCCCCAAAGATGTTGCGTTCCGTCGGGAACGCTGCCGTGAAATCATTGACATCCAATGTGCAGGACTGGCAAAAAGAATGGAGCATAGTCATGCAAATAAACTGGTGATCGGAATTTCCGGCGGGCTGGATTCAACGTTGGCTTTGCTTGTTGCAGCTGAATGTTGTAAACTCCTTCAACGATCTTCGCAGGATATTCTCGCCGTTACCATGCCCGGATTCGGGACTACCAGTCGTACCGGCAACAACGCGGTCAATCTCTGCCGGCAACTGGGCACAACTTTGTTGACGATTCCTATTGCTGAGGCTTGCTTGAAACATTTTGAAGATATCGGCCACGACCGCGCTGTATTGGATACAACATACGAAAATGTACAAGCGCGGGAACGAACCCAAATCTTAATGGATTTGGCTAACAAACACGGCGGCCTGGTAGTTGGAACTGGTGACCTTTCGGAAATTGCCTTAGGATGGAGCACTTATAACGGCGACCATATGTCCATGTATGCCGTGAATGCTTCTATTCCTAAAACCCTGATTCGTTTCCTTATTGAAACTGTTGCAGAAGACTCCGACGAGGAAACCGCAGCAACTCTCCGGGATATTATTGATACCCCTGTCAGTCCGGAACTTTTGCCTCCATCTGAAGACGGTACCATTGCTCAGGAAACGGAACAGTTGATCGGTCCTTATGAATTACATGACTTCTTTCTGTACCATTTTATCAAATATGCTGCAGAACCTGCAAAAATTTTCGCTTTGGCAAAATTGGCTTTTCAAGATGTTTATTCAGAGGAGCTGATGAAAGAGACTCTGAAGAAATTTTTCAGACGTTTCTTCCAACAACAATTCAAACGCAGTTGCATGCCGGATGGGCCTAAAGTGGGAACAATCGCATTATCTCCCCGCGGCGACTGGCGCATGCCTTCCGACGCTTCTGCGGCGCTGTGGCTTGATGAAGTAGAAAAACTGTAATGCAGAAAGACGAGGGGGGAATTACCGCTATGAAACAACCTTCCATTCCGTACCCGCAGGCCCCCTTGTGCCTGAAAATTTTAATTGCGTTCTTATGGGCATGGGCTGCTGCCGGAGCTCTTGAACTCATCAGACCATTCAGCTTTCCGGCTGTTGCCACACTCTTTCTACTCGGAGGGATGTTGTTGATCCGAAGGCGAATTATCCGGTTGGTATTCCTTTTGATATCTGTAGTGGCTCTTTTTTATGGCATCATTTTTATCCTTGTGGAACTGATGGAAAAGACTTTTCCTTTCAGCGGGATAACTGCTTTCCTTCTGGGATGGGGTGGACTTCGTCTTTTCCGGTTGGGCGAAGTCAAAAAATATTATTATGAGTGTTCATGCGTTCGCACAAAAAGAAAGGCCGAAAACAATCATGCTTCCGGCCGATAACGTTGAAATAACTTTTTCAGCTGACGAATAAATCGCGCCCGGCAAAAACCGGATCACTTGTCAAATTTACGCCGAGTTTCCGCAACCCCGCTTCATCTCCGTTAGAGGGTAAGTGCGAAAGATGCATTTCACAGCCTGAAATTCGTTTTAATTGCCGCATAGCCAGTTCTGCCGCCGGATTGGTCGGGGTACTGACACTCAGCGCGATTAAAGTTTCATCTACATCAAGACTATAGCTTTTATGCCGTAGAATGTCTTTTTTCAGTGCGATAACCGCTTCAATAACTTCCGGTGCCAGCAACAACAATTCATCCGGCAAGCCCGCCATGATTTTAATTGCATTCAGAAGACAACTTGCCGCAGCATGGAGCAGGGGAGAATTTTTCCCCGTGACAATTCTGCTGTCCGGCAATTGTAAGGCTGCTCCGCAATAGATATCGTTGTTACCTTTTCCAGGAGTCGTTTCAGCTTTTTTGGCCGTCTCCCGTGCCGGTACTACGACATGGCGTTGTTCATCCGATACTCCTAAATCTGCAAGCAGCAATTTAACTCTGTCTACCGTTGCCTGTTCCGTCATGCCCATGATGTATTCACACTGATAGCGGAAATAACGGCGAATAACTTCCTGGATTGCCGCTTCTCTGACTACCGCATCGTCCGTGATGGCAAAACCAACCTGGTTAACTCCCATATCCGTAGGAGATTTATAGAGAATTTCCGGTGGCATTATTTTAGCACAGATACGCTTTACCACCGGAAAAATTTCAATATCCCGATTATAATTAACCGTCGTTCTCCCGGTTGCTGCCAGTTCAAACGGGTCTATCATATTGACATCCCCGATATCCGCCGTTGCAGCTTCATAGGCAACATTGACCGGGTGATCTAATGGTAGATTCCAAACCGGAAATGTTTCAAATTTTGCATAGCCGGCACGTACTCCCCGTTTGTGCTCATGGTAAACCTGTGACAGACAGGTCGCCATTTTTCCACTGCTCGGCCCCGGTCCTGTCACGATTACAATCGGCTTTTCTGTTTCAATAAAGCTGTTCGCTCCATAACCATCATCACTGACAATTGTTTCCAGATCAGTAGGATATCCCTTAATTGCACTGTGAGTATAGGTTTGAATTTTCCGACGGTTCAATTTATTGATAAAATTCTTTACTGCCGGTTGTTTATCGTAACGTGTTACTACTACTGCTCGTACCGGCAAGCCCCAATCTCGAAGATTGTCGATCAGGCGCAATGTGTCCATGTCATAAGCAATACCGAAATCCGCGCGGATTTTTTTCCGCTCAATATCGCCGGCATAAATACAGACGACAATGTCAATCTGATCGCGCAAGCGTTGCAAAAGCTGAATTTTTACATTGGGCGCATAACCTGGCAAAATCCGTGCAGCATGCATATCATATGCCAGTTTTCCGCCAAACTCAAGATAAAGTTTGTTGTTAAAAAATTTTGCACGTTCCAGAATTGCAGAACTTTGCGCTTCCAGATACTTTTCGTTGTCAAAACCGATATTCATTTGTCTCGCCAAAACCTTTTCCGTTACCGGTTCATCACTTTACAACCGCTATAGCGCTGTTAACATTGCCGAATGGAGCACTGACTTGTACTCCGGCAAGAACACTGCGCAGTTTCTCTACCGCTTCCCGGGCAATTTCAATCCCGACTTTGCGTTGGTCATCACGTGATTCGTATGCTGCCATACGTGCCATAATTTCATCCGGAACTACCACGCCGGGAACCTCATTTTTCATAAATTCCGCATTGCGGTAACTCGCCAGAGGCCAGATCCCCGCAATTACCGGTGTCTTCAAATCACTGATGGCTTCAATCAATTTCATGATTGGCTCGACGGCAAATGCCGGTTGTGTGATAATAAATTCTGCCCCCGCTGCAATTTTGTCCCGCAAGCGACTTAATTCACGATCCCAATCGAGTGCGTTGGGATCTGCTCCAGCTCCGCACAACATCGAAGTTGGTGCACCGATGGATTTTCCACCAACATCAACCCCACGATTCAATTTTGAGGCAACTTTCAGTATCCCGATCGAATCGACATCAAATACCCCGCTGGCAAAAGGGAAATCGCCCAATTTCGGCGGATCACCAGTGATGAAAAGAATGTTATTAATTTTTTGCCATGCGCAGCCCAAGAGATCTGCTTGCATCCCGATCAGATTTTTGTCCCGGCAGCAACAGTGAAGTACAACTTCTATTCCAGCACGAGTCTGGATTTCATTCGCCGTAACAATCGGGGAAATCCGGGAACTTGCCCGCGGACCGTCAGGAATATTGATCGCGTCAATTCCGGCGTTCCGGCAAATCACTGCTTTCTCGATTGTCGCAGTCAAATCATATCCCCGTGGAGGCGTGATTTCTACTGTTGTGATAAATTCCCCATTTGCAAGCTTTGCGGCTAAGCGCGATTTATTCCGAAGCGGCACCGGTTCCTGCAATTCATCAACGACAACTGCAACTTCAATTGCCGGTTTGGTAACTGTTTTTGCCAATGGTTGAACGCTCCGTGCCATTTCCCTGATATGTTCCGGTCCGATTCCACAACATCCGCCAACTCCGCGAACTCCAAGATTGACATAACGAATCGCATAGGTCGTCAGATATTCCGGACTGCACATATAAATCATCCGGTTGTCCACTTGTTTGGGCATCCCTGCATTCGGTTGAATAATCAACGGCAATTTACTTAAGGGAACCAGTTTTTCAACAGCTTCAAGCATTGGTTCCGGCCCAATGTCACAATTCAACCCCAAAGCAACGGGCTGTACACCAGATTCTTCAATCATTGTCAGAAGTGTACCAAGCTGTTCTCCGAGGCGGGTTTCGAGTTCCCGGTTGACAGCAAAACTGAAAACAACAGGAATGTTTGCATATTTTTTGGCAGCTTCTCCTGCACACCGGGTTTCCGCACGGCTGGAAAGGGTTTCAAAAATCAGAAAGTCCGCCCCGGCATCTTGAATCGCGCAAATCTGCTCCCCAAGAACCGCTACAGCTTCTTCGTGGGAGATCGCACCATTTCCGACTACCTCAATTCCAACCGGGCCGATAGAGCCGGCAACCAGAATATGTTCTCCCTGCTCAGCAGCGGCTTTTGCCAGACGAATCCCCGCGGCGTTGATTTCCCGCGTTTGTTCCGCTAACCCATAGCGAGCCAGTTTTTTCCGGTTGGCACCATAGGTGTTGGCGGTCAAAACTTCCGCGCCGGCTTTAACATAGGACTGGTGTACTTCGGTAACAACTTTCGGAGCCGTGAGATTTAAGCCTTCATAGGAAGTATTGACGAAAAAATTTCGTTTATAAAACTCGGTTCCGACCGCTCCGTCAAAAATGACAACATGATCGTCAAGTTTTTTCTGAAGAAGGTCATTGGCCATAATTGCGCAAATCCTTACTGTGTGTATTGAGTAGCTTTCATGAATTATATCAGAATAATATACTTTGCCGCAAACAAAAAACCAAATCCGCGAACCTTCTTTTCACAGCAATTCCGAAGCAATCGTATTCCAGAAGGAAAGCCCGAGTTCTGTCGCTTTAACGGTGGAATCCTGTATGTCCAGAGTCCCCGGATAAATTTCTCCGACTGCTGTTGCTCGTTGGAGCATTGTTTCCCATGAACAGGGAAACAATTTTTGCAATGGCAATTTCAGAAATTCTTCTTTTTGCCAACCCGCCGTTCGTCGCAATCCTACTCCGAAAATTTCTCCATAACGAGTTTCCGGTTTCACAACATCCCAAATCAGGGGAGCACCCTTCAGCCATTTTGACAGATCTTCAATGTTGCTGTATCGGTTGATCCCGTCGAATCCGGCAGCGCCAGGGCCGAATCCAGCATAGGACTCTCCCCGCCATATGGAAGAATTATGTTTACATTCGCTCCCCGGACAGGCATAATTGCTGATTTCGTACCGCAACATCTTATGGGCGGTTAACAATGCTGGAGTTTTTTTCCATATTTCTTCTGCTATTGCATCCGCTTCTTCTTCATCAAAATCGACGGGACGTTCGCGCAATAGTCGGGTATTTTCTTCATAGGTCAAAGCGTAACAGGAGAGGTGGGTGATTCCAAAAGACAATGCTGTTGCAACTTCCTGTTCCCACATCATTGGCGTTTGTCCGGCAATCCCATAGATCAAGTCTATGTTCCGTTCCGGAATTGAAGTTCTTTCCCACAGCGTTTTTACTCTTTCAATCGCTTCCTGCGATACGTCACGCCCCAGAATTTTGCGTAAATCCGGATCAAACGATTGGATGCCACAGCTGATTCGCGTGCAAAAGGTTTCCACCAATGCCATTTTGTCTGCTGTCAACGTTTCCGGATTGCTTTCAATAGAAATTTCAGCATCAGCAGTAAGAGGAATCCAGTTTCGTAGTAACCTGAAAAGCTGTTCCAGCTGTGGAATCGGCAATAAAGTTGGAGTTCCTCCTCCCAGATAAAGCGTCCGAACCGGTTCCGCAAAGTTCGATGCAGCAAGCTGCGCTTCAAGTTCAGATAAATAGGCATCAATCCCTTCTACCGTCGTTGTCGAATAAAACGCACAGTAAGCACATTTTGAACGGCAGAAGGGAACATGAATGTATACGTTGGAAACTTTCAATTTAAATTCAATCGTTTTCCAGGTCGTCGTAAACCATTCGGCCGCAAACCAGCGTACACTTGACCTTGCCTTTAAAGGTCATGCCATGGAATGGCGTATTGCGCGACAGTGAGAAAAACTTTTCTTTATCAATGGTGTATTCCTCATTCGGATCAAAAATGGTCAAATCAGCAGGATTTCCGTTCGCCAAAGAGGTGTTTTCCAATCCAAGAACTTCAGCCGGGCCAACCGTGAACTTGGAGATATAGTCACTCATCGACAATAAGCCGCTGTGATACAGCTCTGTCAACGTTACCGGCAACGCAGTCTCCAATCCAATGATTCCAAACGGAGCATCGTCAAATTCCACCATTTTGGCTGTCGCTGTATGTGGCGCATGATCCGTTGCAATTACCGTGATTGTACCGTCTGCAAGACCTTCGAGGATTGCCAGTCTGTCTTTTTCAGAACGTAGCGGCGGATTCATTTTAAAGTTCGTATCGAAGCGCTTGATGTATTCATCTGTAAGAGCAATATGATGCGGTGTCGCTTCTCCGGAAACCCGAATCCCGCGCCGACGTGCCTGGCGCAACAATTCAATACTTTCCCGGCTGCTCAAATGTTGCAGGTGAATTTTCCAGTCAGCCATACGGGAAAGAATGATGTCTCGTGCTACCATCAACTCTTCCGCAGCACCGGGCATCCCATTGATCCCCAGTAATACCGACCATTCACCTTCGTGCATAACCCCGTTGCCTTTCAAGAAATTGTCTTCACAGTGGTCGAGAATCGGCAAGTTAAAGGCTTTTGCATATTCCACAACATGACGCATTAAATCGTGGTTTTGAATACATCTGCCATCATCACTTAAAGCAACAACCCCGGCATTTTTTAACGCGCCAATCGGGGCCATTTCTTCTCCTGCATACCCCACAGTCATTGTTCCGCACGGCAGAACCTTTACGACTGCCTGGGTTGCACAATGGCACCGCAAATATTCAATTTGTGCGGCATTATCTGCTGCCGGGCGGGTATTCGGCATTGGCACAATTGCGGTAAAACCTCCTGCGGCAGCTGCCATCGTTCCCGTGGCAATTGTCTCCGCAGCAGTATTGCCCGGATCCCGCAAATGTACATGCAGGTCAATGAATCCGGGACTCAAAACTTTCCCGGAGACATCAACTACCGTCGGAGAAAGAACTTCTCCTGGCTCGGTCATTACCCCATCCATTATCCCGACATCCATGACCTGATCAATTTTACGATACGGGTCTACGACACGGGCCCCCTTGAAGATATAATTGACTCGTTCTATCATTTTTTGACGCATCCTGCCACTAAGAAAAGGACGGCCATCCGCACGGCCAATCCATTGGTTACCTGTTCAAGAATCACGGAACGCGACCCGTCTGCAACGTTCGATGACAATTCGACATCACGGTTGATCGGGCCGGGGTGCATGATGATGCCATCCGGCTTCATATATTTGACCGTCGAAGCATTCAACCCGAAAAAACGGGCGTATTCACCGGTACTCGGGAAAAAGTTCTGGTTGAAGCGTTCCTGTTGAATCCGCAGAACATTGACAACATCGGCTCCTTCCAATGCTTCCCGCAAATTGTGGCAAACCCGAACTCCGATTGTTTCAAATTCCCGGGGAACCAGTGTTGCCGGGCCCGCCAACGTAACATTTGCCCCCAATTTCAGAAGTCCCCAGATGTTACTCCGGGCTACACGGCTGTGGAGAATATCTCCAACTATTGTGACATTCAGCCCTTCCACTCTTCCGAACTTTTCGCGAATGGTGAAAATATCCAACAGTGCCTGGGTCGGATGACTGTGTGCACCATCGCCGGCATTCACTACACCGCATTGAACATTCTTTGCAATAAAGGCTTGCGCCCCCGGTGCGCTGTGACGCATGACAAATAAATCTACCTGGAGCGCTTCAATATTTTTGATCGTATCGAGCAGAGATTCTCCTTTTTTCAGGCTGCTGGTGCTCGCTTGGACGTTAATGATATCAGCACTCAGGCGCTGTTCTGCAAGTTCAAAGGAAACACGCGTTCTGGTGCTCGGTTCAACAAAGAAATTCACAACGGTTTTACCGCGCAATGCCGGTACTTTTTTTACATTCCGTTCGGAAACTTTTTTGAATTCTTCAGCAGTATCCAGAATAAAGTTGATTTCTTCCCGGCTCAAATCATAAAGACTGAGTAAATCTTTTCGGGTCCAGACTATTTCGCTCATAATATCAATTCCGTTATGATTGCTTGTTTTCGATCCATGTTACATCATAAATCGCATCGCAGGGGTCTTCCGGAGCAAGTTCTACCAGAACTTTGCGATTGGAAGGAAACGTGTGAGTCATCCCAACATAGTCAGCCTGGATTGGATATTCCCGACTTTGTCTGTCTACCAGAACAGCCAGGCGAATCAGGGCAGGGCGCCCGTAATCGGTAATGGCATCCAGTCCTGCCCGGATTGTTCTGCCACTGGAAAGAACATCATCCACCAGAATTACCTTTTGCTTGTCGATCGCAAAAGGAATTTTCGTTTCCCGGATGAGAGGCAATGCACTTTTTAATCCGACATCGTCCCGATACATGGAAATATCCAGCGTCCCGACGGGAAGAAGCGCCCCGCTCTGACGGAATATTTCTGCTGCAATTCGTTCTGCAAGCGGTACCCCTTGTTTGTATAGGCCAACCAATACTATCCCGTGCGTTTCTATCGGGGAAAATTCTTTAATAATCGCCTCTGCAATCTGTTCGATGGCCCGATTGATTGCATCAGCACCGGCAAAAAGTCTTTTATCCACTGATCGCTCCCTTTCCTGAAAAAGGACTTTGATTTTCCCTTGCGTTTTCCTGTTAAAGATACCGCCAAAACACCGTTTTCTCAAATCAATTTTCTGACATAGCCGCAAAATTTATGATTTCCCGGAAAAGAAACTCCATTCAAGGTTGCTTTCGGCTGCTGAGGTGTTATTATATTAAATCAAAATCAAATGGCAGGATGAGCAAAGGGAAAATCCAACCTGATTCGTCTTGCCTGGAAACGAAAAGAAGCATTTGCGACGTTCGCGTAATCTCTTCAGGTTGAATCTGACTGTATGCACTATTTTTATTGTACGAAAATCGGGAACCCCGGTGAAGAAGCTATACTTGATGACCGCGAGTATACCCATCTTTTCCGGACTCTCCGAATGCGTCCCGGGGAAGAAATCGGCGTCTTGAATGGACGTGGGATTACTGGAATTGCCGTTGTTGCCGAAGGGCGCCGAGTCGTTTTGCAGGAGCGTCGTGTCATCCCTCCTCCGGAAAAGCAGTTGACTTTGTTTTTGGCCGTGCCCAAAAAGCAGAAAATGGACCAGTTGCTCAAGCAATTA
>ERZ1034917.1934-NODE-1934-length-11011-cov-3.163016_pt1 | contig 11011 bp, 9 predicted proteins | sample MGYA00520605_ERZ1034917 | MGnify/ENA primary metagenome ERZ1034917 (study PRJEB33766, sample SAMN09781784) | gut metagenome | biome: gut microbiome | host: Homo sapiens | place: Madagascar | study: EMG produced TPA metagenomics assembly of the PRJNA485056 data... | reverse complement strand
CCATCGCCGCCCGCGAGCTTGCCGACGAGCACGAGCGACGCGGCATCGAGCTGCGCACGTCGATCACGAAGGTGCAGATGTTCCCCCACTCGCCGAACATCGTGACGTCGGAATGCCTACTTCATCTGGAGATACGCGCGGAATCAGAGGAGGACGCACGCGCAGCGTCGCAACGCATGGCGGCGCGATTCGCGGAAATCGAGGCGGCATCCAGCACGCGTATCGAGGTGACCGGCACCGAGGTGCGGCCGTCCATGGCCTTCCCCGAAAGCGGCGTGCGCGTAATCGAGGAAGCCGCGCAAGCTGCGGGTCTTTCGCTCGTGCGCACGAAAACGGTATGCGGCCATGACGCGGTCGCGCTTGCCGCGCATGTTCCGACTGCGCTCATGTTCGTGCCGAGCGTCGGCAGCCACGCCCATGCGCCCAACGAGTTCACGAAGCCCGAGGACCTTGCCAACGGCGTGCGGGCGTTCGAGCAAGCGCTTCGAATCTGCGTAGTCAACGGCGGTTTTCCAACCGAGGGCGAATAGAGGCACGGCCGCACTCATTTGCTGCACGGCGATCGTCAACCTCGCGCACTCAAACCGCCCACAAGCGCCCCCATGCGCGCGGCCGAGCGCAGCGCAGGGCGAGCTCCGCAAGCAATAGTCGATACGTTTGCGTTTTAATCCGCCCTGCGTGAGTAGCTCCGGTATCGGCACATGCATTTCCCCAGGTCAGACGCTCGGCAAATTCCGCCGTTGGCGGAGGGCCGCCATTAAAACACAAACGTATCGGCTTTTCCTCTCCCACGCGGCCGGAACGCGACGTAATATGCATGCGCAATGAACTTCCCCTTCGGTTCGGTGATTTTGCAACCGTGCAAGGTTTCACGTGCGACCGTGCAAGGTTTTTTGTGCGTCTGACCTGGTGAAACGTTATATCGATTCATGGTATGCTTGCAGCTATGGAAACCATTATCTGCGACATATCAGCTCTCGATTATTGGCGCACGCCGCCGCTGGTCCAACTTTTGCTAGCGGGCGATGAGGACGTACCCGAACTGCGCGGCGCAGTCAACGCAGCAGACGTTCTTGCGTTGCGAGCCGCCATTGCTGAAGAGCCCCTCTGTCAAGCCATGCTCCGGCCAGGCCCCTCGACACGCAATGCGGGTGCCAAAGCGAAACGCCTGCGACCGGTCATCCCGCTGCTTGCGACAAACCAAACCGCGCCTGTCGACATCCTTGCGCGAGAGCATCGCGCTTGCCACGCATCGGATATCGTTACGCCGCGCTTATGGAGCCACGACCTGCCACTCGAATCATGCGTAGATATATCGGACGAGGTACGCGTTGCCACGCCCGCGTTTGCCTTGCTGCAACTTGCGGGGAGGCTGGACCTTGCGACGTTGCTGCTGATCGCGTCCGAACTATGCGGCAGCTTTGCCATTTTCGAACCATGCCGCCCTATCGCGGATGCGCTGCAAAAGATGGCGCGAGCTGGAAAAGTTCCCACAATTGGTGGGTGGGAGCCATTCGTTGACGGGAGCGGCGCGGTAAGCACGCTGTGGTCGCGGCCGCCGCTTACGACACCGCGCAATCTGCATGACATGGCCGTCTGCTCCAATTCCCAACGCGGTCGAAAGCGGCTTATGCAGGTTGCGAAACACGTTTTCCCTGATGCCGCCTCCCCTTTTGAGGCGCGAGCGGCTTTGCTGTTCGGGTTGCCTCGGCGTTTGGGCGGCGAAGGCATGAATGGACTTGCCCTTAACAAGAAGGTTGAGCTTTCGGCCGCGGCGCGCATGCTCGCACAGCGGGAGTGTTGCTACTGCGATTTGTATTGGGACGAAGGCGTCGACGTGGAGTGCCAAAGCGCGCTCGTGCACGAAAGTCACGCGAGCTTTCTTTCCGACTCCCGGCGCACCGCGGCGCTGCAGCATATGGGGATCAAGACGCTCCCGATAACATATGACCAGATCAAGAGCGAAAAGCAGTTCGATGCCCTCGCGCAGACGGTCGCAGACCTACGCGGCATCGAACGCAAGCCGAAAACCGCTCAACACGAGCAGGCGGCTCGTAATCTGCGCAAACAGCTATTCATCAACTGGCCCGCAATGCGGCGCGCAAACCGAAAGTGCGATACGTTTGCGTTTTAATGGCCACCTTGCTTTAAAGGCGAAATTTGGCACGCCTCTGACCTGGGGAAATGCATGTGTCGATACCGGAGCTACTCGCATGGTGCGAATTAAAACACAAACGTATCGACTATTTGCGGCTGGGAGCAGCGAAGGCCGCCAGCGGGTCGCGAAAAACCGCTCGCGGCCTTCGCGATGCCCTGCGGTTACGACATTCGTGTTCCCTAGCTGCTGCAGCTCCCAACCGCTCGCGGCCTTCGCGGCCATTCCTGGGCTTGCGGACCTCCTGCCCCTGCCCCCGCCCGCTACAGAGCGGCATCGCCTCGTTCGTTGGTGCGGACGCGGATGGCGTCGGCGATCTCGCGCACGAAGATCTTGCCGTCGCCGAAGGTGGCGTTGCCCATGTCGGCTACCATCTCATCGACGATGGGATCAACCAGCTCATCAGGCACAACGGTACGCACCGACACCTTCGGCAGCATGTTCACGCCGCGGTTGTCGTCGCGCGTGTACACCTGGTGAAAGCCTTGCTGATGCCCGTAGCCGAAGCCCTGCGTCACGAAAATGCCGCTCTTGCTGAACGCCGACAGAATGCGCTTGACGCGCTCGAGCTTGTCGCCGTTGATGATGACCTCGATTTCCTTCATGCTGCGCTCCTTTATCGCGGGGCACACCCGCGAACTCGATCTTGCTTGCAAACATATAGTCGCCCGCGGCAGCGCGGTCGCGGCCGGCCGCGGCGAGACGATCGCGATCGACCACCGTGCCGCCACCGCCCAAAACGCCTGACCGCAAGCTTGCGCAACGCGACCGCCTCGCCGCGCGGTCGCCTGCACCGGCGCCGGCATCCGCGCTACCCGAACAGACGCAGGTAGCGGTCGACCAGACCCATCGTGCCTTCCATATAGCCTTCCATGTAGCCCTGTACCGGCGTGGAGTCCTGGTGGCTGCCCATCCACGCCATCATCTGGATGCGGCGCTGCAGGATGAACGTGTCGATCTCCACGAAGTCGGTGTCGGTGAACGGCAGCACCTTGCGGTAGCCGTCCAGCCACGCGTTAACCAGGTCGGGGACGTCATCGCGGTCCTCGATGAACGTCAGCGCGCCCGCCAGGTCGTGCAGGTGCCAGCCGAAGCCGAAGTCGTCGAAGTCGATGACCTTGATCGCGTCGCCTTCGACGATGATGTTCGTATCGCGCAGGTCGGCATGGATGACGCCGTAGTTCTGGTCCGTCTTGCCGTATCGCTCCAAGCGCGCCTTGATGATGTCGCAGCAACGCTCGATCTTCGCCTGAGCCTCAGGGTACAGATCCGGGTAGTCGCGCCAGTTTCCCCAGATGGCGTTGGGGCCGATGACGTTGTCGAAGTCCCATTCGAAGCGCTTGATGTCCTTCGTGCCGTTCCAGATCTCGGTCTGGCGGTGCAGGTAGGCCGTCGTTTCGCCGAGCACGCGGAAATGCGCCGGCGCCGCCTCGGGCGAGTTGTCGTGCTCAAGCGTTTCGCCGGTCAGAAACTCCGTTGCCACGCAGAAGTAGCAGATGCCGTCGCGCTCGACCTGCTGGATGTAGGACCCGTCGCGCGCCGGGATGGGATTGGCCACCTTCAGCGGCGTGTAGTCGTTGATCTGGCGCAGCCAGCTGATCTCGCTCTCGTACTCCTCCAGTTTGTGGTAACCAGGGCGCCCAACGCGCAGCACGAACAGCTTTTCGCTGGTCAGCGGATTGTATACCAAATAGGTTGCGTTTTCGGAAAACGCCAACAGCTTCACGTCGAAGTCGTCGTAGGGGTAACGCGCGGCGGCGGAGCGCGCCACTTCCATGAACGCTTCGGGGTTTTCGAAATTCGTTGCCATCATGATCTCCTTGCAATCGCAGATGCGGCCAGGCGGGCACCGACGCGGGCGCCCGCCGCCGCGGACCTTCTAGCGTTCCAGCTGCTCGAGGGACGTCTCCAACGCGCTGGCGAAAAAGTCCAGGTCGGCATCGTCGAACACCAGCGGCGGGCGCACCTTCAGCACGTTGCCGTACGGCCCGCACAGCGAGATGAGCACGCGGTTCTCGCGCAGCTGCTCGATAAGCTTCACGGCAAAGGGGCGGTCAGCCTCAAGCGTGCCGGGGCGCACCACCTCCACGCCGTTGAACAGGCCCGCGCCGCGCACGTCCGCCAGCTGCGGGTGTCGCGAGGCGACGTCGCGCATCGCCTCGCGCAGCTTCTCGCCCATCTCGTGCGTGTGCGCCAGGATGTCGTGCTCGCGAATGTAATCGAGCACCGCCTGCGCCGCGGCCATGGACACGGGGTTGCCGGCGAACGTGTTGAAGTACGGGTTGTTCTCGGCGAACGCGTCGAGCACGTCGGAGCGGATGGCCATGGCCGAGCACGGGATGCCGTTGGCCATGGGCTTTCCCATGGTGACGATGTCGGGCACGATGCCGTGACGCTCAAACCCCCAGAACGCATCGCCCGTGCGGCAGAATCCGGGCTGCACCTCGTCGGCGATATAGACGCCGCCTTCGCGATGCACCAGGTCGATGACCGGTTTCAGGAAACCGCGCACGCCGGGGATGACGCCGTCGGAGGAGAAGATGCCGTCGAAGAGCACGCCAGCGAACTTGATGCCGTGACGGCGCATGTCGGCGATCTGCACCGAGATCTGGTCGCACATCCACGGCCCTAGATCCTCGGTACCCAAGCGGAACGTGTCGGGCGAGGGGATCATGCGCATGGTGCGGCTCATGGCCACGCTCTTGCCGATCGAGGGCGACAACCCGGAGATCAGCGCCGTGTTGCCGTGGTACGCCTCGCCGGTCACGATGACGCCCTCGCCGCCGGTGTAGAGCTGCGCGCAACGTACGGCCAGGTCATTGGCCTCGGAGCCCGAGCACATGAACATGATGCGGTCGATCACGCCCGGCATGGTTGACAGCAGGTCCTCCGCATAGTTCAGGATGTTCTCGTGCACGTAGCGCGTGTGCGTGTTCAGCAGCTGCATCTGACGCGTAACGGCCTCGGTGATCGCCGGGTTGCTGTGGCCCATGGACGGGATGTTGTTGTACATGTCCAGATACTCGGTGCCGTCAGCGTCGAACAGGCGCGTGCCGCGGCCGCGCACCAGGTGCAACGGCTTCTGGTAAAACAGGCGGTAGCACGGCCCGAGCACCTTGCGGCGCGCGACCAGGTCGTGCAGTTCGCCGTCCAGGGTGTCCAGGTTATCCATGCTGAAGCTGTTCGATTCCAGGATGCCGCAATCCTCGGAAGTGCTCATGTTCTGCCTCGTTTCGTACGGGAAATGATGGATGGGGTTCGTGGGATTCGTGGGGAACGTGCGGGACGTGCGGGCGCGAGAAGGGGCGGACAAAATGCTGCCGGACACGGGGCGCGCGAAGCGCGAAGGGGGACGGGTGCGTACACCCGGGCGCCGGGGCGCTGCCAACCGGAGCACCCAAGCCGCGCGCCCCGGCGGCCGCCCGTGGCCGCTAACCCAGTTCCGCCTCGGCCGCCTTCAGCGCCGCGAATTCTTCCTCGGGCGCGTTTCCGACCAGGTGTTTTCTCGAATAGGCGAAGAAGTACACCATGAGGCCCGCCAGCACGGCCAGCGTGCAACCGGCGGCGAAGGCGTCGACCACGAAGGTCGAGACGATGGCCACGAGCGACAGCACGAACGAGATGCTGGTCAAAACGATGCCGCCGGGCGTCTTGAAGCCGCGCTCCATGTCGGGTTCCTTCTTGCGCAGGATAATGTGCGACAGGTTCATCATGGCGTAGGACACGCACGCGGCGAACACGGCCATGTTCAGTAGGATGTCGCCGTCTTGCACGATCGCGGCCAGGGCGAACGCGATGGCGCCGAGCACGATGAGCGCAATGTACGGCGTTTTGCGCGAACCGGTGACCGACAGGAACTTCGGCAGATAGCCGGCACGGGACAGGGCGAACGCCTGGCGGGAGCCGGAGAACACCGTGGAGAAGAACGACGCCACCAAACCGGCAAGGCCCGCGTAGTTCACGAACGTCGCCAGCGGGCCTTCGCCCACCTCGTTCAGCGCGTCGACCAGAGGCGCGGCTGCGGAGCCGGCGAATTCGGCCCCGGCGCCGCCGGCGGTCAGAACGAGCACGAGCGCGCCGGTGACCATAAGCGTCAGCATGGCGCCGATGATGCCGCGGGGCATGTCGCGCTTGGGGTCGGCCGATTCCTCAGCGGCCAGCGGCACACCTTCGACCGCCAGGAACAGCCAGATGCCGAACGGCAGCGCCGAGAGCACGCCGCCGAGCCCGAAGGGCAAAAGCGTTGTGCCGCCGTCGACTGCGGGCGCGATGTTGAACAGATTCGCCGCGTCGAAATGCGGCGCGATGCCGACGAAGAACGCGATGAGCGCCACCATGGCGACCGCCGTGATGCCGAACACGATCTTGAGCGCCTCGCCCACGCCGATCAGGTGGATGCCGACGAACACGACGAAGAAGAAGCCGATGATCGCGGCTGACGGGACGTCGGAGAACAGGCCGAGCGCATGCACGTACGCCGCGATGAACGTCGAGATCGCCGCCGGGCAGATGGTGTACTCGATGAGGATGGCGAATCCGGTGAGCGCGCCGCCGACCTTGCCCATGGCGCGGCGGGCGAAGCCGTAGCCGGCGCCGGCCGCCGGCATCACCGACGACATTTCGGCCAGGCCGAGCACCATGAACAGGTACATTGCGCCCATCACCAGGAACGCGATCAGCATTCCCAGCCAGCCGCCGTAGCCGATTCCATAGTTCCAACCTGAGAAGTCTCCGCTGATCACGTATGCGATTCCAAGGCTCATCAGCAGCACCCAGTTGACGGAGCCCTTCTTAAGCGATCGCTTCTCGAAGTACTCTTTCGACTCCGCTGTTCCGCCGCCAAGAACGGCCGTGCCTGCGGGTGGGGTCATAAGGCATCACATCCTTCGTTTCGTTTCGTTTCCTACCTTGCAAGTGTCGATCGATCCGTTTGCACGGTTTGCATAGTAGGTTCGAAGGTGCGAGGATGGCCGGACAACGTGCGTGTTAGCAAAGCTTCAATCGAAGCGAAACAAGCGCGAAACGCAGCGGAAGCGAACGCGTTACATGCGCAGGTCGGGCGCGGCGGGCGCAAAGCGTGCGCAAAAAACGGTGCCAAAGCCAGTCCCAAACCTAAAAACGCGATACGTTTGTGTTTTAATGTGCGCCGCACTGCAAGCGGCGTTTTGCGAACGGCTATGACCTGGGGAAATACAGGCGATGTTTCAGGTTCTACTCCACCGATGCCGATTAAAACACAAACGTATCGCGTTTTGCTCGAGCAGGTGCCCATAGAACAGGGGCTGCTGGCGCAAAAAAGCCCCGCAGCAGGAGTGAACTGCGGGGCTTGGGGAGGGCTATTTCAGCAGCTTGATGCTGATGGCCTTGGCCGGGCAGGCCTCCGCGCACTTGCCGCATTTCGAGCACTCGGGGATGCGGCGCGAGTGCGGGTCGAGCTGCTCGGGGCACGCGTCGACGCACGCATGACAATCCACGCCGCGGCTACGCAGGCACGCGTCGGCCTTGACGCGCGGTCGCAGCGTGACATTGAGGCTCGACAGCAGGCTGACCAGGGCGGATATGGGGCAGATCTTGCTGCACCACTTGCGCAGGACCGTGACCTCCGCGATCAGGATGATCGGGAAGACGACGAGCGCCCAGGTGGGCTCGTTGAACTGCACCAGGTTCCACAGCCCGATGATGGTCGCGAACGTCAGGCCGACCGGGCAGATAAGGCAGAACACCGGGAAGCCGAACACAGCCGCAGAGGCCAATGTTCCCACCAGCACCGCGTGGCGGCTATCCAGCCGCACGCCGTCGCGCGCGCCTCCCACCGGCGCCAACGCCTTAGCGCACGCAGACGCGCCCGCGCAGGCCGCGCACGCGGAGGGCGCGCAAGTGGGAGCCACCTCCGACGCGGGTGCGGAGCCGGGAGCGGTGGGATGGGCTGGGCGGCTTTCGCCCGCGCCCTCTCCCCTCGTTGCCGCAGCGTCCGTAGCCGCCGCCGTTCCAGCTGCGGAGGGCGCGCAAGGGGAAGGCGTTTCCTCGGGTTCGGCGATTTTGCTGCCAAAAATTGCGCGAGTGCGTGCGGAGTCGAGCGAGCGGAACCCAGAATCGGCTGCGCAGGCGTTGGTTGCGTGCCCCGAAGCTGCGGTTGTTACATGGAGCGCGTCGTTCGCGCATTCATCCGCTGCCGGCAACACGCACTCGCGCGTTTTTTGGCAGCTGGCGCCCGATACCGTTCGAATTCGAGGCCTGGCAGCATCAACCGGGTCGGCCGAGGCCTCCGCCTGGGCGGAACCCGCATCGAGCTCACCGCAAGAGGCAGGGTTATCGTGCCCGGCGTCGGACCCCGCCGCGGTGTCGCGCTCCGCCGCGTTCTTGGCCGAGGCGGCGCGCTTTTTCGGGCGGAAGAACTTCTGCAGCCAGGGCACGGGGCACATCCAGGCGCAAAACGCCTTGCCCACCAGGGCGATCAGCACCACGACCAACGCGAACAGCAACAGCGGATGCAGCATGACGCCCTTCGCGCCCGCCATGGTTTCAAGCGCGCCCAACGGGCAGATGGCCGAGATCTGCTGGATGCCGAACGCCGAGGGCGTGCCGATGCCCACGTGAAACGCCATGCCAACCAGCACGAACGCCACGCACGCAAGCGCAACCCACCCACGTGCCGTACGGAAGCGGGACTTTTTGGGCGCGCCCTTAGAAGCCGGCCTCCCATGGTTTGCAAACGCATCGGGCGCGTCGGAGGGCGGGACCGCCGCGCCAGTTGCCGAAGCGGCGCGCGGCCGCCCCTGCGATTGCTCGTGTCCCAGCAAGATGTCGTCGTTTTCCCTGCTCATCGCCTAGGCCTCCTTCCCTACTGCGCGGACGTTGATGCCGCGGTCGGTGCCGCCGGCGAACGCGAGGTAGCTGTTCGACGGGCATGCGTTCTCGCACGCGCCGCATCCGTTGCATTTCGCCTGATCAACGACGGGGCGGTTCGCATCGTCCAGCGTGATCGCCCCGTACGGGCACGAATCGACGCACACCTGGCAGCCGCCTTGGGCCCACGCGATGCAGCGCTCGCGGTCCACGACCGCGATGCCGATGACCTGCGCCGGGTCGTGCGCGCCCGCGATCGACCCCGCCGGGCACACATCCTCGCACACACCGCAAAAGTCGCACGCACCGCGATGGAAATCCATGATGGGCGTACGCCAATTCAGCACGCCGTCCTCGAGCACGCCCGTGCGCAGGCAGCGCTGCGGGCAGGCCGTTTCGCACCGGTTGCACTTCAAGCAGGTGGCGCGGAAATGCGCCTCGTCCTGCGCGCCGGGAGGGCGCAAAAGCCCCCGATCCTCGCCTTCCAGCGCATATGCCACGCCGCCGACCGCAAACATGCCGGCCACGGCGCCGGCACCGACCAGCACCCCGCGGCGCGTGATGCTCGGCTGATCGCCCATGAACCTATCCTTTCTCGTCTTACCGTGAACAGGGGACGGAGGTGTGTTCACGTTGGCCTCTCGGGGACGCAATGCCCCATCGTGAACACACCTCCGTCCCCTGTTCACGTGTCCCTGCTCCCGAAGCTGCCCCTGTGAGCGGCATTTCGCAAACAGCCTCCCAAGATGCGAAAGCGAATCGCGGAGGCGAAGCGGGATTCGCTTTCGCACCCGTTTCCCACGGCGCACCCCTCGGCCACACCCACTCGGCCCCTTTTCCACGATTCATTAGGCGAAACGCGCTATGCTGCCCGCTTGCCTGCCAGGTCTTGCAAAACCTCTAGCTCGTCGGCGATGACGTCGGTCTCCATGTGCACGAACCCGCGCGTCACCTTCGCGACGCCGCGATAGAAGCGCGTTTCCGCCACGTCGAGCACGGCATCGCACAGATCGTCGACCCAATTGAGCTGATGCAATCGGTGGAAGTCGGAGACCGTTTCGGCAAGCGCCTGCGCGCGCGCAAAATCGCTCGCCAGAAGCGCGGAGTTCGTGCGCTCGATGACCGTCGCCAAAAACTCGAACTCGAACGACACGTGGTCCTCGGGAACATGCAGATCGGCCTGGGGCTGGATGCCCTGCTCGCAGTACATCTTGTAGACCTCGTCGCGCGCCTCCTGCATCATGAGCCCGAGCTGACTGGTGAACACGCTTTCGAACGGCGTGGCGGCGAACGTCTCGTAATTCCCCGCCGCCAGGAACGTGTGCGCGTAATCGCAGGCCAGCGCCTGACGCGTGCCGGAATTCACATGGCGAAGATAGCGGCGCATGTCGTTATAACCCTCGGCGATGAGGTCGTCGTCGCCGTCCATTCCGGCGAAATCCATACCCGCCAGATGCTCGACCTGTTCCTGCGTCAGCTCGCGGAAGAACAGCTCGCCCAGCATGCGGTAGTACGCCGCACGCCCGGCGTTTACCTCGATGAGCTGGGAAATCAGCTGATCGCGCTCTTCCTGTTGCGTCTTCGCCGCGTTATCGTCGGCCATGATCGCCCCTTTCTGCCGAAGCGCCCGCTTGTCTTCGGGCGCTCACGTCCATTGCCGCCCCGCGCGAACGGGCAAGCCGTGCGCAAGAGCCGAGTATCGATTTTCGTTAGCCGCATCGCAGGCGCGACCCGTTGCCGTGGCCGAAGCATCGGGGATGCCCCGGCGATGCGGACGCCCCCGACGACGCCGGGGGAATCTCAACGTTGCGGGAAGCGCGCCGACGTTGCCGCGAATGCCCGACTCCACCAGGAGCGCCCCCGACGACGCCGGGGGGAATCCCGATATCGCCAGGGCGAATGATCACGATCGCGCGGCGAACGCTTTCGACAACGCCGAAAGCCACTATCGCTCGCGTCGTGCTCGATGCGCTCGCGGTTCGCATTCGCCGAGGGGGAAGGGAGGGAGGC
>ERZ1034917.1933-NODE-1933-length-11015-cov-27.153467_pt1 | contig 11015 bp, 8 predicted proteins | sample MGYA00520605_ERZ1034917 | MGnify/ENA primary metagenome ERZ1034917 (study PRJEB33766, sample SAMN09781784) | gut metagenome | biome: gut microbiome | host: Homo sapiens | place: Madagascar | study: EMG produced TPA metagenomics assembly of the PRJNA485056 data... | reverse complement strand
TCGGAATTTTCAGCTTCATACCGCTGTAGATGACATTGCTTTTCAGTCCGTTCAGACTGACAATCTCCTTATAGCGGCTGCCGTTGCCGAGATACTTCCTGGCAATCGCCCAGAGGGTGTCGCCATGCACTACGGTATGAACGCGGTAGTCCTCGGCGGGTTTCGTGCCAACCACGATAAGTGCCGAGGTTTTGACCGGTGACATGATGGCGTATCTGCCGGACTCGTCCTTGTTAATGACCGCACGGTCGCCGCTGACCTCTACCACATACCAGCGGAGCTTCTTCACCCAGCCGGGAATGGATTTGCCGTTGTAATAGGTACTGCCCGTAATGGTCACGAGGTCACCGGCCTTGATAGGCCCGGTGGGCTTGACCGGGTCGGCAGGCTTGACATCACCGCCGAGAGCTGCCGTGATCTTGGATGCCAGATCGCCCATACGGGCATACATCCAGTTACCGGGGCAGGATTTGTTCGCAAACCATCTGTGAACAGTCAGAACCATCTCGTCGGATTTCGGGGTGTAGTTCAGCGTCTTGGCCTTATCGCCCAGCCAGAGCAGCTTGGTTTTGCCGTTGCGCCTGCAGATATCGGTGCAAAGCTCGATGAGTCTCTTGTACACCACATCCTTAAAAGCGTAAGGCTCGGTGTTGTCGCTGGCGCACTCGATGGTGATAGCTCTCTGGTCGTTGGCTGCGGAGGAGGAGCACCAGGAGCGGTTTTTCTCTTCCACATACATCCCGACCCGACCGTCCACGCCGATGCCATAGTTGCTGCTTGCCTGCCGTGAGGTCGGCAAAAAGATGTTGCCCAGCGTTTCCACACTGCACTGACCCACCACGCAGTGCGGCGTGATGCGGTCAATGCTGTGGGTACGCTGCCCAGAGTGATTCGGGCTGAGTTTGGTGTAGGACACCAGGTGGCTGTTCGTGTAAGCCATGTTATTCATCCTCCTTTTCACTGCGGTCATGAAGCTGCTCCAGAACGGATTTCAGCTTCTGCGGAATGGGCAGTCCCAGGTATGCGGCGTTCTCCAACAGGGACACACCCTCATTCGACAGGTAGAAGAAAATGACGGCAGTGCGCATCACCGAGCCGCTGCCGATGACGCGGGTGTCGAGAATATGCCCGATGCCAACCAGAGCGAAGATGAGCACCTTTTTGAAAATGCCCTTGAATCCGACTTCGCTGGACAGCTTTTTATCCACCACGGCGCACATGATGCCGGTGATGTAGTCGATGACTACGAAAGCCAGAAGCGCATAAAGCAAGCCGTCACATCCTCCCAAGAACCATCCCAGCCAGCCGCCGATTCCGGCGAACACCACCTGAATGGTCGTCCAGAATTCTTTCATGTTGTTTGTCCTCCTTTGAAAGTTGAATTTGTGTATGAAAAAAGGCACTCCGCAGAGCGCCTTGATTCCGAAAAATATTCTTTATGTTACTGTGGTCAGCGACACCGTGTGCCACGAAGACCATGTGCCGCCATAGTTTCCCCGAATATACATCCTTGAGCCGTTATAGACGGTGTATCGCTGTTGAATGAAGTAGCTCTCCGGCAGAAAGACCTCCAGCATTCCGATTGTGGTGGTCGGAAAGTGCTTTTCCGTGGAAGCGGAATACGCAAAATAGTAACCGGGAGTCTTTACATTGTTGAGGTCGGTGGTCGAGCCGTCCACTCTGCCCATTTTGCCGTGGATATTGACGCCATTCATGTGAATATTACCGTCCACATCCAGCGTGGCCTGCGGGTCCGGCGTGTTGATGCCGACTTTCTTTTTACGAAGCGCAATGAGCGGCGTACCCTGCGGGACAGTAAAATACAGATCCAGACTGCTCAAAGAATAGAGCTTGTCTTGGATCTGCAAATGGAAGTCGTAGGAACTGTTGGCATCCAGATTGCACAGTTCCAAATTGGAGTAGCTGAAAGAGGTTCCGCTTTTTGTCGTGCCGGAATAGATGCTGGTGTAGCTGCCGTAACTGCTCTCACTGGTTTTCTTGTACCGATACCGCACATAAACCACGCTGTTTTTCTGCGTCCCGTCTACGGTCACAGCGGAAATAGAACCGCTGAATTTGAGCTGCATTTCCGCTTCAATGTCGTTGGTTCGTCGGAGCGTCACCGAGGATATCTTCGGCTTGGTGTACGGAATGACTGTTACCGTCCGTGAAGTTTCGGCGGTGTAGCCGCGGGAGTCCGTGACCGAGAGCGTGACCGTCACACTGCCGGACTTGGCGATCTTTCCGACTGTGATAGCAGACCCAGTTGAATTGGATGCGGATAAACCGTTGCAAGAAGCGGTATAGTTGGAAATGGACGCTCCGTTCTTCGCAGTCGCCGTTCCGGGGGTGACCTTGAGGGTTGAGTAGTCCTGTACGAACAGCTGGTCGTTGCCTGTGAGGTTTTTCGTGGTCGTGTAGCTGTCGGCATAAGTGAATCCGCTTATGGTCGGAGCAGAATTGGTTGCCGTGGTCAGCACCGTGGCAGTCTTGCTTGAGGTGCTGCCGATCTGCGTAGACCCGCTGTAGGACGAAACCGCAAAGGTACCTATAAAGGACTTGATGGACGCCATAGCGTTCAACAGCGTTGTCCTCTGCGCCGATGTCAGCGTAACCGTGCGGTTCGCCGTGCCCTTCGACCAGGAAAGCCCGGAAATAGTCAAGATGGTCGTGCTACCGTTTTTGAGCACCAGCGTATTGGTGTAGGAGGCTTCGTACACGGTCACATTGATGGTAATGGAAACCGTGGCATTGTCCGCCGTCACTGTGTTGACACTATTCACCACAGCACCGCCCAGCGTCTTGACCGTGGAACTGCCGGAAGTGCCGTAGACATGGTTGTACTGCCGCCTTGCTCTGACCCTCACCGTGTAGCTTGTATTCGGTGAGAGCGAGGTGATCGTCACACTGGCACTGGTGGATGCCGTCGTTGAGAACTGCGTCCAGCTCGAACCGCCGTTTGTGCTGTACTGCCAGACGTCCGCCGTGGCAGAGGATGTAGCGGAGATTTTGAACCCGTTTGCCGTGACATTCGATGTACTGAATGTAACTGTGGGAGCAGAGCGGTCAATAGTAGTCAGCGTCATGCTGCCGCCGTATTCCTGTGAACCGTAGATATAAACACGGGTCGAGAATCCGACCGCAATCGTTTTGCTGCCGTTGCTGTCATGAGCCACAGTAATCGTGCCGCTGACAGAACCTTTCTTTGCCGGGAAAACACGGTCATCCCAATAGGTACGGCCCTTTGAGTATACGGTCGTACCATTGATCGTTACAGTGGTCGTGTCAATGGTGTAGTAAGTGGATGCGCCACCGGTAGAGGTCAGCGTCCAGGAAAGTGTCGAGCTGTTACCGACCACATTCACGCTTTCTGAAATGTCCAGTTGAAGATAGCGCCCATCGTATGCCGCGCTTTTCCAAGTTGCCATAGCTTTCCCTCCTTAGTCCAGAATGACGATGTTCAGCCCTTCGGACGCCGTCGGCATCGGGACAAACTTCGTTTTGCCCACGGTCAGGTCGCCGTCCACCGTGGTTTTCTTAGTCTGCGTTTCGTCCTTGTTCAGGGTAAAGATCACCTCATCGTTGTAATAACCGGCGAACTCCGTGTTCGTGATGACCGTCCGCTGAGACGATGCGCTGTTGGATACCTCGATGCCCCGCTTGTCGATCTTGACCTCCTGCGTGTAGATCTCGTTGGGTGCTGGTGTCCACTTTCGGGGAATCGCTCCTTCGGAAATCATGATGTCGGCGAGATAAATGGACGCATCCCGACAGTAGCAGTAAATACGCAACGTGGGGTCGGTCACATCCGTGAGCGTTACGGAGTAATCCGTCCAGTCAAACGCCGTGGACTTATTGAACAGGTACTTGGTCTTGTTCCCGTTGTAGGTCACATAGAAATACCCGGACATGGTCGAGGTTTTCTTTGCCCGAACCGAGATCGTATAAGTGCCGGGAACCACACCTCGGATGTACTGCGACAACGAGGAGTATGCGCCCAGCACAAAGCAGGAGTCGGAAATGGTGTTGTTTTGCGTATCTGTGGAGGCATCCGTTTTTACCGTACCGGAGTAGCTCCAATCATCCGTGATGCCGTTCAGCCCGGAAGAGTTCTGCACATAGTTGATGCCGCCGATGTACTGCTCCTGCATGGTGACGGACAGTCCATCCACGGTGTGTTCCAGCTCCGAAACACGGCTTTCGGAGTTCAGTACCCGTTCCTCCAGGACGCCCTGATCGTTGGACACTGTTTCCACCGTTTCGGTAAGGGTCGCCACATAGCTGTTCAGCCCGTCGATGGTCTGCTGAAACTGTGCGTCCTTCTCGGTCAGAATGGAAATGGTGGTGCGGATCGTTTCAATGTCGTTCTGCACCACCCATTCGTTCCCGTCCCATATCTTCGTCTCCGGCGGGGTCACGGAGGTGTCCACCCAGAGCTGCCCCTCATAGGGGTTTTCCGGCGGCGTGTCCGAGGTGACCACATCGCAGAGACTGATAATCGTGAACTGTGCTGATGCGATCATCTCACCACCTCCTCAAAGTGCCACAACGACCATAAAGGTTGCCTTGGTATCCACATCGGTGCTGGACACCGACAGGGTCTTGCCGGTCTTGCTGCCGTTGGTACCCCAAGAGGTATCGACAACACCGTCTTTGTTGTACTTCGTCCAGGTGTAACTGCCGTTTCCGGCCGCATCCACCTCGGAGCCCGCCTGGTAGCAGACGGCGGTCAGCACGGTCGTTCCCTGACCGTTCTTGAACACATCGCCGCCCGTGGAGGTGACGATGATCTGCAGCGGGTCGGAGTTGTCGATGAAGGTCGCCACATCGAAAAACTTCGTGTTATAAGAAGCTGATGCGGAATCCGTGTCCTGGGCACAGCACTTGAACACAGCGTAGCTGTCCACCGCTGCGGCGTAGACCGTGAGGGTATTGGTGGCCGTGCCGGTGTATTTGTCGGCGGTATCCGAGAGCTTGCGCCAGCCGATGCCGAAGTCTGCATCATAGCCGGTGGAAGAAGTAGCGGTGACGGATGCGTCCATGACCGCCCACTTGTAGCTGACCTTGGTGGTGTCCACCGTAGAGCCGCGCCACAGCTCGGCCTTGGCGGTCAGACTGGCGACCTCCTCGTTCTTGAACACATTTCCGTTGGGCGTGGTGACCAGCAGGTCAACGATGCCGGAGCCGTTGACCACACGGGAGAAGGAAATGGTCAGCGGATGGGTCAGCGACAGACCGGTGCTTTCGTCCTTGTAGGTGATGACGCAGCGGTAGTCGATGCCGGGCAGCTCTGCCATGACATTGGCCTTGACCGTGAGGATGTGGCTCTTGGCACCGCTGAGAGCGTAGTTCGTACCTGCGGTAATGGCGGTGTTACTGTCGCCCACATACCACTTGACCGAGGTGACATTGGCTGTGGCAATCTGGTCGGCGGTGGTGCCGATGACATACAGACTGGGTGTCAGAACGAGGTTCTTCGTTTTCCAGTCCGGGGTATAACTGCCGTTGTCGGGGTTATACATCTGAGTCTTGGCGAGGTTCGAGCCGATGTACCCCGTCAGCGTCAGTGCGTCATTGTAGTCGATGATGGTAAACTGGCCTTGTGCTTTGCTCATGTGAGAAGCCTCCTTTGAAGTTGTTGTATCTGAACCGGACACTGTGCCGGCTTCTGTTGTGGGTTCTGCGGTTGCCATAGTAAATTCCTCCGTTATAACAGGCTTTGCCTGGTCGTGGTGTCGATGAGGTCACAATAAAAAGTGGCGCGGACTTTGACATCCGCACCGGTGATGACCACGGACTTTGCGCCGCCGAAATGCTGTTCATTCCAGACCTTGTCCGCCTCCGTATCCTCTGACACCCTCGTCCAGATAAACTGGTTGGCATCCAGCGTGTCGGTGATGTCCTCGTCCCAGGAGTACACCTTGGCAGAAAGCAGCGTTTTCACATTACCGTTCTTGAAGATGTTCCCGTTGGATGAGATGATGACCAGTCGGAGCATTTTCTGCTCCTCGATGGTGGTAATGCGGTCGCTGACCTCGGTGACCTCCTTGCTGGTGGCGTAGGCGCGAAGCACGACTTCGCCGCTCTCCAAATCCCAATAAGACGAGCCGTCCTGCGACTGGATAACACCGGCCTTGATAATGTTCGCCACCAAAGAGCCGGAAGTGATGAAGTCCGCAACGATCTGCCCGTCTGCCGTGATGGCAGTTTCATAGGGACCGTTGTAGCCGTTATGGGAAAAGCCCAGACCGCCCACATTCCACCGCCAGACATTCACAGCATCGTCAATGGAGGGTGCGTCCAGAATGAGCAGCTCATAGGGCTGTCCGTTTTCCTCGCTGGTATGGATGACCACATAGCCGCCGCTCTGGCCGGTGATAAGCCCGGTGGCCTTGCCGATGGCGGTTTGGAGCAGCTTCGGAAAGCGTCCCACCGTGGATTCCACCTTGTCGACCGTGGACTGCACCTCGGAGATGGTGGTAATCATACTGGACTTGCTCTGACCGAGGGAAATGCTCTTATACCGCTCAGCGAGGGTGTCGTACACGGTTTCAATGACCATAGCCGACACGCTCACACCAAGCAGTGAATGCCGAATGGTGACGGTATCGCAGAGATTGACCCGCTCCAGGAGTGCCGAATACTCCGGCTGTTTCCAAAGTGGTTCGAAAGAGACCGTTACTGTCGGAATAGTTGTGCCGAGCGGATTGGCCTTGATGTAGCTGTTGGCCTTTGCCCGGAGCGCTTCCTCCGTGATAGCCGCATCTCCAAACTGGTCGGAAAAATCCAGAATAAGCGTTTTCGCCCGGACGATCTCCGAGGTCACAATGGGGAGCGTTACCTCCGGCAGCGTGACTACCGTTTCGGTGTCCGTACCTTCCGGGGTGTACACGGCATACGGGAGCAGTGCGGTATACACTCCGCTGTTGTCTTCGTCCTGCTCCAATGCGGTGAGGTTCTTTCCGTATTCAATGACCACACCGGTCTTCTGCCCACGGTGCGAATGGAACTTTACCGTGAAGTTGTCCCACTCAAATTCGCCGTACCATTTGGAGAGCATGGAGCCTTCCGTACCGCCGAGGCAGGCGCGGACACTTTTCGGCTGGGCGACAGAGAATGCCTTTGCATCCGAGTAGTCCGTCCAGCCCGTGAAGCGTGTATCTCCGGCAAGGAGCTGCGAGAGAATGAGCTGTGGAGAGCGGCCCTCCGTCGAAAACGGCAGCACGGGAACATTGGCAAGGTCATAGGAAATGTGCTGCCCATAAATGGTGACGATGCCGTTTAAGGGCTTTGTAATGCGGTAAATACGGAATGCCTGGTCAGCGGCGGTGTCATTGGGCTTTGCCTTGATGATGCACTCCTTGGTGATAAGCCCATAGTGCTGACCGCTGACCGGATATTTCAGCAGGCACTCAAATACACCGTTTCGCTCCTCGGTGACCTCGCAGGAGATGGTGTCCGTCAGTACGCCAAGACCGAATGAGCTGAAATCGGTGGTATTTGCGGCATAGAGTACAGGGATCACAGACAGCACCACCTTGGAATGACCTCAATCCTTGACACATCGCCATTGCAGTTAATGGTGCAAACCCCCGACTTGAAAACCGGGAATTCCGCACCTTTGACGGTGTCATTTTTGAGGACGGTGCCTTTGAAGCAATTCATCAGCTCACTGTCAATCTCGATGTACTCATCCAGATTGGAAATCATCATGCCCCGGCCTTGGGGCTGCATCATTAGTGCTACCGCACCGCTGCCGTATAGCTTGATGTACGGTCGGCTCTCAAAAGCGGTCGGATTGGTAATCGTCAGTTCGGAAGCGTCAGCCGCCACCGTCTCCTGTCCTGCAAAGCTGTATTTATACGGTTTGCAGTTGAAGGTCACGGTGAAGCAGCCGATTTTGTTCAGTTGCTCCTCAATATCCAGCGCACCGGATATGACTCCGTAACGGAAATACTCCGCATCGTAAGAGTCGGTGATTTCGTGGTATCTGTCCGGCTCGGAATAAAGCCAGCCCTTAATGTCCCGCAGGACAGCGGCAAGTGCGGCTATATTCTTCCGAGCGAGGAACACTGTGTAGGTCACCTTGATGTTGGCAAAGCGGCGGTTCGGATTGATGATGTCACCGCTTCTGCCGGGAATGGAGATGAACTCCGCATCGTACTCCGGTGCGGAGAACACATCCTTCTTCTCGATATGCAGGCCGAACTCAGCGGAACTGCGGCCGTTGTAGGTAAAATAGGTCATGCGAATACCACTCCTTTCCGCTGGGCGAACTGGTTCGCCGTTTCCATGACTTCGTTGGTGAGTTGACGGATATCCTCGCTGCTGTAATTGTTGAAGGTGGCGATGTTCAGAGCGATGGTGAAGACGGACGCCGCCTTGCCGACCACGCCGTCCACGGCGGAGCGAATCGAGCCGTTCACATCAAAGTCGGTAGGCAAAGCCGTCTGCATATCGTGAGCGAGGTCGCCCATGACGCCGTTGATGTCCTCTGCCATCCCTTCTGCGGCTTTGACCGCTTCATCGCCGTTATCTTCAATGGACCCGGACAAGCCTTTGACCAGCATTTCACCGACCCATGCCATCTCCTTCGAGGGCGAATGGATACCGAAGAAATCGCAGATGCCGTCCCAGATGGAGGAGATCCACCCAGACACCTTATCCCACAGCCACGAGGCAAGCTGGGTAATGCCGCTCCACAGTCCCTTGACGATGTTGCCGCCGATCTCCACGATCTTATACATCAGAGAGCCGAAGGCTTTCACGATGCCCGCAATGATCTGCGGCACGGCCTTGACGATCTCCACGATAATGGTGGGCAGATTTTCAATCAGGGCAACGAACAACTGAACGCCTGCCATGATGATCTTATCGATGTTTCCGACCAGTGCATTGACAATGCCGGAGATGATTTGCGGAATCGCCTGTACGATGGTCGTAATGATCTGCGGCAGGGCTTGAATAAGGGAAATTAACAAATCAATGCCTGCCTGAATAATGAGCGGTATCGCATTCAGCACCGCGTTGATAATGCCGTCAATGATTTTCGGAATGGCTTCCACGATTGCCATAATGATCTCCGGCAAGGCAGTCACCAGCGAGGTCAGAAGCTGGATGCCCGTTTCAATGATCTGCGGGATGGAGTCCAGCAGAAAGGTAATGATGCCGTTGATGATCTCCGGCAGTGCTGCAATCAGCACAGGCAGTGCGTCCAATAGTCCCTGGGCAAGCCCTGTTATAAGCTGCAAGGCTGCGTCAAGGAGCATCGGCAGGCTGTCCACCAGCCCTTGCACGATGGTGACGATAGCCTGCACCGCTGCCGGGATGAGCGTAGGCAGTGCATCCGCAATGCCTGTCACCAGCGTGGACACCAACTGAACTGCCGCATCAATGAGCAGGGGCAGATTCTCAATCAGCGTGTTCACGATGGTCATAAGCGCGGACACCGCCGCCGGGATAAGCTGCGGAAGCAAGGACAGCAGCGTTTCCAGCACCTGCGAGAACAGTTCGGTGACTGCTTCCAGCAGTGTGGGCAGCAGTTCACCCACAGCCGTCAGCAGAGCGTCCAGCGCCGTGGGCAGAGCCGCCACGATGTTCTCAATAACCGGGGTGATGTTCGCCACCACGGTCTTGAAGGCATCCACCATGTTGTTGCACAGCAGCTCCATGTCAGCGTCCGCATCGCCGAAGCCTACGATGAGGTTCGACACGGCGGATTTCAGCGCATTGACAGAGCCGGAAATAGTGGCTTCCGCTTCCTTGGCGGTCGTTCCTGCAATGTCCATGCTCTCCTGCATGACATGGATGGCTTCCACCACATCTGCGTAGGAGGAGATGTCGTACTTGACACCGGATATCTTCTCCGCATCGGCAAGCAGGCGCTCCATTTCCTGCTTTGTACCGCCGTAGCCCAGCTTAAGGTTGTCGAGCATCGTGTAGTTCTGCTTGGCAAAACCCTGATAGGCATTCTGAATGGAGGACATATCCGTGCCCATCTTATTGGCGTTGTCGGACATATCCGTGATTGCCATATCCGCATACTTTGCGGCTTTCTCGGTATCGCCGCCGAGGGACTGGATGAGGCTTGCGGAAAAGCCCGTGACCGTCTCCATGTACTCGTTGGCAGAAAGTCCTGCCGTTTTGTATGCGTTGGCGGCGTACCGCTGGATCTCCTGCGAGGAGTCCTTGAACAGGGTGTCAACACCGCCGACCAGTTGCTCATAGTCCGCATAGGCAGCGATGACCTCTTTGCCGAGCTTCACGGCAGCGGCACCTGCGGCAACGGCAACTGCACCGAGTGCCACACCTACGGTTTTGAGAGCCTTGCCGAAGCCTTCAAACTTACTGCCGGATTCCTCCGCAGCCTTGCCGCCCTCCTTGATGGCTTTCTCGTTTTCATCCAGCTCCCGGTTCATGTCGTTGAGGGCGGCTTCGGCATTGTTGAGCTGAATTTGCCAGTTCTGGGTGCGACGGTCGTTCTCTCCGAAAGAGGTGGCGGCATTCTGCAGAGCCTTGCGAAGAGTGTCGATTTTGGTAGTCTGCTCGTCTATCTCTTTTCGCAGCACCTTATTCCGCGCGGCGAGAGCCTCCACGGATTTATCGTTCTTATCGAACTGAGAGGTGGCGAGCTTCATTTCGGAGCCGAGCACCTTGAAGGACTGGTTGATGTCCGCCAGCGCTTTTTTGAATTCCTTTTCACCCTCAAGACCGATCTTCAGTCCGAAACTGTCTGCCATTCGCCGTCACCTCCTTAAATGCCGTCCGGGATAATATCGTCAATGTAGTGTTCGTGAGCAGGAATAGCCTGCCCGTTATACTGTTTGTGGCACTCCCACAGATCCAGCAGAAGTCCAAACGGCATCAGCCACACCTCATCTTGGCTGAGATGCAGGTGGGCAAGACCGTAATAAAGAAGCCGGGTAAACAGCTCCGCATCGGAAACCGTTACCCGACTTGTGCGTTTTTTGCGTCTTTCTCGCTTTCCACATTCCGCTTGGTGCCCTTGTAGAGCG
>ERZ1034917.1929-NODE-1929-length-11024-cov-5.020057_pt1 | contig 11024 bp, 4 predicted proteins | sample MGYA00520605_ERZ1034917 | MGnify/ENA primary metagenome ERZ1034917 (study PRJEB33766, sample SAMN09781784) | gut metagenome | biome: gut microbiome | host: Homo sapiens | place: Madagascar | study: EMG produced TPA metagenomics assembly of the PRJNA485056 data... | reverse complement strand
TCGGGCCGGGGAAGAACTTCTCGTCGGTCGGATGCAGGTCAAGGTGCTGCTTGGCAATACCTTTGACCAGGTTGGTGAGCACTCGTTCAGATAGCATGGGTCCCCTTCGTGACTTTCTCGAAATCAACGCCTCATGGTAGCGCTTTTGTGGGGCGAACGCACAGGAAACGCCTGCATTCTATGGGAATTGCAGGAAGATTAAATCGCTCAAGCCGACCGCGTGCGAACACGCGCTTCGCTATAATTTGCCTTATAGGAAGGGGGCGAAATGCCAGGCGACAAACTAATTATAAAACTCGTCCGCACGCAGTGGAAAGCGCTCGCTTGCGGCGTGCTTGCGCTCGCCTTGGCCATCGGCGGCATCTTCATCTACCAGCGCTACATCCAGGAAGAAATCTACCGAGAAAACTCCCAACACCTTCTTACCACCTACGAGCAAGTTGGGAACTCGTTTTCCCTGTTCACGCAGAGGAATTTCAACGTTCTCACCGATTGCGACCGCCTTTTGAGCTCCCTTTCCGCAACCGACGAGGAAGACGCGAATACCGCCTGGCGCTACCTCGCCGCAGCCGACGACAACTGGAGTTACAGCGACCTGTACCTGTTCAACGAGGACCTTCATTTCGTCTCCGACAGCGGGCGTGAAGGCAAGGCGACGAGTATCGCGAACGTCTTCGATGAGATGTACGAGACGAACAAGCCGCTCACCTCGAGCTATATTGCGAGCAACGGCGTGCGCAAAATAGTTTTCGCCATCCCGCTGAGCAGCCCGTTCTCCTACGAGGGGCACACTTACACGGGCATCGCCATATCGTTTGACAACGACATCGTCACCGACCTTGTCGCCGCAAACATCTACGACTCGTCAAGCGACTGCTATGTGGTGTCCTCCGACGGGAGCGTTCGCTTCGCGCTTGAGGCCAAAACCGAATTCAAAACCTTCATCGACAACATGTTCACGTTCCTCGGCGGCGACGTCGTCTTTCACAACGGCAGCCTTGACCAGGTGCAAAGCGACATCAGTCAGAAAACGGCGGGCAGCGCAGCAATCGCCCATGACGATTGCGACTATTACCTGGTTTATCAACCGCTCGGCGACGGCGATTTTTCCCTTGTCGCCGCCGTCGATTGCGACGTCGTCGACAAGGGCATGGAAACCGCCGTGCAAAATTCCATGACCGCCTTCCTGTTTATCGCCACCATAATCGTCGCGATCATCGTCGGGGTGATTGTCATCATCGAGCGGCATCGCATCCATCAACAGGAAGAAGAGCGCGCGATGCTTGAGCGCATCAAAACCCTCACCGAGCAGCTGTTCAGCGGCATGGCACAGATTGTCGACCGCTTCGTCGTCGCCGACCTGGCCGAGGACACCTACGAGTACCGCGAGCGCGTGCGCGAGAAATCGTATTACCCCGTAACCGGCGCCTATACCGACCTCGTCAACAGCATTTCTCGACACTATTCAGTGCTTGGGAAGGCGCGCGATGTGAAGATGCACCACCTACTTGAGCCCGCGCGGTTGCGCAGCGTGATGCGCAAGGGCTGCAAGCCGCTGAAAATCGAATACTGCACGCGCAACGAGGACATGTTCGCGCTCATGCACGTGGTGCCCATCGATTGGGACAAGAGCGACCGCGTGACCAAAGTCATGCTGATCGCGCAGGACATCGGCGAGAAGGTGGAGCTGCGAAACGCCGCGAACACCGACGGTCTGACGGGGCTGTTCAACGAGCGCTACTTCAGCGCCGTGCTCAAACGACACGAAGCGGACTTTAGCCCGTTCACGCTGTTCTACCTTGACTTGGACCGCTTCAAGCCGGTGAACGACACGTACGGGCACGATATGGGCGACAAGCTTTTGCGCGCCGTCGCCGACCGAATCTCGCGATGTATGCGGCAGAACGACTTCGCGTTTCGCATCGGCGGCGACGAATTCGCCGTCGTGGTAGCGCGCATCTGTACCGACGAGGAATGCGAAAGCGTGGTTGCGCGCGTCCACGATACCCTTGAGAAGCCTTACGAGATAGATGGCCTGAGATCGAGGTCGGCGCGAGCTGCGGCTGGGCCCGCTACCCCGAAGACGGCAATCCCGCAAAGGTCCGCATCACTGCCGACAAACGCATGTACGCCATGAAAGAACTTCGCCACCAGGCACGATAGAGGTTACGATTGGAATACTGCACCCGGGCAGTCTTTGTCGTCCTAATTCAGAATGTGTTACAATAGATGTACTAAAGGCTTACATAAGGAGGACAGGCATGACCACCATGACGATTCGCTGCAATGAAGCCGACAAGAAAGCCGCAGCCGAAGTTGCCGAATATTACGGATTCGACTTATCTTCCGTGACTCGAGCTTTTTGGAAGCAGATGGGGCGTACCCATAGAATTCCTCTCGACTTAGGCAATGAGGCTCCAAATGAGGAGAGCATTGATAGCATCCTCGAGGCAGACGCTATCCTGGCATCGGGGGGAACCGGACAATCGTTCTCCTCGGGCAGAACGCTTCTCGACGCCGCAAGGGCATAACGATGGGAAAGCTTGAGGCGCAGTTTTCACCAACATTTCGCCGCGACCTCAAACGACTCGATAAACAGCACAGCGATGATGCACCGCTTGCAGAGGTTATCGACCTCATTATCGAAAATTCCCCTGAATCGATTGCCGAACTCAAGCGTCATCATCGAATGCATACGCTTAGCGGCAGCTGGTCCGGCAGTCGCGAATGCCACATCTGCAATGCGGGGAATTGGCTGCTGATCTGGAGAGTCTCTGGCAGCATTGCGCTTATGCAACGCACCGGCACCCATGACGACCTCTTTAAGTAAGATCGAACGCAAGGCCGAGCAAACGCAATAGCAACGCCAAGGAAGGCCCGACGTATCGGGCCTTCCTTGGCGTTGCGCTATGCCAGCGCCGCTATGAGCTCTTCACGCGTGGAGAACGGCGTTTCTTTGTTGCCGTTCGCGCGGTCGATCTTCACGACTGTGCCCTTCCACACAGGTTCGCCATCTTCGCTATCGGCCGCCTTATACTCGTCGGACTGCACGACGAAGCGGCAGTCGAAATCTTCCGACTTCGGCATGTCCTCGGAGGAGAAGCCGTACTTCAGCTCTCTGAGGATGCCCTCTGCCACCGCGGGAACAGCGGCGCCCTCGCCGAGCACCACCATGCCGCGCTCGCTGTTGAACAGCCCCGTTGGCGTCACGTAGATGGTGCGCACCTGACGCTCGCGCCTGCGCTCGAGCCCCATGACGCAACCAATCAACGCCGCGATAATCACCCACCACAGGATGGCGATCAACAAATCGAGCGGGCTGTCTACCTGATTAAAGCCCAGGTAGAACCACAGGAACAGAAGGAAGGCCGCAAGCAAAGCAGAAACGATGAGAACGATCTTATTGTTGGTCTTCATGAGCTATTCCTCCTTTCCTGCCTCGTTGCCGGGCGTGGCTTTTTCGTCACCCTTCAGGACGGCGTTCATGTCGTCTTCCAGGCGGCGCGTGAAGTTGCGGCGACGCACGCACACGCCCGCGCCGTAGATTGCCGTGAGCACCATGAACACCAGCATGTACCAGTGCACCCAGCAATGCGGCGCCTGCTCGGTACCCAACGGGTTCTCGGAGTCGTAAATCTTCTCTTCCGGCTGAACCTCGTCGCCCGTGACCGCCTCGTACACGTTTTCGAGCGTGGTTACGACCGTGTCAACCACCGGGTTAGACGATGTCGCGGTGTCGGCCGGGGTCGTCGGAGTGGTGGGAGCCACCGGAGCGTCCGGCGTTGTCGGGGTATCCGGCGTCGCCGGCGTAGGCTCGGGGGTAGGCTCGGGCGTCGGCGTCGGGGTCGGAGTCGGCTCGGGACCTGGGGTCGGCGGCTCGGGCGTCGGCGGAGTCGGGCCAGGGCCGGGCTCGGGAGTAGGCGTCGGCGGCACGTAGGCGTAAACCGTAAGCTTGCCGAGGTTTTCGCTCGTCACCTTATAGTTCTTCGCCGCGATGTCGTCGGGCCAAGTAAGTTCATACGTGTTGTCGGACTGGCCGATGTCGGTCTGAGCGCCCGTGGTCTTACCTGCGACGCTATCACCTTCGATGAGGCCATCAATCTTCAGCTCGTCATTGGTAAGCGGCGTGCCGTCGTAGTACTTGCTCGCACTACCCGTCGTCACCGTAAGAGACGCCGGGATGATGGTGATGGAGCCGTTCACATACTTGATATTCAGCTTCTTAGTGACATCCTCGCCTTTGGCGTTCCTGATGATGAGCGTCGTCGGGCCAACGTCGTCCTTGCTGTCGGCAACGTTCGTCACCGTGGTGGTGCACTCGATCTTATCAAGCGTGTAGCCAGCAGGCAGCGGGCTCGTAAGCACGGAAGTGGCGCCGTGGGCCTGGCCGTCGTAGGTGAAGGTGCCGCCCGTGGTGGTGACCACAATCTCGTCAGCGTTCTCAGTAACGGTCAGCGTGCCGATGGTCTTATTGACGAGCTTGTAGTTGGCAGCCATCTGATCTGTGACGAACTCAATCTCGTAGGTATTGTCGGAGCTGCCGACCTCGGTCTGAGTGCCGGTGACGGTGAAGGTGGCATCGCTGGCGTTGACCAGGCCCTCGACGGAACCGGGAGCGGTAAGCGCCTTGCCGTCGTAGACCTTGGAGTCGCTGGCGGTGGTGACGGTGTAGCCCTTGGGCAGAATCTGGTAGGTCACGTCGACGCTGCCGGAGTAGTTGCCCTTGCCGGTAATGGTCACGATAACGGTACCAACGTTGGTGGTGTCGGAGCTGTAGGAAAGCGTGTAGTCAATACCCTCGGTCAGGGTCTTCTCGCCGTCCTTGACAACAGGCTTCTCCTGCTGAGGCTGGCCGTTGTACGCGACGTCCCTGGGAGCCTCGACCGTCATATCTTTGTCGGTCACGACGCTCTTGGACGTGATGGAGAGCTGGCCGTCGACGATCACAAACGTGACCTTAGAGAAGTTCTGGCTGTTGTTGGTGAAATCGCTGGACTTGAGCTCCATGTCGTAGGTGCCGACGTTGGTGCCCTTGATGGTGTCGTTACCGCTAAAGGTGAAGTCGGTTTTCTTGTACAGTTCGTTGGAAGCCTTGAAGTCATAACCGGAGACAGACTTCTCGGTGCCGTCGTACTCGAAGCTGCCACTGTGCTCGGCGATGGTGACGACGACCTCAGTATCATCAGCAGTGACGATGAGCTTGCCGTACTGAGTGGGGACCTCGTAGTCGTCCCCTTTCGTGTCCCCGATGAAGCTATAAGTGAAGGTGTTGTCGCTCTCTCCCTTCTCTGTCTGGGAACCGGTGACGTTGAAGGATACGCCCTCGCCGTCGACAAAGCCGACGCCCTTGCCCTTGGGGGTTGCGGTGACAACATTATTGGTAAGCGGCTTGCCGTCATACGTCTTGGTGTCGTTCGCAGAGGTCAGAGTCACGAGACGCTTGGTGATCGCGATACTCTCTGAGCTGGTGGCGTACTGCCCATCTGCATAGTTGGAACCAGTAGCGCGCAGCTGCACGTCCTGATAACCAAAGTGGGTAATCGTGATCTGGGACGGATCGCTCGTCCAGGTCTCACCGTCGATGCTGTACTCGACGTTCAAGGCGTTGCCGTACTTATCGGTCGCGGTTGCGGCGTAGGCGGCAAGCGGGGTGCCCTCATAAACCTTCTGGCTATCGTGCGTGTTCCACACAACGCTGTTCTGGTCGATCTGGCCGCCGTCGATCTTGAGCCAGCCATCCTCAACCACGAACTCAACGTTGGAGAAGTTATTGCTGGTGTTGGAGAACTGCTCCTTGGCAAGATTCATGTTGTAGGTGCCAACAGCAGTGCCCTTGACGGTAGCGTCGCCCGTGAACTTAACGTTGCTTTGAGCGTAGAGGCCATTATCGACAGAGAAGAAGTCATAGCCAGTCACGGACTGCTCAAAGCCGTTGTAGGGCTTGGTGTCCTGGTGACCCTTGATGGCGACGGTGACCTTATCGGTAATCGGGTTCACCTTCAGGGTGCCGTACTCAGGCTCAGAGAAAATGTAGTTGTCTGCGCTCGTATTGGCATAAAGCGTGTAGGTATAGATGTTCTTCGCCACGCCAACGTCGGTGATGGCGCCAGTATAGGCAAAGGTCGCGCCCTCGCCGTCGGCGAAGCCCGTCACGGACTCCATCTCGTGCTTGGTGTGTTCGTTGCCGTCATAGGTCCACTTGTCAGAGGCGGACTTCATAGAGACTTTTGCCTTGTCGATGAAGAGGGAGCCGTTCTCGGTCGTGACCTCAAACTCGCTCGTCACATCGTTGCCCTGGGCGTCGGTCACCTTGGCGGTGCCGGTGATCTTGTTGGAGTAGGTACCCGCGTTGGTCTGGGTTGGGTTCTCGGTAGTGAGGCCGGAGACGGTATACGTGTTGCCCTCGACCGTGAACTCATTGGTCTCGATACCAGTAGCGGAGTGCTGCTTACCATCGTAGGTGGCGGTGCCGGAGTTGGCCTTAACCATGATCTGGTACTTGGCGTCACGGTTGGTGACAGTCAGCGTACCCTCGGTCTTGGTGATGTTGTAGTTATCGGCCTTGGTGCCTTTGTTCAGCGTGTATCTGAAGGCGTTGGCGCTCGAGCCGACAACAGCCTGGGAACCCGTGAAGGTATAGGTCGCGCCCTCACCCACGGCGAAGCCGGACTCGGTCTCAAGCGCAGTCTCTCCGTTGACGAGCGCCGTGCCATCGTAAGGCTTGGTGAGGTCAGCGGACTTCAGGGTCACGTCGGCCTTGGCGATGTCGACGTAGCCGTCGGTCACTTCGAACGTGACGTTGGTGAAGTTAGTAGTGTCATCGTTGATGAACTGCGCGGCGGTAAGTCCCATGCTTGTCTTGCCGGCATCGGTGCGAGCGGCCTCTGCGGTACCGGAGAAGGCTACCTTGTCCTGGGTGAAGAGGTTGTTAGTGGAGCTAAAGTTGTATCCCTCGGCCTTGAGCTCTTTTCCGTTGTAGGTGCCGGTTGCGATGCCACCAACAATGGTCACCGTGATCGGGTCGCTGATGGGCTTAACGGTCAGAGTTCCGTTGGAGGTCGCTATCTGATAGTTGTTAGCGTTCGTTCCCTCGGTGAGCTCATAGGTGAAGGTGTTGTCGCTCGAACCGGCGTTGGTCTGGGAACCGGTCACATGAGCAGTGAAGTCCTCGCCCTGCGCAAAGCCGTCGCCAGAGACGGTAACGTTGCTGTTGGTGAGCGCGGTGCCGTCGTAGGGCTTCTCATCGGTAGCGGAAGTCAGCGTGACCTCACGCGGGGTAACAGTCACAGAGCCGTCTTCGACAACCTCAAAGGTAACGTCGGAAAAGTTCTTGTTGACGTTAGCGAACTGACTCGCCGCAAGGCCCATGTACGTGGTGCCGGCATTGGTGCATGCCGCGGTAGCGGTGCCATTGAAGGTGAAGTCCGTACCAGCAACCGCACCGTACAGCGTGGACCCCTGGCCATCGACAGTCACGTCGGCAACGGTGAAGCCAGAAACGCTCTTCTCGATACCGTCGTACTTCTTGGTGTCGATGTTGCCCTTGATCTTAATGACAACGGCCTTCTGAGAGGCGATTACCTCAAGGGTGCCGGTGCCCTTAGTAATAATGTAGTTGTTGAGGTTGGTTCTCCCGGCGGCCTCATAGTTTGTGATGGAGCTCTCGCTCGTGCCGGCCTCGGTCTGGGAGCCGCCATAGACAACGTTGGTCACCGTGTCGTTACCAACAAAGCCAGTAGCGGTGAACTCAGTCGCGGTGAGCGGCTGGCCGTCATAAGGCTTGGAAGCGTTCTTGGGCGCAATGGTTACATTGGCCTTGGCAATGGCGAGCGCGCCGTTCACGGTCTCGACCTTGAACTCGCTCGTCACGTCGTTGCCTTGGGCATCGGTCACCTTGGCGGTACCGGTGATGTTGTTGGTGTAGGAGCCAGCGTCGGTCTGGGTCGGGTCCTCGGTGGAGAGGCCAGAGACGGTGTACTTCTTGCCGTCGACCTCGAACTCATTGGCCTTGAGGCCCTTAGCAGAGTACTCGGTACCGTCGTAGGTGGCATCGGTGGAGTTGGCCTCAACCGTGATGGTCTGGGTCGCGCCGCGAGAAGTCACGTTAAGGGTGCCGGACACGGTCTTAATGTCGTAGTTGCCGGGCTCGGTGCCCTCCTGATAACCCCACTCGGAAATTCCGCTCGCGCTGGTTCCGGGAGCAGTCTGGGAGCCGGTGTATTTGGGGTTGGCTATACCTTGGCCATCAACGAACTGATTAGCAGACCCTTCGGCGACCTCCCAATCGGTTGCGACAAGAGCATCGCCGTCGTAGACCTTAGAAACATCCTTAGGCTTAATAGTCACTTCGCGCTTGTTGATGGTGAGCTTGCCGTCCTCGGTCTTCACGTTGAACTGAGAAGTGACGTCGTTGCCCTGGGCATCCTTCACCACGGCAGTGCCGGACACCTTATTGGTGTACTCGCCCGCATCGGTGCCAGAGACGGTTGCGCTCAGGCCCTCAACGGTGTAGGTAGCGCCCTTATCGTTCGTGAAGGTGGTTCCGGTCAGGCCGGAAACAGAGTACTCGGTGCCGCTATATGTCCGAGTGTCAGAGTTGGCGGTAACCGTAATCTCATACTTATCCTTATCGGGGCGAGCATCGACTACCAGTTCGCCAAACTTGAGCGTAACCTCATAGTTATTAAGATTAGTGCCCTTGGTATAGGCAGGATCAAACTTATTCTTATACGTTCCGGGCAGGATGTTATTCTCGTCGTACCAGGTGAGCTTTTCTTTGGCGAGAACATCGTCTTTGCCCACAAAGCCGTCACCGCTTACCTTAAGGTTGGTACGGCGCTGCAGCGTCTTGCCGTCATAGTTCTTTTGTCCGTCCTTGGACTCAAGGGTAACTTGACGCTTATCGATGGTGAGCTTGCCGTCGACAACCTCAAACTTCACGTTGGTGTAGTTCTTGGCGGCATCACTAGTGAGCAAGAACTGGGTGTCCTTCAGGCCCATCGCGTACTCGCCGGCATTGGTTGCGGAGACGGACGCCGTTGCGTTGTACTTCACATCGGAGGCGGCAACGCCGGTCGGCAGCGTGGCGGCGTCGATATCGTAGCCCTTGACAGTCTGCTTCTCGCCGTTATACTTCTCACCGCCCTTGTGGCCGGTGACTTTAATGGTGACCTCCTGGGTCACGGGACTGATTTTCAGCTCACCGTTCTGGGTGCCCTTCACAATGTACTTACCAGTAGCGTCAACCGTATCAACAGTGCCGTCGGCAAAGTTCGCGGGATAAGTGCCGGCGTTGGTGCCAGAAGCACCAACCGTGATAGCAGAGAAATCCGCGCCATCAGGTGCGCCGGTAAAGCCAGAGACGGACTTCTCGGTGCCGTCGTAAACCTCATCGGTCTTGGAGTTCGCCACCAAGTTGACGTTCTGGTAGTAGTAAACATTAATAGTGCTGCTACCATCGAGGTTCACCGTGATGGTAGCATCCTGACCGGGAACCACCGTGTAGCCGCTAATGGTCTTCGCAAGGTCAGACACCTTTACCGTGGAGCCCCACGCGGCGAACTTGGTCTCGGACTTCGCGACCTCCTGCTCCGTGCCGTTGAGGTAGTAGTTCACCTTGTAGCCAACGGTATTCTTCACGTAGTAGAAATTGATTGCATTGCCCGATTCGGCGAGTATCAAGGCCTGCGGAGTTTCGCTCACCACATGGTATCCATCGATGTCGATGGCTTCTTCGGTCAACTTCTCCCCAACTTCACCATAGCGAGTCGAAGCATCGTGAATGACAATGTTGGTTCCTTGCTCAAGGTAGTTCACCTGACAAGACGGCAACTGCAGCCAATTTGCCTTGATGGTCACGTTGCCTGCGGGCATGGTGAAGGTATCGCCGCTGTTGAGCGTGGTGGTATCGGACAGGCCTTCGACCGTCCAACCAGTAAATTTATAGCCCTCACGCGTCGGCTCGCTCTTCACTGTCTGGACGGTGCCTTCCTGGGCCCCGTACATGGTCGCATCGGAATTGCCCCATGTGCCGCCATCCAGGTCATAGATAACCTGGAAGCCGCCGACGTATTTAGCGTAGAAGTTCGTAGAACCGTTCACCGTATAGGGGAAGGTTACCGGCTGAGTGAAGTTCTGGTCGAGATACCAGCCAGAGAAGGTGTACGTAACACCGTTCACGGTCTTGGTCGCAGGGAATTGCTCTGCCGTAACGTCGGAAGGTTGCGTTGTACTGCCGGAAACGTAGTTCTTGGAGCCCTTTTGCTCAAACTGAGTGTTTCCCGCATCGCGCAGGTAGTACTTCACCAGCGAGACGTTCTTGCACTTGATGGTAACATTGCAGTCGAGGTGCTTATCGGGGTTCGACTGGTTGTTCCTGGAAATCTTCGCGGGGACGAGCGCTATCTCCTCAACATCGTCCTCCGTGAAGTCGATGCCAGGCAGCTGAGCCTGAATCGTTGATTTGTAATTGTTGAAAATCTGTTTCCAGGCATCGGAGTTTCTCGGCACGACATTGGTGCCGTCGGGCCAGGAAACCACACGCTGGTCAACATTGTCAAAGCAGTTCTTGCCATTCGTCCACGTGGCACCATCGAGGTTCACGGTAGCTTCGCCATATTTAGGACCCCAGTTGCCTGAGTCATTGGAATTGGCGTCTTTGGTCGGGTCGAGCAGATAGTAAACCGCTGCCTGATCCGTTGAGGTGGTGGTTGCTTCAACCGTCACGTCTTTGGAAGCAGTAACGGTCGAGCCGTCGGCCGCGCTCGTGAAGGTGACCGTAACTGTGGCCGTACCCTGGCGAACACCGGTAACGTTGCCGTCGTTGTCGACGGTAAGAATGTCCTCGTTGGAGGAAGTCCAGGTGTACGTACCCACTGCATCCGTTGGTTCCGTCGCGGCGCTCAACTGAGTGCTCGCAAACTGAGTCACCGAATCGTCACCAGAAATGGAAACAGACTTAGCAGGTTGATCCTCGGAAACATGAATAGTGTAAGTCTCGGTCGTCCAGCTGCTTGGCCGCCAAC
>ERZ1034917.1921-NODE-1921-length-11058-cov-4.303554_pt1 | contig 11058 bp, 7 predicted proteins | sample MGYA00520605_ERZ1034917 | MGnify/ENA primary metagenome ERZ1034917 (study PRJEB33766, sample SAMN09781784) | gut metagenome | biome: gut microbiome | host: Homo sapiens | place: Madagascar | study: EMG produced TPA metagenomics assembly of the PRJNA485056 data... | reverse complement strand
CGACCGGGGCGACCGGGGCGGGGATGGTCGGCGGGGTCGGCTGTGCGGGCGCGGCAGGCGCGGACTTGGTCTCCACATAGAACGCCGCCTGCACGATGCCGAGGAACAGCGGTGCAAACAGGCTGAACGCGATGCTCAGCAGGGTATTTACAACGCGGAACAGCACGCCGATAAACGGAATGAGCGAGAAGATGAGCAGCACGAGCGCCGCCGCCAGATACAGCAGGACGATCAGCATATCCGCCCAGAACATCTTGCCCTTGTAGCCCATCGTCTCCTGCTTGGAGAGCTTGATGGCGTCGGTCGCCTTCACGTCGTCGCGCGTCATCAGGATATACGGCGTAAAGCGGTATTCATACGCGCGGATGACGGCAAACACGATGCCCACGATCGGGATCAGCGCCCACAGGAAGATCCACAGCTCCATCCACGCAAGACCGCCGACGACGCGCCAGAAGCGGTCTTTTTTGAACGCAGCAAAGAGGTAGGTGCTCTTGGGCTTGAGACCCGTGCGGTAGCTGTTGAGATAGATCATCGCCATGCCCGCCTCCAGCGCCCACGCCACGATGAACGCGCCGACAGGCACTGCGCCAAAGCCGATGAACGCCAGAAGCTCCAGCAGCGCACACAGCAGCGAGATGCCCCACAGCGTGACCGGCTTTTGCTTGAGCACGGCAAACGCCTTTTTGTAGATGGATGTAACCATGTTCGTTCCTCCTTTAAATTCTCTAATTGCAGTATACGGCGAAAAAATCGGGAAGTCAACGGCATTTGTGTAAAAAATCGGGCTGCCTGAAAGCAGCCCGAAATTGCGTTATTTTGCACCGTCCAGCAGGGCGACGAGCTCCGTGCCGGAGCACGGGGTCACGCTGTATCGCCCCATGGCATACAGGCACTGCCCCAGCCCGCGCACGAGCGTATTGCCATGCACATCGCTTGAAAACGTGGCGAGCAGCCCCGCCTCGCGGCACAGCGCCTGCGAGAGCGTGGTGTACACGCCCTGGGGATACGCCAGCGCCGTGACGCGCTGCGTCGTATGTTCCTCGATCTCCCGCACCGACTGCGCCAGATCGCCGGAGAATACGGCGGCGTAAGCTGCCTGCCCCTCGCCCGGCAAAATGCCCGCCGTTTCGCGCACGGGCGCGGGGTCGAGCTGCGGCGACTGGTGGAGGTCATAGGTGTGGCTGCCGATGGCGACAAGTCCCGACGCGATCATCTGCTGCGCTTCTTCGTAGGAAAAATGCGGCGTGATGGAAACGCCGGTGTCCTTATAGGTGTCCTGCCCGACCGACACGCCGATGACGAACATCGCCGCCTTCATGCCGTATTTCTGCAAAATGGGGTAGGCAAGCTCGTAATTGCTGCGGTAGCCGTCGTCAAACGTGATGAGGATGGGCTTTTCCGGCAGCGCCGCGCCGTGATAGACGTAGTCATAGACCTCGTCCAGGCTCACAGTCGTGTAGCCCGCGCTTTGCAGCGAGCGCATCTGCTCGTCAAAAATTTCAGCGGTCATCGCGCCCGTGCCGTCGTCCTGCGCCAGCAGATCGTGATACATGAGAACAGGCAGGTCCTTCGTATACGCCGCCTCGTCAGCGGCGGCTTCGTGCGCGCAGAGCGTCCGCGCGTGCGCGTCCGCGTTCTCCTGCGTCACATACACGCCGAAATCGTCGGGAATGTAGACAGGCTCATCGCCGAATATCCGCGCCAGCGCCATGCGCCCGACGTCATTGCGGAAATGCGTCGCGTCGTAAAAATAGCGCGCATCACAGCTCACGGAGCTGTAGGAAAAATCCCAATAATCCGTCACGGCGGCGAGCTTTGTGTAGAAATCCGTCACCGCCTCGGCGCTGTACCCCTCAAAATAGTCGCGATAGACCGGCGCGCAGACCACATACAGCCGCACGCCCGCGTCCCGGCACAGCTCCACGATCGCCGCCACATCCTGCATACACGCGTCCGTATAGCCGAGCTGCGACGGTCCCTGCGGGTAATTCGTGAACACGGGGTAGCGCTCGTAATAGCGGTCGAGCGAGCCGATATTCTCCACATCCCGCGCGCGCTTGTCATACGCGCCGCTTTGTTCGTCAAAGACGTTGTAGCTCTGCGGCAGCAGCAGCTCATCCCGCTGCGCCTTGAGCTTATCCAGCGCGTACTGCGGGCTTGCCAGCAGGTAGCCGCCGTAAAAGCCGAGCTTCCCCGCGCCGCTCACCGCCTCGTGCAGCTTGTAGCTGAGAGAGTCCTCGCCCGTGGCGTAGGTCAGACCGTTGTCGATGTAGACGTTCAGGACGATATTTTTGACGGTGCAGTGTTCCAGCAGCCACGCGACCGTCAGGTGCGTATCTTGCATATCCGCGCCGTAGACGATGGTGTTGTAAAATTTCGCGTCCAGATACTCGTTCAGCTCCTCCGCCGGGTACGAGCTGGTGGACGAACAGCCGACGAGGTAGGAATCATACTCGTCCGCGTGCTCCATCAGGTACGCGGTCTTTCCCACGCGGGGATTGAGTGTTTCGGCGTAGGAATACCAGACGTTCTGACCGAACACGCCGAACGGATCGACAAAAAAGTTCAGCGCCGCCACCGCCAGAACCAGCGCCAGCGCCAGCAGCAGGCACATCACGACCCAGCTTTTTGCTTTCATGGTGCGCCCTCCTTAATATTGAGCATAAATGAAGCCCGCGCCGGTGTAGCCGCCCAGCGCGCCGAGCAGCAGCAGAGCCGCCAGCCAAAGGAGCGTCACAAGCCCCTGCACGGCAGGCGTTTGCCGCGCGAGAAGCAGCCGTGCCTTGCCGCCGCGCTCCTGATATACCTCCACCGCCAGCAGCACGAAAAGCCCTGCCAGCACGACGAGCCAGTCAAGCCTCGTCATACCGAGCGAGAAGATCGCGCCGCCGCGAAGCTGTGAAAGCGAAAAGTCCGTCACCGACCGCCGCAGCATGGAAAGCGCCGTCGTCAGCCGCGGCGCGCGGGTGATATAGCGCCCGATGAACACGATCACGCCCGTGCGCAGCATCTGCACGCCGTGCCACAGCCAGCCGTCCCAGCGGATGGGGAGCTTTTCGCGCACGCGCACAAAAAGCGGCTCTAAAAGCAGCGCCGCCGTGATGAGCACGCCGTTATACAGCCCGAACGCAAGGTAGCGGAAATTTGCCCCGTGCCAGACGCCGATGATGAAATACACCACGAACGTCGCCATGGACGTGGCGAAAATTTTGCTCAGCATCCCGCGAAAGCGCTTGCGGGCGAACGATCCGAGCGCGCGGAACGGGCGCGAGAGCGCCAGCGGATAGAACACATAGTCGCGCATCCAGCTCCCGAGCGAGATGTGCCAGCGCCGCCAGTATTCCGTCAGGCTGCGGGCAAAGATCGGGCGCTGGAAATTTTCCGCCATGGTGATGCCGAGCATCTGCGCCGCGCCGCGCGAGATGTCGATGCCGCCGGAAAAATCGCAGTAGAGCTGCACGCAGTAGCCAAGCACGCCCAGCACCAGCACCGCGCCGCCGTAATTTTCAGGCGCTGAAAACACCGTATTCACCAGCGCCGCCGTGCGCTCGGCGAGCAGCAGCTTCTTAAAATAGCCCCACAGGGCGAGCTGCAAGCCGCCGCGGATATTCTCCCAGTCGAGCGTGTGCTCCGCCAGAAGCTGCGGCGCGAGCGCGTCGTAGCGTCCGATCGGTCCCTGCACGATCTGCGGGAAAAATGACACGAACAGCGCGTATTTTGCAAAATTTTTCTGCGGCTGCACCTTGCCGCGGTAGCAGTCCACCACATAGCCGATGGACTGGAACGTATAAAACGACACGCCCACGGGCATTAAAAGCTCCGGCGCAAAGATGGAAAGCCCCGTCCGGCGCGAGAGCGCCCCGGCGAGGAACGCCCAGTATTTGAGCGCGAACAGCACGCCGAAATTCAACAGGCACACCAGCCACACAGCGCCCTTGCGCCGCCGGTCGTGCGCGCGCTTCTGCTGCTTTTTCTCCTGCGCGTCCAGCGCCCTCCAGCGCGCGTTCAAAGTGCCCAAACGCCGCCCGGCGGCATAGGTCGTCAAGGCGGTGAAGGCAAGGTAGCCGATCGTTTTCGCGCCGCCGCACAGGTAAAACGCGCAGCTTGCCGCAAGCAGCAGCACCCACTGGAGCTTTCGCGGCAGAACGTAGTATAAAACGATCAGCCCCGCTAAAAACGCAAGGAACGTCAGCGACGTAAAGGACATACCTTAGCCCCTTGCGCGCTCAACGAGGTCATAGATCGCCTGCACGGAGTTGAAATTCTCCGGCACGAGATCATCGACCGAAATTTCCACGTCGTACTCGTCCATCAGCACGGTCACGAGCGTGACGAGGTCGAGCGAGTCGATGATGCCGTCGTCGATCAGACGGTCGGACGCGGTAAAGTCGATGCCGGGGCACGTCTGCTGCAAAATATTCAAAAGCTGTTCCATGTCAGTGCTTCCTTTCTATCCGCCAGACCTGCGCCATGCGTCCGTCCGGCAAAAATCCGTTTTGTTCGTAAATGCGCCGCGCGGCGGCATTGTCCTGTGCCGCCCACACGCGGCAGGTCTGCGCGCCGAAGCGCGCGCAAAATTCCCGCACCAGTGCGGAGGCAAGCCCCCGCCCGCGCGCGTCCGGCAGGACGGCGAGATGCCGCAGCTCCATCGCGCCGCGATCGGGCTTTGCGTGCAGTACGGCGGCGGGCGCGCCATCTTGCACCGCACCCAGCAGCCGCTCCTCTCGCGCCGCCAGCTCCAATTCAGGCAGCGACGGGATGCAGCCGGTATCGCGCGGGAAGCAGGCGCTTAAAATCTCCAGCGCCGCCTGCGCGGAAATTCCTTCGCACGGCGACGGTTCTGCGGGTGCTTCACCCGCCGGACGCGTCCGGCGCTCGCGTGTGAGTACGCGTCCAAAGCCGAGCGCGGCAAACCAGTTCTCCGGCAGCGCGGGGGCATTCGCGTAGGGATATTCGCACACCGTCCCCTCCGGCAGTGCGAGGCGCGGCGCGGTTTTGGAGTCGGTGACGTAAAAATACAGCCTGTCAACTGTTCCGCGCGCCAGCAGGAACAGCCCGCCGTCCGCGCGTTCTGCGAATAATCGCCCGCTCTCGCACAGCTCGCGCAGCGCCTGCGCGGGCAATACGCAGTTGGTGACGAGCCCTGGGCGCAGGCACGCGCTCTGCGCCGCGCGCAGGGCGGCAAAATCGGTGATCTTATCCATTGAGACAGTCCTTTTTGAGCGCCGCGCGGTCGATCTTGCCGTTTTGGTTATGCGGCAGGCGCTCGCGCGCGCAGAACACGTTCGGGAACATATATTTCGGCACGAGCGTGCGCAGGTGTACCAGGATCTGCGCGGGTGTCGCCGCGCCCGCGTAGCAGCAGACGATGGCGTCCTTGTGCGCGTCAAACAGGCACGCCGCGTCGGAAATTCCGGGGCAGGACGCGAGCGCGCGTTCAATTTCGCCCAGCTCGATGCGGTAGCCCATGTGCTTGACCTGCCCGTCCTGCCGGGACTGGAAAATGAACAGCCCGTTTTCATCCTGCACGGCAATATCGCCCGTGCAGTAGATGCGCTCCGGGTAATTTTTTTGCAGCGGGTTCTGGATGAACGCGGCGGCGGTCTTTTCCGGGTCGTTGTAATAGCCCAGCGCCAGCCCCGTGCCGCGAATGCAGATCTCACCCGGCTGCCCCGGCTTGACCGGCTGCCGGCGCTCGTCCAGCAGGAATACGTCCTTATTGGCGCACGGTCTTCCCGCGGGGATGGCTTCGTGGTCGGCAAATTCGCGGTCCACGCGATACCACAGCGCGTCCACCGTCGCCTCGGTCGGTCCATAAAGATTATAGTACTGCGCGCCGGGCAGCGCCGCGCGCCAGAGATTCACATCGCGCGCCAGCAGCGCCTCGCCGCCGAGCAGGACCTTGCGAATTTTTTCGGGGCGGTATTTTTCCAGCACGCCCGACGCGGCAACCAGGTGGAACGCCGACGTCGCCCATTGCAGCGCCGTCACGCCGTGCGCGTTCAGGTATTCGATGAGCAGTTTCGGAAACAAAAACAGCTTTTTCGGCAGGATATGACACGTCAGCCCGCGCGAAACGCAGATATACAGATCCTTGACCGAGCCGTCGAAATAAAACGGCGCTTGGTTTCCCAGCACATCGTCCGGCGAAAACTCCGCCGCGCCCGCCAGCCAGTCGGCAAGGTCGATCACGCCCCGGTGGTGGCAGGCGATGCCCTTGGGCACGCCCGTCGAGCCGGAGGTGAAGATGATATACACCGGGTCGGTATCCAGCACCGCCTCGCGCCGCGCCTTCAGCAGCGCGCCGTCAACGTCCGCCGTCAGATCATCCTCAATACTGAGGGTGGGGCAGCCGAGCTGCGCGGCAATTTTCGCGCTTTCCTGTGTGTACAAAACGACCGCGGGGTCGAGCTGACGCAGGATCGCGTCCAGCCGCGCGGAGGGCATCTGCGGGTCGAGCGGGACATAGCAGCAGCCGGCTTGCAGCGCCGCGAAAAAGCCCAGCGGCGTATACGCGTCGCGCCCGACGAGCACGCCCACGGGGCGGCTTTTTTCGGCGCGGCGCGCCACGAGCGTCCCCACCGCGCGCGAGCCCGCGAGAAGCTGCGCAAAGGTCAGCGCGTGCGCCTCGTCTGCAAACGCGGTCTTGTCCGGCACGCGCGCCGCCGTGCGCTCCAGATATTCCAAAACGTTCCGCATGGGCACACCCCTCCTTTTAACTTAGTCAGTATACCACACCCGGCGCGTGTGCGCAATACAAACAAAACCGCCGTCCAAAACGGACGGCGGTTCGACCTTGCAATTACTTTTTCGGCAGGTGGCGCAGGGTTTTGCCGGAGCGTGCGCCGGTGTGCTCGCCGTTTGCGATGACGGGCGTGCCGTTGACGATCACATAGTCCATGCCGCTGGAATAGCGGCAGACGTCGGAGAACGTCGAGTTCATCTTCAGCGCGTTCAGGTCAAAGACGTTCACATCGGCGTAATTGCCGGCTGCCAGCACGCCGCGTCCATCCAAATGGAAGTGCTTGGCGGGCATGGACGTCGCCTTGCGGACCGCCTCGGGCATGGAGATCGCGCCGAGGTCGCGGACGTAGCGCGTGAAGAAATAGGTCATGGACATATAGTTCTGCACGTTCGCCGTCCGGCGGGCAAGCTCGCCCTCCTCCACCGTGACAAAGCTGTCGCTCTGCCACATATAAATGGGGTCGGTCACGACGCTGTCGATCATGGTCTGCTCCTGAAACACCGTGCCCTGCATCAGGATCGACTGCGCCGCGTCCAGCGACGGGGCTTCGGCAAGGATGTCCAAAAACAGATCGTCCGGCGCGCGCCCGCGCTGCTTCGCCAGTTCATTAAACGGCGTGTTCGCAATTTCGGGCTGGTACGGCGGCTGCACATACAGGAGTCTGTCCCACTGCCCGGCGGCGAGGAAGCGCCAGTAGCGGTTCATATCGCCCTTGACCTTTTCGCGCCCGGCGGGGTCGCGGAGGGTCTTTTGCGCCTCTTTCCAGCCGTTTGCGTACAGCCAGGGCGGCATCATCGCCAGCGCGTCGCCGGTGGCGAAGCACGTCGGCAGCATATCGCACAGCACGTTCAGATGCTCGATGCTGCGCGCGTCCTTCAGCATCTGTATTCCCTTTTGCAGGTATTCATTGGGGATGCCGTTGTCATATTTCACATTCAGGTGCGAGATCGTGCCGCGCAGCCCCGTTTTGCGGATGACGTTCAAAAATTCGTTGATGGCCTCTAAAATATAAGTGCCCTCGTCGCGCATATGCGTGGAGTAGTTCGCGTCGTATTCCGCCGCGATGGCGGCAAGGCGCTCGACCTCCTCCGGGCGGGAGTTGATGCCGGGGACGAACTCCAGACCCGTGGAGAAGCCCACGAAACCCGCCTCCATCGCCTCACGCAAAAACGCCGCCATGGCGTCAAACTGCTCGGGCGTATAGTCGGTGGTGTACAGCCCCGCAAGGCGGCGCAGCGAGTTGTGCCCGCACAGCCACGCGGTGTTGATGGACGCGCCCATCGCGTCCATTTTATCCAGCACCGCCGCCATGCTCCCGCGCGGGGCGGGCGCGCGGCCGTAGTCATACACGCAGCGGACGCCGTCACCCGCCGGGTCAAAGGGGATGCCGCTCAGCACATGGCGCAGCGAGTAGCCGCAGTTGCCGACTACCTCGGTCGTCACGCCCTGCCGCACGGCGCTCTCCGCGCGCGGATTTGCCCAGATGGACTGGTCGGAATGCGTATGGGGGTCGATAAAGCCGGGGGTGACGTATTTATGGTGCGCGTCGATGACGAGCGGTGCGCTCACGCCCCGCAGGTCGCCGATGTAGTCGATCCGATCGCCGATGACGGCGATGTCCGCAAAATAGGGCAGGTCGCCCGTGCCGTCCACGATCGTGCCGTTCTTGATGATCATATCCGGCTGGCGCTTGTAAAAAGACATATGGTGTCCTCCTGTTATGTAGCTGGGGCTGCGTTACAGATGAAGAACTCTGTCACGAATTTCCTGCGTTCTGCCCTGATTCCAGAACTGCGTGCCGATGTAGCCGCAGGTACGGCGGGCGACGTTCATCTTGGACTGGTCGGTGTTGCCGCACTGCGGGCAGACCCAGATGAGCTTGCCGTCCTTGTCCTCCTTGATCTCGATCTCGCCGTCGTAGCCGCAGACCTGACAGTAGTCGGACTTCGTGTTCAGCTCGGCGTACATGATGTGGTCGTAGATGAACTTCATGACCTCCAGCACGGCGTCGAGGTTCTGCTGCATGTTCGGGACCTCGACATAGCTGATCGCGCCGCCGGGCGAGAGCGCCTGGAACTGCGACTCGAACGCCAGCTTGTCAAAGGCGTTGATCTGCTCCGTCACGTGGATGTGATAGGAGTTGGTGATATAGTTCTTGTCCGTGATGCCCGGGATGACGCCGAAGCGCTTCTGCAGGCACTTGGCGAATTTATACGTCGTGGACTCCAGCGGCGTGCCGTAGAGGGAGAAATCGATGTCGGTCTCGGCCTTCCACTTGGCACAGGCGTCGTTGAGATGGTGCATGATGTCGAGCGCGAAGGGCGTCGCGGCCGGGTCGGTGTGGGACTTGCCGGTCATGTACTTCACGCACTCATAGAGCCCCGCGTAGCCGAGCGAGATCGTCGAGTAGCCGCCGTAGAGCAGCTTGTCGATGGGCTCGCCCTTTTTGAGCCGGGCCAGCGCGCCATACTGCCAGAGGATCGGGGCCGCGTCGGAGAGCGTCCCCTTGAGCCGGTTGTGGCGGCACATGAGCGCGCGGTAGCACAGATCGAGCCGCTCGTCAAAAATACGCCAGAATTTATCCAGCCCGCCGCCGGAGGACAGCGCCACGTCGACCAGATTGATCGTCACGACGCCCTGGTTGAACCGGCCGTAGTACTTGGGCTTGCCCGGCTCGTAGTTGCCCGCGTTCGCCACGTTGTTCCAGCCGTTGCCGGACCGGTCCGGCGTCAGGAAGCTGCGGCAGCCCATGCAGGTGTACACGTCGCCGTGGCCTGCGGTCTCGCCCTTGGAGAGCTTCAGCTCGCGCATCTTCTTCTCGGAGATATAGTCCGGCACCATGCGCTTGGCGGTGCAGCGGGCGGCGAGCTTCGTCAGCTCCCAGTAGGGGCTGTCTTCCGTGATGTTGTCCTTCTCGAGGACGTAGATGAGCTTCGGGAAGGCGGGTGTGATCCACACGCCCTTTTCGTTCTTGACGCCCTCGATGCGCTGGCGGAGCGTCTCTTCGATGATGATGGCCAGATCCTTGCGCTCCTGCTCGTTCCGGGCCTCGCCGAGGTACATGAAGACCGTGATGAACGGTGCCTGCCCGTTGGTGGTCATGAGCGTGACGACCTGATACTGGATGGTCTGCACGCCGCGGCGGATCTCGTCGCGCAGCCGGGTCTCGACGACCTTGGAGATCGTCTCCTCCGACGGCTGCACGCCGAAGGACTTGATCTCCTCCAGGACGGTCCGGCGGATCTTCTGCCGGGAGACGTCGACGAACGGCGCCAGGTGCGTCAGCGAAATGGACTGGCCGCCATACTGGTTGGAGGCGATCTGCGCGATGATCTGCGTGGCGATGTTGCAGGCCGTGGAGAAGCTGTGCGGCTTTTCGATGAGCGTGCCGGAGATGACCGTGCCGTTCTGCAGCATATCCTCGAGATTGACCAGATCGCAGTTGTGCATGTGCTGGGCGAAGTAATCCGCGTCGTGGAAGTGGATGATGCCCTCGTTATGCGCCTCGACGATGTCCTGCGGCAGCAGCACGCGGGCCGTCAGATCCTTGGAGACCTCGCCCGCCATATAGTCGCGCTGGACGGCGTTGACGGTCGGGTTCTTGTTGGAGTTTTCCTGCTTGACCTCTTCGTTGTTCGACTCGATGAGGGACAGGATCTTCTCGTCCGTCGTGTTGGACTTGCGGACGAGCGTGCGGGTATAGCGGTAGGTGATATAGTTCTTGGCGACCTCAAACGCGCCGTGCGCCATGATCTGGTCCTCGACCAGGTCCTGGATCTCCTCGACGGACAGGGCACGGTTCATGGACAGACAGCTGTTTTCCACACTCTCGGCGATGCGGCGGATCTGCATCGGCGTCATGCGCGCCTCCTCTGCGACGACGTTGTTGGCCTTGGTCACGGCCGCGATGATCTTGACCAGATCGAAGGTGGCCTCCGAGCCGTTTCGCTTGATGATCTTCATGGGCGGTTCCTCTCTTTCTATTTCTGCGCGCGTAAAAAAACGCGCGGGGACAGGCCGTTTGTGACCGCTTCCCGGTGCGGTGCAGTCATAACTATACCGGATATTGGGGCCGCTGTCAAGCATCTTGGACTATATTTTGTGGATATCGACGATAGAAAATGCCGTGAAACACAATATCTTGTGTTTCACGGCATCTGCGTATATGAAGGATCAGATAGAAGCCCTGCAGTTACTGGTTTTCGCGGTAGCGCGCGAGGAACTGGCGCGTGCGCTCAGCCTGCGGGTTTTCGATGACGTCGTGCGCCGGGCCCTGCTCCACGATCACGCCGCCGTCCATGAAGATCACG
>ERZ1034917.1920-NODE-1920-length-11068-cov-6.759648_pt1 | contig 11068 bp, 7 predicted proteins | sample MGYA00520605_ERZ1034917 | MGnify/ENA primary metagenome ERZ1034917 (study PRJEB33766, sample SAMN09781784) | gut metagenome | biome: gut microbiome | host: Homo sapiens | place: Madagascar | study: EMG produced TPA metagenomics assembly of the PRJNA485056 data... | reverse complement strand
TTGCCGTAGCAGGTCCCTGGGCGCCTTGCACCGTCAGCTGCCTGGCAGCGCCATCGTAGGAAATCGTCGGCGTTTCTGCATCCGCGAACGCACGCCCCGTCAACAGCGCAAGGCACAGCAACGCGCAAGCAGTCAACAACGCTGCAAAAAGCAGAGGGCGGCGGCCTTTCAGCCGCAAAGCGAAGTCGTTCATTGCCGCTCCCCCTTCGCCTGACCGGACGGAGGCACAAGAAGTCCGTTGCTCACCGTGCAGCCCCAAGCGTCCGAAACCGCTTGTTCGGGCGACGATTGAATGCCCTGCACCTCAACATCAACGACCAGGTGCCTTCCGTCGTGCGTTCCGTTTTCGCTGACAGTCTTAATAAGCTGGCCGCTTTCGCCAAGCGGGGCCACCGAAGCAGTCCAATACCAAAAGCCATCGGCGCCCTTTACCCAGGCGCCTTCAGCCGAAGTGGAGCCGCCCGCTGAAACGTCGGACCCCCACGCTATGCTGTAATCGGTCCCTTCCTCAGGCTCCTCCCAAAGTTGCACGCCTGCGTCATCTTGCCAATACATATCAACCTGCGCGCGAAGAAATGCAGGGGCGGTACCATCGTTTTTGGCCCGCACATCGCTTTTCACCGCTCCATCGAGCTTCTCGTCAACCGCTGGCGAGATCGTTCCTATTCCGAACTGGTTCACCAGCACGCCCGTTGCCGAAAGCCAAGCAAGCGCGCCGCCAACGCACGCCAGGCACAGCAAGCATGCGAGCGCGACGACAGCCGTTCTTTTCCGAAAGCGCATGCTATTCCGCCTTCCCTACCACGCCGTCTGACCACACGTTCTTTGCACGTGCGTCCCCATCAAGCCACTTCAGGTGCGTGCGCGTGTTCACGCACGTCACCGTTGCATCGTTTTCGCTTGTTGCCGCCGACACCCGCATAGTCACGCTTGACGCAGGGGCCGAATCCGCAACCGATAACGAGCTGCTATAGCGCCATGCCCACGCATCGTCCTCGACAACGGTATACGTACCCGACGGAACGGAAATCTTCGCCGCCCCCGAGCACATCGCCACGCCACCAACATACGCCGACGGGGTTGCGTTTACCGTCACGGACACGTCGCGCATTTGGGCAGGCTGAGAGTCCGTGGCCTCTTTCGTCACCTTGAACCTAAACGTCATGCCGGCCGCTGAGGAATCCGTCACCTGCTTCACCAGGGTCACGGTATGCGTTGCGGGAAAATCGAACACGGCATTGCCGGAGCCCTGATCGTCGGCACCGGTGATTTTCGTGCCCAGCTTGTCCTCAAGCGCGAACGAGCCGGCACCCGAACCCGCGCTGTACAGCGATACGTTCTTGCCGTCCACCTTCTCCTGGTTTGCAACAAGGTTACCCGCCGTATCGCGCTCGTAGTACGCGCGATCAACCGAGATGGTCAGCTGCGTCCCGTCGAACGCATCCGCAAAGCATACCTTAATAGGAGCACCGTCCGAAACGTCCGTCACCTCGCCTGACGCGTTCGGGTCAAGCTGCCACTTAAGTTGACTGGTCACGTTGTTCTTGGCATCCATAACAGCGCCGTTCGAAGTGTCGTGAGCAACCACGTAAAACGTCATGGGATACAGGTCCATGTCGCCCGTGATGGGCTGGTTTTTGAACTGATCCCACGTTTCCACCGTGCCGTCAGCCTTAAGCCAGTGCCACTCAAGAAACATTTCCTTGTAGTCTCCGCCGTGGTCGGCGGCACGCGCCGCAAGTTCTTGCGCCACGTCAACGTAAGCATCCGAGTCGTAAGCCACGCTCTTAACCGTAGTCTCCTGATTGCCGTCGGCGTCGTACACGGGCTTGCCGTTTTCGTCCACGACGGGCACCTCAACCTGGTGCACGAATCCCGCTGCCGCACGGGCGCTGCCCTCGTCAACCGAGGCCTCATAGAGCACGTCGCCGTCCGCGCCGTGATAGCGCACCTTCCATGGCGTTTCTTTGTACACCGCCGTATACGTCACGCCCGTCGCAAAGGGTTCCGATCCTTCGAGCACATAGTCCTTTTCGCTGGTCATCAGCGTATACGATCCATCTTCGGCGTTGTAGTCGCGCGACCATCCAACGAAGTCGTACGTTTTGCTGTTGTTGCCTTGAACTTCGGCGGCGGCCTTCACCTGCAGCGACACCTGATCGCCCGACGCCGTGCGCGTCAGCCCGCGCACGCTTGATGGGTCATCAAGCACCGAATCGATATTCGAGTTCACAACCACCGTGGTGGCTCGATACACCGGGAACAGCTCCATGGGAGCATTCACCACCGTTGACTCGTCCACCATATCCGTTGCCTTCGACCAAATCACGTACTTGGCATTGCCGTCAGGCTTGTCCGCCGTCCATCCCACAAACGCATGGAACGCGTTGCCATCAGCCGCATCAATATCGCCCACATTGAACGTTGGCTTGGGAATGCCGCCGTCAAGACTGCCCAGCGTGTCGCCGCGTTGCGCCACCTTGCCGTCGATGTCGGTTGCGTTCAGGTGGTACACCACAGCCAAGGGCGTGTAGTAGGCAACGAACGTGTACGAGCCGCCCGCCTCAATGGTTGCCGCATACGTGTTGCCATCGTCGCCCGAACCGTAAAGGTGCCGGATTGCGCCGTCGGGGCACTCCAGTTCAACCTTTTCAAGCACATATTTCTCGGTGCCGTCCTTGTAGACGGTTGTGGCGATGTCGGGCTCAACGGAAGCCGTCGAAACGCCATCAGTTTCCGTGAGGGCCGGGGTAATCTGCCAGTTCGGGGCATTCACCGTATCGGTGCCCGTGAAACCGGCGCGATGCAGGTTCGTGTCGTAGTTCACGTCGTACTTCGCATACACCGGATACACGTCCTGAGGTTGCGTGCACACATAGTCGTCCGTCACCAGATACGGCGCGGCTTTTGCCGGGTCGCTTGTGGTGAACGAATCGCCATTCACGTCGTAAATGTAGTTCCAAACGCCAGAGTCCTTCTCAACCTCGGCGGTGGTTATCCAGCCTAGGAATTTATAGCCGGGAGCCTTCTGGGCCATCTCGTCGTTTGAAGGTTGTGGATTGCCCGAATGCTGCCAATTCGCGATGCTCTTCCCGCTAAAGGGATACGTATACACATGGTCTTCGCCGCCGAGAAGCTTCTCTTGGTAGCGCCTTCCGTTGATGGGTCGATTTACAACGTCACCGCTCTTCCAATAGAAGTTCACTTGAGCCACCAGATGCGCTGTATAGAGATAAGTACGATTCGAGTGGTGAATACCAGTCATCCAAGGGTTGTTGGTACTTACATCCGTGCTATCAGTCCCCATATCGCTACGTTCCCAATCCCAGAACAGGAATTTATAGCCACTGTTCACGCTAGCGGCAACCGCGAAGCTAGTAAGTCCCGGGCTGCTTGAATTGGAGAGCGACGCCGCACCCGGGAAATCGTCGGTAATGGCAATGTCATAGGTCGTGTTGTCGCCCGCCACGTGCGCGTGCACGGCAAACGGCTCGGTGACCAGTTTCGATGACGTCACCTCTGGAGCCGAACACGTTTTACCGTGGCCAACCGTGCCCGGGCCCTCGTGCCAGCTGTCGAACGCGTCCTGCGAATCAAGCGGCGCATCCTTGCGCTCGACAAACGCCGACTTGTACTGCTGCCAATTCGATGCATACGAAATAGCCGAGAACGTGCCGTCAGCATTCTTTTTCACGAAGGGGTTGTTGAGCTCGCAATCCTGAAGGCGCGTGGTGGTGCCGTAATAGTCTACGCGATACTCGAAACGCGCCGTGTACGTGTGCGGCACCGTAAGGTCAACGCCTGCGGGCAACGTGTAGCTGGAATCCCTGCTTACGCGCACCTCAACGTCCTGCCCGTTCACCTGCTTCGTTTCGTACCAACCCAGGAAGCGATATCCGTCGGGCAGCGCGCCGTCTTCGGACAGCGCCTTGCCCGATGCATCCAGCACCTGTACGGTGTATTCGGTAGATGCAGTGGTCGACGCGGAAACAACCTTCGTTTTGGCAACATCAACGCGCTGCGAGGCGTCGTCCAAGCTATCCTGCTCGTTGCCTTCGCACACCGTGATGACGTTGGACGCGTAATCGGAATACACCGGGTAGAAATCGGCAGGTTTTGTCACTACGATAGTCTGCCCTGCGGGATAGAATGCGCCGTCGTTCTTCAAAGCCGCCAAATCCGTCGACGAAATGCCCACGTAACCGCCGTTCGAACCAGTTTCGGTATTCGCCTTCGTTGTCCAGCCAATGAACGTTGCACTTTCAGACGCCGGCTTCACCTGGGGAATTGCCGGCGTGATGCCGGTTGCATACCGATACCAGTCGTTGCTGGTATCGGTGTTCTCAATGCCCGTTTCCGCCGTAAGTACCACTCCGTTGGCATCACGGAACAACACCTGAGCCTGATACGAGGCAATAAACAGATCGTTGCCCGCAAAGCCATTGTTGCCTTCTGCGTTATCCGCGGTATACGTCGACGTTGCATCGTGCGCGGTATTTGCTTCCACCTGCTTGCCCGCCTCAATGGCGTCGCTGTCGGTTTTGCCGTTGAACCAGGCGTTATCCTCGTCAATCGACGTCACCATAACACCGGGCTCGCGGAACCAGCCCATGAAGCGGTAGCCGCCGTTGTCTGCGCTTAAACCAGAGGGCTGCGTGGTGCCTTGCCCGAATGTCACCGACGTGTCGCCCATGGCAAGGCCCTGCGCCGTGCCCGCAAGAATCGCCGACACTGCAAAGTTGTACGGATCGGCCGTAGCCTGGTCAACGCCCAGCTTCGTAGCCTTGATATCCACCGTGCCCGCACCCGGGAAATCAAGCGTCGCCTTCACGCTTGCGCCGTGCACGGGAATGCCAAGCTTGTAATCCATAGCCCATGCATTGCCGTGACCTGCGCCAACGTAGGCATCGTTGTCCGTAGAGCGCGCAATTCCGCCTGAAAAATCATACGCATGGCTTTCCCACAGCTCGCGAGAAACGTAGCGGTCATCGTCCCACGGGCCAAACGACGCCCCGGATGCGGTTTTGTCATTCGCCAACGCATAGATTTTCTTGTTCGCCGCCGTGCCCTGGCTTGATCCGTTCAAGCTCACGCTCGGCTTGAAGTAGCAGTCGGTAATGGTGGCGTCGCCCACGCTTGCACGGCCGGCAATGCCACCAAGGTTCACGTCGTTTTGGATGATGGGGATAACGGCAACGGGGTTGTACTGCCGCGAGCTCAAATCGCCAGCAAAGTGGCTGCGCTCTATCACGTTGCCGTCCGCCTTGTCGATGCGGCCTGCCAAACCGCCCGACCACGCCAGCGTTACGGCGACCACGCCCACATACGACGCCGAATAGCTATAGCACGAAGCAGTTGAGAAGCAATCGATCACCTTCGCACCGCCGCCCATGCGGCCCACGAAGCCAGAAGCATACACGTTGTTGCCGCCCAAAGCGCCAACGGCAACGTCGTATTTATTGGTAACGTCGGTGCACTGCGCCACCGATCCGTCCTCGTTGCGCGTTGGCGTAACGCGGCTGTATTCAATGGTCGAATTGTCCACGTACCCGGCAAGCGCCGCCATGTACAGACCTTCGCCGCCAAGCGCTTGAACGCCCGATGTTGTGCTGTTCACGGCGCGGCCGCCGCGCACTTCGCAGTTATACAGCGTGCAGCCGGACAGTTCGCCGGCAATAAGGCCGCCTTCCAAACCGGCATTCGTGATGAGGTTCAATGCATTGTTTGCGCAGGTCACATGCAGGGTACTTTCCATGACCATAACGTTTTCGATATGGGTGTCAACCGCTTTGCCCACAATGATGCCGCCGCGAAAATCGGCCCACACATCCGCGTCTTTCACCAGGAAGTTCTTAATGGTAGCGCCCTTCGTTTCGGCGAAGAAGCCCGTATCGCGCTCGGGGTCAAACGCGTTGTTCGCGTACTTCAAGCCCGTCACGGTGTGGTTTTGCCCGTCGAACGTGCCTGCAAACGGGTGCTCGGAGTTGCCAAGCGACAGGTGCTTCACCGTGTCCTTCACGATCATCTGCATATCGCTGTCGCCCAGCGTGATATCGTTGTCCAAGTACACGACCCAGTTAGACGTGTCGCGCTCCCGCGACAAGGCAACCAGCGCAAGAAAGTCGTTCGCGCTGGTGATGTGCTTCTCTTCCACAGCTTCGGGCTGCGTACCCGAGTCGGCCGTCTCGTCAGCATATGCTTGTTGCGCCGGCTTCAGCGCGCAGCAAGCAACCAAAGCCAGCAGCAAAGCGAACACGGCCGCGATGCCAAGCTGCACAATCTTGCTTGTTCCCTTTTCCACGGCTTACCTCGCTTCCGGCCATCCCGCAACGTCAAGCACGTCGAGGGGCGTCCCGTCTTCTTGTTGGTTTTTGGCTTGCACCGCTTGGGCATCAACGACCAGCTGGAAGCTTCCGCCTTGCGCAGCCGCTTGGTAATCGCCCACAAAGTTCACTGAGTTCAAGAGGCTGTCCGTGTACTCGCCAGCGTTCACAACGCCGCGGCTTGCCGCCGTTCCGCGGTAGTAGTACCAGCCATCGCCGCCATCCACCCATGGCGCATCGGCGGAATCGTTCAGGTTCAGGCGAACGACGTTTCCGGCATCGGCGGTTTTCCCATCAGGCGAAACAGAGCGCATAGCCAAGCGAGCTCGCACGTACATGGGCTCGCTGCCGGCGTTTTGGACGCGAACGATACGGCTGATTGCCCCCGAAGAAACCTTTGTTGCCGGATAATCGCCCGAAGCGGACGCCTCGAACGGGACTTCGCTGCCGCTGTCGTTGAGCGTAAACTCGCAGACGCGCATCTTCACGCTGCCGAAAGTGATGACGTTGTCGGCCGGAGCCGTGCCAACCGTGAATGCGGCGGTACCAAATACCGCCAGCAGCGCCGCCAAAGCCAGCGCCACCAATGCGGCCAGATTGAAGGTGCGTTTCTGATTGTTGGATGCAAGCGAGACCGCGGCCGTACGCGTCGAATGCGCAGCGAAGCCGGATTGCTCGCGCAAATGCGAAGTGTTCCCCATGGTGATGCTCCCGTCGGGGGGTTGAATTCGAAAGGCCCAACGTCCAGAGCCCGGACGGCTAGCACGACCGCTCGGGCTCGAACGCTGAGTTGTTGGTGGTTTTGGCTACTTAGGCGGCCTGCTTTGCGGCCCAAGCCTTTGCCTGAGCGAGAGCGTTTGCGGCTGCGTCAGTACCGCCGTTAGCTTGATTGCCGCCAAAGATGTAGCAGGAAACGATCATGTCGGCCTTGCCATTGCTGGCGTTAATCATGCCGCTTTCCAGCGTGCCCGGGACAACAACATTGCTGAACAGTTCGCCGGTGTACACGTCTTCAGTAGCACTAGCTTTGAGCAAAGCAGGAGTAGTGGTATCCGTGCCAAACGTATACATAAACAGCCCACCTGTATAATGACCGTCGGTCCCATTAGTGGTGATCTCGCCAGCTACCGCAGACCAGCCATTGTTCAATGTGAAGTAGGGAGTGCTGGGATCAGTCTTGTCGTTAACCAGCGCGTTCTTCACGTACACGAACACGTAAGAGTCTTCGCTCTTTGCACCAATACCGACGTTCGGGTTCTTCTCAATGGTTGCGCCAGGCGTCAGCTTCGCGTTATCGGCCTTCCACTTCGTCTCGGTCAAATTACCAGCAGGCTTCGCACCGTCAGGGTCAGGTTTAGTCGGGTCTGTCGGATCGGGCTTGTGATCCGGGTTGTTGATGCTGCCCACCGTAAAGGTGTTCGTCAAGCTGCTTTGCGCGGTCAACCATGCGTACGTGCCCAGGCCAGCTGCAAGCGCCAGGCACAGCACCGCTGCTACAATTGCGGTGCGTTTCTTTGAAATCTTCGCCTTTTCCATCATGGATTCCTTTCGATTGCTTTCGCGTTGCCAACGCGTGCCCGTCGCCAGCGCGACCCTTACCCGCTTAACGCGCGCTCCTTCTCAGCGCGCGCTTTTACGGGCATCCCCTTCGCCGCCCTTGCCAAGCAGAGCCGATGCAGCCAGCAACAGGACCGCTACGGCAACGACCACGTATAAACCGGGCGGCGTCGTGCAGTACGCATTGACGTAGCCCAAATAGGGAATGCAAAAAACAGGAGATCCAATGACCTGCGAAAACGGCGTTTTCTCAGCGTCATGAGCAATAGTTCCATCGGCGTTGACGTTCGCAATTCCTTGCGTGCCGATCAACTTGGCATCAGCGTCCACTTCGTAAACTTGGTGCGTTACCACCGCGCCATCGGAGCGGTGAAACGTAGCAGCATCACCGGGTTGAAGCGTTTCCGCATCAACCGAATGGACGAAAATCAGCGAGCCAACAGGGTATTCCGGCTCCATGGATCCGGACAGCACCGCATACGGTGTATATCCAAAGAGGCGCGGAACCAGCGAGACAACGACGAGTGCAACAAGCGCAGCTGCAAGCAATCCCCCTAACGCCCGCGCCAGACTGCTGATACAACGTTTCAGCATGTCGCGCCCCTTTCTTTCTTCCAGGGTCAGCCGCAGCCAGCTCTAAGAAATTTCGCGAAAGCCTTTTGCCCGCCTCCGCTTGTGAATAAAAAATGGCTTCACAGTAAAATTGGAGTAGAGTTACATGAATCCTGTTCGGATTTATGTCCTCACGACTTTCACCGTACCCCCCCCCCGTACCTAAAAGTCAACAACAAATCCTAGTTTGTAGATATATTTGTTTGTTCGAAACATTTCTTGTTGTTGCGCAAGAAGCAAAAATGCGGCACGCCCATCAAGCCGCAGCGAAAGAAGTTCCTGGTCATTTGCCTATTCGATCAGTGTTTCCGCATTCGAGACATCGCTGGTCATCGAATGGGAATTATTCTGCATACACGCAAAAGGACTGACCCCAAGCATGAAGAAGGCGGCCCGGGAAGTGGCCGCCTTCTTCGGAAAAAAGGGAAAGGGAGAGAAAGGAACGGGGGTGGTTGGCCCCGCGCAGACTGCGCGCATGGCGCGGCCTGCGCGGGGCCGCCCGGATAGCGGGCAGCCCCGGGGCGCGTGGCCCCGTTACAGCTTAGGCAGCGTTGCCTTGGCTAGACGAACCGTTGTTGAACAGACGGTTCAACAGCTCGTTCGAGCCCGAGCTCGAGCCGTTCTTGCTGGAGTTCTGCGTGGTGGACGCGGCCTGTGAGGACTCGTCGGAGCCAAGCGTCACCTGCAGCTGCTTCGTTTCGCCGTTGCGGTTCACCTCAAGCGTCACCGTGTCGCCGGGGTTCTTCGAGCGCACGTCAAGCATCAGGTCGCTGGCGGAATCAACCGCGTTGCCGTCGAACTTCGTGACGATGTCGCCTTCCTCAAGGCCCGCATCGGCCGCACCGGAGCCCGCGCTGACCGCGGCAATATACGCGCCGCTGTCAACCTTCAGGCCGTAGCGCTTCGCGTTTTGCGAGTTCACCGTTGAAAGCGACACGCCAAGCTGCGCGTGCGTGGGCGTTTTGCCTTCGATGATCTGCTGCGCGATGTTGACGGCGTAGTTTACCGGGATGGCGAAGCCGACGCCCGAATAGTTGCCGGAGTACGACGTGATCAGCGTGTTGATGCCGATGAGCTTACCGTTGGAGTCAACCAGCGCGCCGCCGGAGTTGCCCGGGTTGATGGCCGCGTCGGTTTGAATCATGTTCGGGTAGATGGTGTAGCCACTGGACTGGCTGGACGAGTTGCCGTAGCCGTACCCATAGCCATCGCTGCCGCTGCTTTCGGCGTTGCTCATGATCTGCGAACGGCTGGTGGCCGACACGATGCCGGTTGCCACGGACTGCTCCAGGCCGAACGGGCTGCCGATGGACATGACCCATTCGCCGATGGTGAGATTGTCCGAGTCGCCGATCTCGATGGGCGTCAGGCCGCTTGCGCCCTGCAGCTTCACCACTGCGATGTCGCTGGACTCGTCGGTGCCCACCACGTCGGCATCGTACTCCTCGCCGCCAACGGTGACCTTCAAGGCATCGGCACCCGCGACCACGTGGTTGTTCGTGACGATGTAGCCGTCCTCCGAAAGTACCACGCCGCTGCCGAGCGAGCTTTCGGTAAGCGTTCCGGAGCTTGACGTGCTGCGGCCGAGCATGTCGGTAGACGTTTGCTGCGTATACACGTCGATGGCGGCCACGGAAGGCAGGCACTTCTGCGCCACGGCCTCGGGCAGCGTGTCATCGGTTGACTGGGCCTGGATCTCGGTGTTCGTGGACGCGCCCAGCGTCACGTTGCTGCCCGACGGCGTGCCCGTGACGTTTTGATACGCGGTGAAGCCGCCGAACGCGATAACGCAGGCCAGCGCCGCACCGGCGAACGCCGTGCCGAACGTGCGGCCCGTGGAGGGCTTTGCCGGGTGCGGCTGCTGCGGGTTCACCACCGGCTGCTGGTAGGAGTGCTGGAAGTTCGGCTGCTGATACGGCTGGCCGGACTGAGGCGCGTAGCCGTTCTGGTTGTTGAATTGATCGGTCATGGTCGGCTCCTTGTTATGGGAGATGCGGGGCTTCCTTTCGCCCCGCGTTCTTTTTGACACGGTGACCTTACCACGCAAAAGCGCCGCTGAGCAGCCCTTGCACCGTTTCGTCACCCGCATGTCATCGAATTACATCCGTTGGTGTACCCCACGTAGCCTAAGGCGGCAACTGTGCGAGAAGCAACCTGCGCGGATGACGCAAACGCGCTAGCAAATAAGGTTGCAAACGCGAAAATGGTTGCGCAGCTTTGCCGAACTGCAGCGGCGCTAGCGTCACCGCACCGATACGTTGCGCTATGCTACATGCCAAACGATTTCGTTCGCGAAAGTCCCAATGAAACGGTGGGCAAGCGATGGGGCGAACGTCACCGAAATGACGGGAGCGGATTCCCCTTCCCTCTTCGGAAAATTCGCCCCTGCCCACCGGACGCGCGGACGCAGCACTATATAGTAAGGAGCAGCAGCATGATGCAGCTAGTCGAAGACATCACGTACCTGGTGAACTACCTGATGGATGAACGCGGCGCCGGCGCGCAGCATGTTGAGCCGCAGGAGGACCCGCGCTGGTTCATGGAGCAGTGGGAGCAGTTCCGCGCGCTGGTGAACA
>ERZ1034917.1918-NODE-1918-length-11074-cov-12.387149_pt1 | contig 11074 bp, 12 predicted proteins | sample MGYA00520605_ERZ1034917 | MGnify/ENA primary metagenome ERZ1034917 (study PRJEB33766, sample SAMN09781784) | gut metagenome | biome: gut microbiome | host: Homo sapiens | place: Madagascar | study: EMG produced TPA metagenomics assembly of the PRJNA485056 data... | reverse complement strand
GCCGCAAGGCGTGATGGTTTAGAGAAGGGGCGCGCCAAAGGCGCAGGATGGATCCCCGAAGTGGAAAGAAAGTCAATGTAGGACAGTCCTTCGCGGGGTGGCTCTTTCGCGAAGACAAAAAAGCAAACTCTCGACAACCCTTAAAGCAAAAAAACAGCCACCATTTTTACAAAATAAAGGAGCGTATCAAAACCCCATGGATCAAAATGTATTCCATAAACTGCAGCTCGAAATCCTGAATGCGATCGATTTGCTATTACTGACAATGACATATGGAATCTGCTGGTACGCCTACTACGGAGACGAGATATCTACTCCTTTCTATGATCTGGGGAACGAGATCATGGTGGTACTCTTTGCGATCCTCTACTACTTCATCTCGCATCTTTACCATGGCTACCGGATTTCTATCAGCCGCATCTCAGACCTTGTTTACAGCCAGACACTGGCAGTCTTCTTTGCCGATGCCATGATGTACGTCATCACTGTCCTCCTCAACCGTCACCTCATCAATCCCATTCCTCTTGGTCTCGCTTTCCTCGTCCAGTTTGCCCTCATCATTGGCTGGTGCACCTTCGCGCACCACTGGTATTTCCGAAAATTCCCGCCGAAAAAGACCGTCATTATTTTGGGCGAAGGGCGTGAGGTGAACCCTCTCATCAAGCGCTACGGCATGGACATTCATTTCGAAGTCATCCGCACCCTCACCTCCGAAGAATGCCTTAGCAATTTGGACGAAGCACTTCAGGACGCCGAGTCCATCTTCCTCTGCGGCATTCACAGCCATGAGAGAAATATCATCGTGAAATACTGCGTTGCCCGCGGCATCGACTCCTTCGTCCTGCCTCGCGTCGGCGACGTCATCATGAGCAGCGCCGAGAAGATCCACCTTTTTCACCTGCCGATCCTGCGCGTCCGTCGATACTCCCCATCACCTGAGTACCTCTTCGGGAAGCGCGTCATCGACATCATCCTCTCCCTTGCAGCCCTCATCGTCTTCGCCATCCCCATGCTCATCATCGGTCTCCTTATCAAAAGAGACGGCGGCACCGCCTTCTACAAGCAGAACCGCCTCACCAAAGACGGGAAGGTATTCCCTGTCTACAAATTCCGCAGTATGCGCATGGATGCCGAAAAAGACGGCGTAGCGAGACTCTCCACCGGCGAGAACGATCCCCGCATCACCCGCATCGGCCGCTTCATCCGCGCTGTCCGCCTCGATGAACTCCCACAGCTCCTGAACATCCTGAAAGGCGACATGTCCATCGTAGGCCCCCGCCCCGAGCGCCCCGAGATTTCCGCCCAGTACGAAAAAGAATTCCCTGAGTGGAACCTCCGCCTCCAGGCCAAGTGCGGACTCACCGGCTATGCTCAGGTCTATGGCCAGTACAATACGACGCCCTACGACAAGCTCCTGATGGATCTGATGTATATCTCTGAGCCCAGCCTCTTCGAAGACTTCAAGATCATGTTCGCGACCGCGAAGATCCTCTTTATGAAGGAGAGCACGGAAGGGGTAGCGGAAGGACAAATTACGGCTACTAAGAAACCACAATAAAAGTACAATGAGGAGGATAAATTTTGTTAGTTAGTGTTGTTATGCCTACATATAATTGTGGGAAATATATTGCTCAGTCTATTGATTCTGTTTTAGATCAGACGCTGAAAGATTGGGAACTTCAGATTGTAGATGATTGCAGTACAGATAATACGATGCAAGTATTGACTCCTTATTTAGAAAAATACTCACAGATTCATTACTATAGATTGCCTAAAAATGGTGGACCGGCTGTGGCGAGGACTGAAGCTATCGAGCGTTCTAATGGAAAGTACGTCGCTTTTCTGGATAGTGATGATTTATGGTATCCTAATAAGCTTGAGAAGCAAATTGCTTTTTTGAAGGGGACACATACCTATTTTTCATGTACAGCCTATGAATGCATGAATGATGATGGAAAGAGTTTGCATTATGCTTTATTTCCACCTCAAAAAATTAGCTATGCGAAATGTATTCGCTTATCCAATCCCATTGGAAATTTAACGGCCATGTATGACCAGGAAGTACTTGGAAAGTTTGAAGTACCTATGATCAAGAAGAGAAATGATTTTGCTTTATGGTTACAAATTTTAAAAAAAACACCTTATTGTGCTGGAATGCAAGAAGTCCTTGGAACATATCGGACAGGGCGAAAGGGTTCTGTAAGTAGCAATAAATTGAAGCAAGGTAAATATCATTGGCAGTTGTACCATGAAATAGAAAAGCATAATACCTTAAAGAGTTTATTTGAGTTGGGATGTTGGGCATTTGTGAAGGGAACACGTATCGGTTTGGATAAACGTAGTTTTTAGTTAAAGCGAAGATAAATCTTTGTGAAAGAAGTATGGGCCTAAAATATAGAAGCTTTGCGGCAAATACAGGAAATATTTTGCTAAGGGAATCTATTTTTTTATTATCACACAATTATTAAAAGAAGGCATGGTGCTGAGATTCGTGATTTGTTAACTAGTAAGATTTTAATGAGGTAAATTATTATGGAGTTTAACATAGATAAATTTTTAATAGATAAATTGGGTGTGACTCCAATGGGGGCTATTGGTGCTTATCTCGGGGCATCAACAGGTTCATCGATCGGCATGTTTGCTGGAACTGTAATTGGTAATGCAGTTAATGAACCTCTTGGTAATATGTTTTTACAACTTTGGGATAGTATGATTGGTTATCGCGTTCAATTTTTGGCAGATAAAACTAAATAGATTATGAGCAAAAATTAAAGGATTATAAAAGTGGAAAAATCGCAAATAAACCTAAGGTGGAATTGGTGATGAAATTTCCTTCTTTTATACATGCTTTAAATTTGAATATACTTAGGAATAAAATTTTAAATAAAATTATGAGTATTCCTCAGAAGAAGAAAAAAGAACCTGATTTAGCACTTATTGGCCCATTATTAAAAGATGCTGAGTATTATTCTGACTCTGAAATTATACGAGAGTTGTATGCAAATCTCGTCGCAGCGTCTGCAAATAAAGATTATGATGGGAAGGTGCATTTAGCATTTTCATCTATTATTAAGCAAATTAGCCCTCATGATGCAGCCTTACTTATAAGATTACCACATCAGGGTCCACTTGCTTCATATTTTATGATGCCAGGATTTGAGGTTTTGTATGAAGATGTGTATTTAGAAGATGAAAATGATGAATATAATTTTGCAAATACACTGTCTATACAAAATTTTGAACGTTTAGGTTTTTTGGAATTGGGAAGACGAGTACAATTATGTGGAAAAGATTCGTATAAACGTTTTGAAAAAAATAAAATTTATCAAGACGCAGAAAATAGAGCGAAAGAAATCTATGGCGACTCTGGAAGTGTTGTATTACAATCAGGATATTTTATTTTTACGAAATTTGGTCAGGTGTTTAGAGAAGTTTGTAATCCGTCTGTGAAATTAACTAATTGATGCTATTAATTATTTTGAGAAAAGAGGAATACGTGTGAATAAAAAGATAATATATGCCTATGTGTTGTCCTTAATAACAAGTGTGTCAGGCATTGATTTTGCAAAACAATTTGATGCATTATTCCGTGATCATAAAAAGCTAAATCTTAAAAATCCAAAGACACTTTCGGAAAAAGTGTCTTATATTGAATTACATGAGCAGTTACCTTTAGCAGCAAGATGTACAGATAAATTTGAAGTGAGAAAATATGTTGCTAGTAAGGGGTTAAAAGATATACTAGTTCTAATTTTCGGGGGGGCGTACACTAGTTTTGGGCAATTAGATATTTCTCAGTTACCAGAACGATTTGTGATCAAAGCGACACATGGTTGCAAGATGAACTATCTTGTACCTAACAAGGCACAGTTTAATTCTATACAATGCCAAAAAGAAGTTGAAAGATGGATGAATACTACCTATGGAACGTATTCTATGGAGCCACATTATCTTAAAATTCCACACAGATTTTACGTTGAAAAATATTTAGATAAAGCAGACCAGTTGATTGATTATAAGTTTCATTGCTTAAATGGCATTCCACAATTTGTGTTGACTTGTAGTGAACGGCAGAGTGATGGCGATAAAGCGATGAAGGTTACATTGGATTTGTTTGATATAAACTGGAATCCCATTCAGGAACTTATTTCATCTGGCTTAGAATGTGCCGGAAATGGGAGAGTTCCGAAACCGCGAAACTTTAATCGAATGATTGAAATAGCAAAGATTTTATCTGCAGATTTTAAATTTGTGCGAGTAGATTTGTATGAATTGGATGGAAAGATATATTTCGGTGAATTAACTTTTTCACCAGCTCATTGTACATTCCCCTATTTCTCGAAAAAATTTGATTTAGAGATGGGAAAGTTACTCCAGATATAAAATTTATCATTTACTTTCGTTCTTCTTGGCCATATAGGATAAGAGGATGGAGGTAAATTTTATGAGATTAAAAATTATATATGGAGGAGTTCTTACTGCTTTTAGTAAACTTTTTGGGGTTGATTTTGCAAAGAAATTTGATATAGCACTTAGATTTCGGCGTAGCTTAAATCTGAGAAATCCCGTTTCTTTAGCCGATAAAGTTACATATCTTGAATTGCATGATCAGTCTCCTTTGGCTGCAGAATGTACTGATAAGTATGCAGTACGTCAATATATTAAGGATAAGGGGCTTGAAGAAATATTAGTTCCTTTGGTCGGTGGACCTTGGAATACAATCAAAGATATTGATTTTTCTACACTTCCAGAAAGCTTTGTATTGAAAGCAACTCATGGTTGTAAAATGAACTATTTGGTACCAGAAAAAGAAAAATTGGATAGAGAGAAGTGTAGAAAGGAAATGGATAAGTGGCTAAAAACAACGTATGGTACTTATTCGATGGAACCCCATTATGAAAAAATTCCACATAGAATATATGCTGAGAAATATTTAGCAGATGCAGATCGATTAGTGGACTACAAGTTTCACTGTATGAATGGAGTACCACAGTTTGTATTAGTATGCAGTGATAGAGTGGTAACAGAGACTGGAAATCAAATTTGTCGTCATATTTTTGATATGGATTGGAGAACTTTAGACGGGTTAACAGATCAAACAAAAAATGAAGTGAAAAAGCCAGAACACTTTGGGCAAATGATTGAAATTGCGAAAAAGCTTTCTGCAGATTTTAAATTTGTTCGAGTCGACTTATATGATATAGATGGAAAAGTATATTTTGGCGAACTTACATTTACGCCAACAAATGGTGTATTTTCTCATTATACAAAAAACTTCTTAATGCGGATGGGAAATAAGTTAAGTCTTTGATGCATTGAAGAATTTAGTGTTTAAATATAGGTGGTATTACATGGGTATTTGCATAGTAGGACATTTTGGTGGGAATAAAGCATTTAATGATGGTCAAACTGTTAAAACTATCACGACATATAATGCATTGAGAGATGTAGGAATTACTGATATTGATAAAATAGATACATATTATATTAAAAGGAACCCTTTTAGATTCTTGTTTCTGTTAACAAGAGGATTATTGAGGGATCAAAAATTTATTCTGTTACTATCTATTAATGGTAGAAGGGTACTGTTTCCTGTATTCTATTATGCTAGTAAATTATTGGGAAAAGAGATTTATCATTATGCTATCGGTGGCCGCTTAGCGGATGAAGCGAGCCAAAATGCTAAAATAAAAAAATACATTTCTTCTTTCTCTGGTAATTGGGTGGAAAGCCACTATATTGTTCAAAAATTGAACAACATAAATGTAATGAATGCAGTATATGTTCCTAATTTTAAACGATTGAAGATTATGTCTGCTGACGAATTGCCAACTACCTTTACCAGGCCATATAAATTGTGTACTTTTAGTCGGGTAATGCCAGAAAAAGGTATTGAAGATGCAATTCAGGCTATTCAAACTGTCAATCAAAATTTGGGCCGAAAAATAGTGACGTTGGATATTTATGGCCCTATTGCAGTGGGATATGAAAATGACTTTAAACGCTGTATTGAAGAAAGCCAGGGAACTTGCAGATATTGCGGTGTTGTGTCTGCTAATCGGAGTGTAGAAACTTTGAAGGATTATTTTTTACTTCTTTTTCCTACGCGTTGGTTTGCCGAAGGAATGCCAGGGACGATTATAGATGCATTTTCCGCTGGTGTACCAGTAATTGCTAGAGACTGGAAATATTGTCGAGAGATGATTATTGATCAAAAAACGGGATTTATTTATCCTTTTGAAAAACCAGAACGACTTTCTGATTTGATTTTTTATGCAATTCAACATGTGGATTTGATCAAACAAATGCGAGTTAATTGCTTGCATGAGGCAAATAAATATAGCGAACATACGGTGATAAAAAAAATAAAACAACTCATGAATCTTGAAGAATGCTAGTTTTTTTATTTTTGGAATATTATGTTTATGCATACCACATTGATACATGTAGAGGAATAGAAAAATGAAAAAAGTTAGAAAAGTTTTATTTTATATTGATATGATGGGGCATGGTGGTGCTCAACGTGTGATGTGGGTATTGATGCATCGTTTTTTACAGTATGGAGTTCAGGTTATTTTAGTAAATGATTTTGAACTAGCAAATGGGCAAGCACAGTATTCAGTAAGTGGTAAGATTAGTCGGTTATATTTAAGGAAATCATTGCATGGAAATCCTATATTGAAAAACATAGAGAGAGTTTACAATCTTAGAAATATCGTGAAAACAGAAAGTCCGGATGTGGTGGTATCCTTTTTGGGAAGACCTAACGAGAGAATGCTTATATCGACTATGGGATTGCCATGTAAAAAAATAGTATCCGTAAGGAATGATCCTATTAGAGAATATGGAGATCATTTCTTTTCAAAATGGTTAGCAAGATTTTTATTTTTATTGGCAGATGGTTGCGTATTTCAAACACATGATGCTAGGAAATACTTTTTATCCAAAACACGGCAGGAAAGTGCTATTATAAAAAATCCTGTGAGTGCTATTTTTTTTAATGTAAAACAGAATAAAGCAGTTTCAAATATTATTTCTGTCGGTAGATTAGAAAAGCAAAAAAATAATACATTGTTAATTCGAGCTTTTTCTAAAATTGCTGCTAAATATTCTGATGTTAATTTGGTGTTTTATGGTAGCGGTTCCTTAAAAAAGGATTTACAACTTTTAGTACATAAACTTGATTTAGATACTAGAGTTGATTTTGCCGGGGATACGGATGATGTACCTTCTAAATTAAAGGAGTGTAAGATCTTTGTTTTATCATCTGATTTTGAAGGAATGCCGAATGCATTAATGGAAGCTATGGCTGCAGGTGTTCCATGTATTTCTACGGATTGTCCTTGTGGAGGGCCTAAAGAAATTATAGAAAATGGAAAAGATGGGATATTGGTATCAGTCGGAAATGAAGAGTCTTTAGCGCATGCATTAGATTATTTATTGTCAAATACCAGGGCACGTTTGTTGATTGGCAAGAATGCAAAAGAGAAAGCAAAAGAGTTTACGGAAGAACAGGTTGTTTCCAAATGGTATCAGTATTTTGAAAACGTATTGAATCGATAAATCTAAACTAAAAATGGAAGGAGATAACAATGGATCATAAGTTGAGGTTATATGTATATTGGCCAATGCTATTTGCTGGGTTGTACATTATGGCTATTTATTTATTTGATGATTCTGAAAGTCTCTATATGATAGCTAATGGCATTTTCTTTTTACTCCTTTTTTCTATATTACTAACTGGTGTTAGATTTAATTTTAAACCTATTACACCAGAAATTCTCTTAGTTTCATATGCTGGTTGGATAACCTTATCCATGGTTTGGGCATGGGATGTCTCAGCTACTGGAGATGATGTGGTGCGTCAGATCCTTTTTTTGTGTTTATGGTTAGGCATTGTGAATGTCGTTAGTAGGGACAGGAAATATATAGTAGCAACTTTAAAATGGATTGTGGTAGCAGGTACGATATTAACATTGTATTTAATTGCACATTATGGATTTGGTTCTTATCTTAGTGCTGTTTATTCAGGGACAAGAATTGGGGAAGATGTTCTTCAACTAAATAAACTTGGGATGTATACTTCAACAGCAGCTATATTATCAGCTCTTTTTTTCCTAGAAACGAAAAAATTTCAATATATATTACTTACTTTGATTCCGTTTTTGGGAATGCTAGGTTCTGGATCCAAACGAGCTTTTTTAATGTTTGCACTATCTATTATTTTATATATGCTTTTGAAAGTGCAGGGGCAAGGGCAAAAGTATAGAATAATAAAGTTATTAGGTGGTGTTTTTATTTTTGTAGGAATTATACAGTTATTAATGGGTTCTGATATATTTGGTGGGGTATTGGGAAGATTTGCTGAATTACACAATACGCTGGAATCCGGGGATTCTCATTTTTCTAGAATGCTTTTCTTACAATATGGATTTCAAAGCTTTTTAAATCACCCTCTATTGGGATTGGGTTCTGGGAACAGCCATGCAGTTACTATAGCAGCTTTAGGTTGGAAGACATATTTACATAACAACTATATGGAACAATTGGTTAATCTTGGCATTGTTGGCTTTGTTTTGTATTATGGCGTTTATTTTACTATTTTAAAACGTACATTTTCATTGGCTAAGAATAATGATATTTGTGCTCGAATGGTCACAATATTACTGTTATCGCAACTTATTTCAGATATTGCGGTTACTTCATATAACCTGAAATTTACATATGTTGTATTCGCGATAGGTATAGCTACAGCGAAATTATATCATCATAAGCAAGTGTGAGAAAGGTGGACTAAAGATGCATATTTTAAAAAAACTTTTCTTTGAAGGGATTTGGGAGTGCTTTTATCGCAATTGTGAAAATGATACGATCATTCAAGGGAAATCATATTGCACTGATTGGCATAAAGTTATTGTTCCTCGTGGATTTTGGTGTGCAGATCCATTTATAGTCGAGAATCAGGGGAAAACTTATCTTTTTTGTGAATTGCTTAAGCGGAAAATATCAAGAGGACTTATTGGGGTTGGTGAAATTTCTCCAGGGAAAGATACTGTGGTGAATGAAATTCTAGATGTAGGATGTCATACCTCTTATCCTGATGTATTTCAATTTAAAGATAACTGGTATATGATACCTGAGACTGTAGATCGCAATCAGATTGAATTGTATCAAGCTGTTGATTTCCCACGTAAGTGGAAGAGAGCGGGAATTTTGTTAAAAAATCTACATGCAGTAGATACTACCGTCTTTTTACTAGATGGGAAATACTATTTGTTTATCTATGAAGAAAATGAACACGAAAATGTACTAAGTCTTGCTAGTTTAGATGTTGATAGTTGTTCTATTGGAACTCCGAGAATTGTTAAAATATATAAGGAAAAGGTTGGCCGACCTGGCGGTAAGGTATTCCAACAAAATGGGCAGTGGATTCGTCCTACGCAATATGGAAAAAAGAGATATGGTGAATATTTGAAGTTTAAAGCGTTTCAATATCATCCGAACGATGATGTAATTGTATATCAGGAAAACGATGCTTTTGTTCTAAGAGCCAAGGATGTTTTTCCAGAATCTATGAGTTCACAATTTGAAAGAATGCATACATATAATCGATGTGGAAATTATGAAGTTGTAGATATATTGAGACAAAAGTTTTTTATTGAGCGACCTATTACATTATTGATGAAGAAATTGGGATTAGGAGGATATAAATTTTATGCAAGAAATAAATAAAGGTAATGTTCTCTTCTTATGTGAATATCAGTCTTTATATAGTGGCAATTTCATTCCATCACTAATGGCTTTAGAAGAAGGACTAAAAGAGAAAAATATTGCATGCGTATATGCTTTCCCTAAGCAGGCAAAAGCACGAGATTGGGTTAGAGTAATGGAAGCAAAAGGTAAAAAAATTATATTTTTTGATTTTCATGTTTCAAGATGGCGGTTTATTAAACAACTTGATAAAGTTGTTAAGCAAAACAATATTCATTTAATTCATTCTCATTTTGCACCTATTTTAAAAGTTGAATGTTATGCACTACTTCATAGACATGTTCGTGTTTTTATCCATATGCATTCTGATTTTTCAGCAGGTAAATCTTCTTTGAAATTAAAAATAAAATCATATATTTTGTATCATGCATGTTCTGGTGGAGTGAATTTTTTTAGTGTTAGTCAAGATTTAGCGAGAGTGAATCCTAATAAAATTCAATATGTTCCTAATGCATTAGCAGATAAAAGATTGTCTGATTTTCCTATAGATGGAGACAAGGTACGAAGAGAAAATAACATAGATAAAGATTCTATTTTTTGTGAATTATTTGGGTGGTCTCCACTGATTAAAGGGGTCGATATAGCTGTTAATGCAATTTCTAGACTTAATGATTCCTTAGAAAAACCGATTATTCTTGGTATTGTGTGTGGCAGAGAAATGACTCCTGATAAAATGCAGCAATGGATTCAACTACATACACATTGTAGTGGTAAGGAAAGCTTTATTAGATATTTACAACCAAGGGAAGATGTTTTTTCCTATCATGCTGCTGCTGACTTTTTGTTGTTAGCAAGTCGATCAGAGGGGTTTTCTTATTCCGTATTAGAAATGTTAAGCCTGGGAAAAAATTGCGTAGTTAGTGATATTCCTGCAGATGCGTGGGCAAAAAAATATGATTTGGTTCATTTTTTTACAACAGCAGATAGTGATTCTTGCATGCAAACTATTAAATCAGTTATTAAATGTCCCAAAATGCAAAATAATGATTTAGCTAAGAGGATCAAGAAGGACTATTCTATTGATCAGTGGGTTAAAACGATTATTCAAGCTTATGGTCTTTGTAATTAAGAGGGTATCAAATTGAAAATCAATGCATATATTCATATTAAAGAAATTCAAGAGTTATGGCGTACATTATATAAGGATAATGACAATTTGTCATTTTATCAGTCATATGAGTGGAATTCTTGCCTAGAAAAGCAATTTCATGCTTCTAAAATGCTTCGGTATAGGGGTTGTCAATTGGTTTATTATGCGTTTGATGGTCAAGTTATTCTACCCTTAATTATTGATTCAAAAAAT
>ERZ1034917.1913-NODE-1913-length-11107-cov-15.520087_pt1 | contig 11107 bp, 7 predicted proteins | sample MGYA00520605_ERZ1034917 | MGnify/ENA primary metagenome ERZ1034917 (study PRJEB33766, sample SAMN09781784) | gut metagenome | biome: gut microbiome | host: Homo sapiens | place: Madagascar | study: EMG produced TPA metagenomics assembly of the PRJNA485056 data... | reverse complement strand
TATTTAAAAAAACAAGGAGAAACAAAATTATGAAAAGGAAATCAATCGTCACGATTTGCGCAATAGCGTTGATGCTTGTTTTGTCGCTTTCGGTTCTTGCCGCTTGCAACAAAAACAAACACAACTTTTCAAGCGAATGGAAAAATGACGAGCAATATCACTGGCACGAATGTGTGACCAAAAAACACACGGACGTTGCGGACAAAGCCGAACATACTTTCGATGCAGGCGTTGTCACAAAAGATCCGACAGAAGCCGAGGAAGGCGTGAAAACTTTCACTTGTACGGTGTGCGGGTATCAAAAAACGGAAGCCGTTCCTAAACTCGGACATACGTTTGATATGAACAAGTGGAAGTACGACGACGAAAACCACTGGCATCCTGCAACCTGCGGCCACACGGACGAGAAAAAAGATCTTGGCGCGCACGTATGGAACGAAGGCGTCGTCACCAAAGAGCCGACAGAAACCGAGGAGGGCGTGAAGACCTACACTTGCACCACTTGCGGCAAAACCAAAACCGCAACAATCGGCAAACTCGATCACAAACATACTTTCGATATGACGAAGTGGAGCTATGACACCGAAAACCACTGGCATCCTGCAACCTGCGGCCACGCGGACGAGAAAAAAGATCTTGGCGCGCACGTATGGAACGAAGGCGTCATCACCAAAGAGCCGAACTACGGCGTTGAGGGCGAAAAGACTTTCACCTGCACGGAATGTAAAGCAACCAAAAAAGAGCCGATAGCCGCTCTCGCAGCAAAAGACAACACTATTTCGTTTGCTAACGATTTAGTTGATGAAAAAACCTATGACGGGTTGGAGTTTATCATTGATCCCGCGAAGGTCAATCGTAAGGGCGACGGTGAAATCACCATTACTTACAAAGGCGAAAACGACACTGCGTTTTCCGAAACCGCCCCGATTAACGCCGGCGAATATACCGTGAAAGCAACCGTAAAAGGCACTGCGGAATGGATAGGCGGAGAAATCACCACGACTATCATAATAAACAAACGCGAGATAACTTTGCCCGCAGGCGTTTTTGAAAGAAAACTTGGAGAAAACCTTGAAAGCGGAAAGTTCGGTTTGACGTGCATAAACGTCGCGGCAGATACGAACAACGTCGTAGAATGGGTGACGATTGGCGCTCCCGAAACATACTATGCGATTGGCATACATACAATCAGCGCCAACGTCCTGACCGTGGACAACGACAACTTCGAGCTTAACAACGGCGTATACGACACGGTCAAATTTACCGTTTGGAACGCTCCCGATTCCTTCTATGCCGGAATCCAAGACTTGTACACCTTTTCCGGTAGCAGTGAGGTTTTGATCACAACAACAATCGCTAATGGCACGGTGAAAAAAGGCGACCAAATTTTAGTTAATGAAATCGGCAAGATAATCACCGTGAATAAAATCAAAAAGGGTACAGGCACGTCGGCGACAGAGGTTGAAACGGCAACCGCTGGTGAAGAAGTAGGTTTGTATATCGAAGGCGCAACGAGGGCTGAACTTAATCGCGGATATATGCTGTCCAAGCCCGATACGATTATCGGTTATAGCAAGGTCACGGTAACAATAAGAGTGCGCACAAAAGGCGAGGGTGGTCAAAACACCCCAATTCAGACGGGAATTAAACCGAATGTTGCTTTTGCCGACACGTACGGTGAAGTAATCGGCGAAGTTACGTTCCCGGAAGGCACGACGTTACTTGCAGGCGGTGAAATACTTGCAGGCGTCACCATTAATTTCCAAGGCAAAAAAGTCCCCGCATTTGTCGGTCGCAGGTTCACACTTAGGGTGAGCGGAAAAACTATTGCCGAGTGCGTAGTCACCGCAGTTCCTAATGCGACAAAAGTTAGGAGCGGTTTTATGTTAGGCGTCCCCGGCACCAATGTCATTGAGCCTATCGAGCTTGGCGAAAACACATTTGCGATCAACCTGAACAGAAGTGATCTCAGCGAAAAGCTTAAAAACGCCAAAGACACCGATACAATCGAAATAAAATTTATTAATAAAGGAAAGGACATCGCAAAATACACTCGCACTCCCGGCACAGGCGCGGGGGTATACAATGAAGTTGGCGGAAAAATAGTCGGTTCATATCTCATCGTCGAGTTTTATAAAAACACTGGATCTGATCCCAAACTAACCGGTAATAACGGCGAATGGGTTTTTACAGGCGAGGATATATATATCGGACTTCAAGTTGAAGTTAAGCCCGCTTCGGGAACCTGAGCGACACTGCAAACATCGTGGTAAAATAACTTAAAAGTTATTATCTGATCAAAATAACGGATAAGCGGGCGTAAAAACCCGCTTATCCGTATCGTGTTTTATAAAAATAAAGGAGACATCGATGAAGAAAAAATCTTTATTATTCCTTGCGCTTGCGTTGTCGCTGTGCCTTGTGCTGGTCGCTTGCGGTGACAAAAACGGAGGCATAAACAAACTGACCGCCGAAAGCGGCATCACCGCAGACGGCGCGTTTGAAAAAGGCTCCGCGCTGGAAGCCGAACATCATGCCGCCGACAGCGAGCAAGGCAAGGCTGCAATTTCGGAAATCAATAAGCCGTACGACAGCGCAAAAATTGCCGTTTTCGACATCACTCTCACAAAGGGCGGCGAAAAGGTGCAGCCGAGCGGCAAGGTCAAAATCACCATGCCGAAGCCGTTCGAGGCGGACGGTTACGTCACCTATCACGTCAAGGGCGACAACACGGTGGAGGAACTCGCAACGACGGCCGACGGCAACAATATATACTTTGAAACGACAAGTTTTTCCTATTTTGTGGTTGCGGGCTTGGTAAATGCCGAAGAGCAGCATATACACAGTTACGTTGAAAAGGTTACCGACAGAAACCTCGTGGACAACGCAACGTGCCAAAGAAAGGCCGTGTATCGCCTTGTTTGCAGCATTTGCGGAAGTCTGGGCAGGGAAACCTTTGAGTACGGCGAACTTGCCGATCACAACCTGCGCGAGGAAAAGGGCTACGATCCTCGGTGCGAAAAAGAAGGGCTTACCCACGGCAAACGTTGCATAACCCCGGGCTGTACTTACACCGAGCAGAAGCCGATACCCGCTCTCGGACACGATATGCAGGAAGTTGCCGCCAAAGAGCCGACTTGCACCGAAAACGGTTGGAAAGCATACAAGAGATGCGCGCATTATTGCGGAAAAACCGAAGGGTATGAGGAAATCGAAAAAACGGGACATAGTATGACCATACACGTTCCGCGCGTTGAGCCGACTTGCGAGAAGTGGGGCACCGAGGAGTATTACAGATGCTCCAACGAGGGTTGCGATTATTGCACCGATTACAATGGGATTCCCGCTCTCGGGCACGATTTGAAATGGCACGAGCAATGCAAGGCAACCTGCACCGAGGACGGATATTGGGGAAGATATTCCACCTGCAAGCGCGAAGGTTGCGACTATTCGTCGAAGGTGGAGAGATACGTCGAACCGGCTCTCGGACACAACCTCAAACACTACGAGGCGAAACAAGCGGACTGCTTGCCGGGCTGGGACGAGTATGACGCGTGTCAGCGCGAGGGTTGTGACTATAGCACAAAGGTGGAAATCCCCGCCAACGGCAAGCATAGTTACGTTTGCGACGTATGCACCACGTGCAATGCGTGCAATCCCGTAAAATACACGCGCGAGGGCAATAATATCTATTTCGGCCACTGGCCGCAAACCTTAGAGCGCGACGAAAACGTAATCGCAAAACTTAACGAAGTGGCAGGGACTATTCCCGAGTACACAATTTACACTGTCCCCGAGAAACCCGAAAACTGGTTATATTACGAAAATTCGAAGGATATCTGGTATATAGACGTCATTTATAGCGGCACAAAATACCGTGGCTTTTATATGAAGGAGTTTCGCCCGACGATATATGGAAGTCTTGGCTATTCTTATATCAGTGCAAACCATTATACCAATCATCAAGTGTACTGGTTTAAGGTCGAACCGATAAAATGGAGAATTTTAACCACAAGCGGGAATTCCGCCTATATCATGAGCGATATCGCTTTGGATGCATTTTGGCTGGAACCTAATAGAAGAGAAGCAGGCTTTTATAACGGCGAATACGGCGTTTTCAGGGGAACAAAGGAAAGTGACGTTGACGGAACTTACGCCAACAACTGGGAATATTGTTTCCTGCGCAGGTGGCTCAACGAAACCTTCTACAACGAGGTGTTCAACGACTTGCAAAAGGAAATCATAAAAACCACGCGCCTCGACAACAGCGCGAGAAGTTGCAATCCGGACGAATACCCGACGTATTACCCGCATACTTACAGCTCGCAAAACAAGCCTGGGGAAAACAAGTATGCCGCCCAATGTAAAGATACGGACGACAAGATCTTTTTGCTGTCGTTGCGGGATATTACCACCACGGCGTACGGATTTAATAAGGACGTATTAGCAAAAGATCCCGCAAGGAATCTGCAAGCAACCGATTTTGCCAAATTCCGCGGCGCGCCGATGGATATCTACGAAGAAAAATACGTCACCTGGTACACTCGTTCGCCGTCTATAGGTAGTCGTGGTGGCAACGACGGATACTCAACCTTCGTTCTGGACAGACATGCAAAAGGCGCCATAGATAGCACCGATCTGATTCCTGACGGCGGCGTAGTCCCCGCGCTTTGGATAACCCTTTAAGAAATCTTACAAATAAGGCAATAGGGCCGTCTTTATCGGGCGGCTCGAACAGCCGACGGAGAATAATTATGAAAACAATAAAAAATCTTATTATAACCTTTTTCGTCATCGTCGCCATAGTCGGCGTTACCGTCATCGGCGGATACATCTACGTCCGCACGACGCACGGCATCGACCTTTTCCGCACCGCGGAACAACTGAAAACGCTCTCAAAAGACGTGGACGAATCCGCGCTTTGCCCGAACGCTTACGGCGAGCAGGACTTTGCCGAAATGAAAAGCGCAGTCAATGATAAAATCGACGGGTTTATCGTCTATGAAAAGGGCAAAGGCTACAACGGATACTCGGTCAATTTTGCTTCACTTGCGGGCAAAAGTATGACGGATTCGATTTTCCTCCTCGAAAAGCATGTCGGGGCGATTGCCCAGACGGTCTTTTACGAGCAAACGGGCGGCAAAATCAAGTTGGGCGATAAGGAAGTGTCCGTAACCGTCATGCAAGTCGATTTTTCGGAAATTGCCGCAAACGGCAGCGCGGATTTTGGCGTCGTTGCAAAACTCGACCTTACGCCGTTCAAGGCGGATATGGACGGTTTCCCGTATAAGTTATTAAAAAAGCATATCCCCGATAACCTTTACGTTTCGTCCACCGTTCGCGTAGATAAGACGGAAGAAGACGGCTTTGCCTATACCGTAACGCACAAATCGCTTACGCTTAACAATCTTTCGGCTGATGATACGGCGGATCTTTTTGATACGCTAAACGCCGTGCTGAAAATCGGTACTGCCGAAAACCTGAATAAGCAGGTCGGCACCATGGCGGTAAACGCGCTGATCGGCACGAAAGATAACCCCGGCTTTGCCTATTCCATGAAAGCAATCGGGGCAAAGAGTTTCGGTTTCTGCACTATTTCGGACATAGACTTGTTTGTCGTATACTAAACGACTTAATGCAGCATATTTGCGACGTAAAGTCGCGTTTAATGCAACATATCCCCACAAAAATTAAAAGGAGATAATATTATGACACACACAAAGGCAAATATATCAAAGATATTGACGCTGATTTTGGGACTTACGATGTGCCTTGCGCTTATGCTCGGCATAGTGGTTGCAAGCCCGACGAATACGGTCTATGCGGAAGGCGGAACGGGAGCGACAGGCGGACTTATCATTGACGGCACAGGCTATATAACCGCCCCCGACGGAACTTATGCTTATTCTGCTACCGACAAGACGCTGATGCTAAACGGATATAACGGCGGAGTGATAAGGTTCACCGCGGTCGATGACGTTAAGGTAAACCTTGAAAACGGTAGCACAAATACCATAATACTGAACGACAGCACCGTAACCGAGAATCAACACGGCGTGTATGCCGCAGGCAATCTTACCGTTACGGGCAAGGGAACGCTCAATATCAATATGGATATCAGCGGTGCGGGTGACGAAATCACCACCGAATACGGCAAAGCGCTTTACGGCTTATACGCAAAAAGCCTGACAATCAACGGAGAGATAAACGTCAACGTAAATTTGACTTCAAACGGTTTTTCTTGCGGTATGTTTGCCACCGGCAATATCACCGTTGCCGACAAAGCAAACTTGGACGTCAAATGCCGCAGCAAGTACAACAACACCGAATTTTACGGCACAAATAAGGTTGTGTACGGAATTTATTCTCAAAACGGCGATATTAAAATTTCGGGAACAGGCACAAAAAATATAGAACATACTTGCACGGTGAAGTTTGCGCGAGAGAATGAAGCCAAGGGCATTTATGCGGCAAATGACAGGGGGAACGGCGGCGGAAGAATAGAAATATCCGGAGCAAAACTCTCTATAAAAATGCCGGGCGAAGGCGCGGGAATAGAATCTTATTACGATTGCGTGATAAAGAACGCCGACATAAGCATAGTTGACGCAGAGAGAGGCATTGCCGTATGGACGGCAACCCCTTCCGCAACGTTTAAGGGCGTAACGATAGAAAAAAGCAAGATATAAATCTCTACTTCGGGATTTGCAAGAGTTGGGTCCGTCGGGAATGTAGCAGGAATAAAGATTTATAATGCCGAGTTGAGCATATTGGACAGCGACGTTTATATCGAATCGCGCTCATGTATTTCGGGAAGCGGTGAGCAGACGAATCTGGTGTTTATAAAAGGGGCGTCCGTCGTGCGATTGATAAATCCGGAAGAAAATAACAGATACGTTTTGAACGCTTACGTTAGTACTTTTGAACTTAGCAAAGGCGGAAGTGTTACCATCAACTCGGTCTGCTATAATTTTTATGGAATTTACGACGTAAAACTCGGAGCGGGGACGAAAGCCGAATACGGAACGAAAGATCAGCAGTCAACCAATGACAGCGACGCTTACTATTATGGAGCTGAGTTTAACGATGATTTGAAGATAATACGGTTTGTGTACGGCGCGGGAGCAGGCACGGCAACGACGAGCGACGTCAAGGTTGAAGGTATGAAAGGTTATGCCATAGAGGAGAGCGAGTTCACCGTCACGTTGGCAGGGGACACCTTTACCGAAATTGCGCAAAACACCGACGTAACCTCTTGGTTTAAGAATATACCTTTGGGGTTGGTTGCAAAAATCAAAACCAAAGTCGAGGCAGGCGCAACAAGCCTTACCATTGCAATCAGCGGCACGCCTCAAAGCGTGGAGACTGTGCGCGCATACATCGAAATCCCCGAACAGTATCTTGTTGAGGGAGAGTACGACATCACCATAGACCCCAACAAAAACAATGTTGATTTCAGCATCGTGTCGGGCGAAACGATAGACGTACCCGTGCCGTCCGACACGCAGTTCGTTTATGACGGCGAAGCAAAAGTGTTGATGACGGACGGCGAAGGTTACACCGTCAGCAACAACAAAAATACCTTTGCCGGCGAATACACGGCAGTGGTGACGCTGAAAAAAGGGTATAAGTGGTCGGACGGAACTACCGACCCGATAAATATTCCTTGGACAATAAAGAGGCAGGACATCACCATAGAGGTGAAGCTTACCAAAACAACGTATGAATGTACGGGATATACAATCGAACCCGAATACACGGTGTATCGTATAACGCCCACCGGCAACGTTGAGTTGCCTCGCTCGGAATACAGGGGCGTGTCGTCAAACAACAAGGACGTCGGCACTGCAACTTTGACTGTCGAAGACAACGGAATAGGCAACTATAACATAACAAACCCCGTCATCGTCAATTTTGAAATAATCAAAGGCACAAAAACTCCGCCTACGGGACTTGAAGGCATTGCTCCGTCGGCTGACGGCTTGGCGGACGGCAAGATTACGGGAACGACCGCCGAGATGGAATATTCCACCGATAAGGAGTTCACCTCGCCCAAACCTTGCGGGGACGGCGAAACAACAGGACTTGCCGAAGGAACGTATTACGTTCGCTATAAAGCAACCGCCACCACCAAAGCAAGCGATTATGCCGAAGTGAAAGTCGCTTTGAATTCCGTTACGGTTGTAGGCGGAACGGGCGGCGGAAAATATGCTGTCGGTGCATCTGTAACAGTAAAAGTGACGGTGCCGACAGGCAAAACGTTTGCAAGCTGGAAGTTTAGGGGTGTTGTGCTTAACACGGCGCAGATTACACAACAGAAAATCACTTTCACTATGCCCGAAAATGACGTTGTGTTGACCGCTTTGTTTGAAGATATTATTTACAACATAACGGCAACAAACGGAACGGCGAGCGCGACTACGGCAAAGTATCAAGAGCAAGTTACCGTAACGGCAAACGCCCCTGAAACCGGAAAAGAGTTCGATAAGTGGGTTGTTTCGGGAATTACCTTGACCGACGAAGATTTGGCAAAATCAACGCTAACTTTCAAAATGCCTGCAAGCGACGTGACAATGGAAGCAACGTACAAAGACGTTGTTTACATGGTTACCGTCGAAAACGGAACGACCACCTTGGATATGGCAACCTATCAGACGGAAGTTACCGTAAAGGCAAATGCGCCTGCAACCGATATGTACTTCGACAAGTGGGAAGATACGGGAATTACGTTGTCCGACGAGGATTTGGCAAAATCAACGCTAACTTTCAATATGCCGGCAGGTAACGTAACCTTTAAGGCTACCTATTTGGCTGTTACAAAGTACGGTATAGTTGTAGTGGACGGCACGAAAGACAAAGAAGTTGCAAAAGCCGGTGAAACCGTGACCATAACCGCAAATCCTGCTCCGGCAGGAAAAGTCTTTGACAAATGGACTTGCGAAACGGCGGGCGTAACCATCGAGTTTGAAAGAGCGACAAGTTCTAAAACAACCTTTGTAATGCCTGCAAAAGAGATTGAAATCAAGGCGCATTTCAGAGACGTAGGCGATGCTCCGTCGGTTGAAATCAAAGTTGATGGCGGAACGGGCGCAGGAGTTGTCAAACAAGGCGAAAGCATAACCGTTACCGCAAACGATCCGGCAGAAGGCAAAGAGTTCAAAGGCTGGAAAGACGAAAGCGGAGAAATCGTCAGCACCGAAAAGAGTTATACCTTTAACGTAACGGGAGAAAAAACCCTTACGGCTGTGTATGACGATAAGTCTTCGGGCGGTGGCGAAATCACCCCACCCGCTAAAAAGGACGGACTTTCGGGCGGACAAATTGCGGGTATCGCAATCGGTTCGGTTCTGCTTGCCGGAATCGGCGGATTTGCCGTTCTTTGGTTTGCAGTCAAGAAAAAGTCGTTCGCAGACTTGGGCGCTATATTGAAGAAAGGCTTTACGGCAATCGGCAACTTCTTCAAAACTCTCGGAGCAAAAATCAAAGCATTGTTCACCAAAAAAAATAAGATGAAATAATAACAACGAGCCGTTCGCAGTCATTGCGGACGGCTCTGATTTCTAAGGCGATATTTTGATTTATAGGAGCGGATATGGCTAACGAAACACACAAAAAACCGCTTGCGATTTTAGGTTGCGCCGCAAAAGACGTTTCCGTTTTAGCAAAATTTTCCGCTTTGGCGCGTGAAAAAGATATTTATCGGCAGTAGACAAACGCCTGTTGCGGTAGTATAATTGACGTAGCGACAGGGAGAATAACGGGAATCATAGAAAGAGGAAATTTTATGAAAAAACGTTTATTATTCAAATTTATTTTCGTTGTGCTTGTCATAGTGGTTATGCTTATGGCGTTTGCAAGCTGCGGGAAGGGCGATTCTCCTTCGCCGGACAATCCCGACATGCCTGACACGCCGGACAAACCGGATACGCCGGATAAGCCTGACACGCCCGATACGCCCGACGTACCGGACACTCCGGATAATCCCGACAATCCGGATACTCCTGACGTCCCCACAGAAGACTACAAAACCGAGGAGTTCTGGACGCAAAACGGAAGCAAAAACATTTATTGCAAATTATATTTTCCAAATGACGAGCTTGCCTCGCACCCTGCGGTGATTTTGTCGCACAGCGCGTTTCTGACGGGGAATTCCCTCGCGGCGTATGCCAAAGGCTTTGCGGACAGGGGATACGTTGCCTGCACGTTTGATTTTTGCGGCGGAAGCAATTCCTCGAAAAGCGACGGCAAAGTCAAGGAAATGACCATTTTCTCCGAAGTGGCCGACCTCAAAGCGGTGATTTCGGCGGTATCGGCGCGCGAAGACGTCACGGACGGCGGCGTGCTTTTGGTGGGGACCAGCCAGGGCGGACTGGTGACTGCGCTCACCGCAAACGGTATCCCCGAAGCGGTTTCGGGCATGATTTTGCTGTATCCTGCGTTCAACATCGCCGATCAGGTGAAAAAGTACGCGTCAAATCCGCTTATCCCCGACAGCCTTATCCCTTACGGAAAAACCTTCATAAGCTCGCTGACCAACTACGACGTGTACGAGCATATCGCCGCATTCGACAAGCCCGTGCTTATCGTTCACGGCACAAACGACCGCACCGTGCCGATATCCTATTCCGAAAAGGCGCAGACGATTTATTCCGATTGCGAGCTTAAAAAAATTCTCGGGGCAGGGCACGGCTTCAACGCGGCAAACTACAGCGTCACGGATTACGACTCCTTGGTTTGGGGCTTTGTGGACGAATATCTTGCAAAACTCGCATCTTAAAACGTCAAAATAAAAAACCTCTCCAAGCGGAGAGGTTTTTGTTTTTTATCATTTGAACGAATCTTTCAGGCCTAAAAAATAGTCGGCGGAAATGCCGGTTGCCGTCGATATTTTTTTGAGGATATCGTATCCCGGTTTCGCTTTGCCCCTCAGCCACTCGCTGACTTGGCTCTGCTTTACGCCCACAAGGTCGGCAAAAGCCGTTTGAGAAAGGCCGTTTATTTCCAAGTATTCTTTCAAAATCTCAGTAAATTCCATACATTTAGTATATAGAAAATTCTTTTTCCTTGTTTGACATATAGAATATTCTATACTATAATTGAATTAATG
>ERZ1034917.1912-NODE-1912-length-11109-cov-7.382938_pt1 | contig 11109 bp, 26 predicted proteins | sample MGYA00520605_ERZ1034917 | MGnify/ENA primary metagenome ERZ1034917 (study PRJEB33766, sample SAMN09781784) | gut metagenome | biome: gut microbiome | host: Homo sapiens | place: Madagascar | study: EMG produced TPA metagenomics assembly of the PRJNA485056 data... | reverse complement strand
CATTTTGTTTGTATATGGAATATTCTCTGTTAAGAAAATAATCCCATTCGCATTGCATCTTCCTGCCATTGTCAGAAGCATCATCCAGATTAATACAATATTGTTTCCCTCTGGAAGTTTTCTGATGTGTCTGATTTTGCGATTGTCAAACATATCAATCTCTATCCGAATCCAGCTCACTTTTGACATTTAATTATCACCATCTCCCCAGTCGATTTTCTGCCCACACTCAGGACAGTATTTGTATATCTTGTTTCCAATGATAGGATTGCCGCAATTTGCACATTTTTGAGCAGCGAATATGTTGTAAGGAAAAATCATTTCGGTTCCTACTGGTTTCTTTGGAATCTGTTTTTCAAGTACATTAATAGCTTCCTGTCTAGTTTCGGCATCAACCATAACTAACCCGTCTGGCAGTTCTGGGGCTTTCAATTTTTCAATTGCTTCTTTCACGCCCATAGCCGTCACTCCTCTCCCCAGTCAAGTTTTCACCCGCAATGATAGCAGTAATTAGATAATTTATATCCGGTAAATTTTCCACCGCATACCGGGCAGATATATACTGAAGTCATCCAAATTTCTCTTGTATCGTCTAGTACTGGCTTCTTCGGAATATCTCTTTCGCTAACTACACTGCAGCAGGTCAATCCTCTCTTCCGGATGTCATATTCGAAATTGACCGCTGTATCGTGCTCTGAATCATGTATAACTCCACAAAGAAATGGATTGTCTTTCCACCTACCGTCACTTTCGCATTTGATGATTCCATATGCTTTCAGCTCAGTGCACCATACCGGTTGTCCTGACATCTGTTTTAATTCATCTAAGGTTAATTGTTTCATGTTTCAGCCCTCCTATATGACGTTATTTTCATCCAGCGCTGCTTTCTCGACCGCCTTTAGATATTCAATCTGTCTCTGAATGTATGGATCAGTTTCTTTCCCACCTGATGCAAGCCAGTCTGAGATTCTGTATTTGACGTCCTGCATAACTGGTATAGGAATCAGCTTAGTGTTTATCGTCTCAAGACCTTTGATCATTGTTTTTGTCTCCTCTCACGATTAGCCCTCCACAATACGGGCAAAATGTATAATCCAGACGGTTAAGCGGCTTGCCACATTCACACCACGCTTTTACAGGCCATGATTTATAGTAATCTGACATGGAATCAAACGCATCTTCACTCAGGACTTCTATTTTTGCAGTTTTCCCATGCTTCGAATATTCTCTTTGCGCTTTCGCTTTCCCGTCGGAACACCCTTGAATGTATGCGTTTTCTATCTGGCTTTCGATTACCTTAATGGCGTTGTCTAAATATTTATAAGCCATCCTTCATCTCCTCCAACTTCTTCTCAGCTTCCTCACGGGTGAGAAATACTTTTAATCCGATAGCATCTCCTGAAAAAATACTTCTCCACAATCTTCTTCGATTGCTTTTGCACTATACGATTTACTAGCCACGGTAATCTGCAACACTTTCATCTTGATAATTGGTTTTCTTGCGCCTTTGTTAATTCGGAATAATACAGTTCCGAGTTTAAACGGCAATCTCACTAGCAATCCTTGTTCTTCTAAATCTTCATAGCCAGCAAGCTTATTAACCATAAACTTTACTTTGTCACAATTTCCGGTTCCCTGCGAACAGTTATCGCAATACGCACTGCACATGATTCCTTTTCATCCTCAGAAGCCCTCGGAATAAACGTGCCTAAGACGTTTTTCACAAAGTCGTCATGAATGTTTTTTACACTTTTGTTATAATACAGTACACTGTGAATATCGGTACTTCTATCGTTGAACGCTGGGAACAGGAATCCTACATCTGGTACTCCTACCACCCAGTCGCGAATACGATCTTTGATGTTGTTTTTCTCTGTGTCATAGCTCAGTCCCGGTTTAGAAAGGCTCACCGGGCAAATGCTGCATAAAATGTGTTCATAGATTTCGTCGGAAGCATCGTCCATCTCAGTTCCATCAGAAGCTTTTCCTGGAATATCGTATACTGCATGAATAAGGATGATATAATAATTCTCCGGATAATCGTAGTTTTCAATCACTTTATCGTAAAATTCGTCCAGCAGCTCATCATCTTTCAGTTTACTTGTTCTGAGTTTCATAAGAAACTCCTGTGTGCCGCCTTCTTTCTCCTGTTCTAACGGAAAATCCAGATTCATTAGATTCTTTCCAAGTCTGCCGGAAAGCGTTTTCTTGAAAATGTCGAAATATTTGAACATTTCTTCGTCCGGCAGAGACAGGAATGCTTCTTTCAGCTTGGTTTTCTTGTTCTTGTCTCCATCCACATAGCATCCGCAGATACGGGTGATAGAGCAGTTCTCTGGTGTAAACTGTTTCTTAATTTCTGCAATTTCTTTTCTGTTCATCTTCGTTTCCTCCTGTAATTTCTAAACACTCACGCACATGGTTACAACATCGTAGAATCCACATCCGGTTTTTAATATCGTTTCTTCTGTGATACTGCCATTTAACTCGTCTCTTCTTTTTTCGGCTTTTCTTCGAGAAGTCCACACGCTGTCAATGTCGTAGTATTCAGCAGAACCATCACGGCAAGCAATCACGATATAAACCGCTTTCATTCCTTGTTTTCTCCTGTAATCTCATCAATACATTTATTCCAGCCGATTTTATAGCTCGGCGGTTTGCCTCCTGCTTTGAAATACTCGCCGTTATAAAGTCCAGTTACTTTCATTTTCTCCGGCAGTGGCTTCAACGGACACCACTCTGGAATCATTTCTGCATCTTTACCGAACACACATTTTCCTGTAATCGGGCAAAAGGCGCATGTTCCCAATATATCGCTACAATCTCGACTGATTGAACAAGATATACAATTCTCTGGTGTATCTATCACTAATACTGATTTACTCATCCGGTACCTCCTGTAATAATTCTGGATTATCAAAAATGTTACCAATCGTCTCAACGCATTTTCTCTCTTCAACATAGAATCCGAGATTGCAATAATTATACCCCTCTTCCTTTCCGAACAGATAACTATAATCTAAGGTCCAATCCCCATGGTTCATTTTTACAATTTCCGGATATTTTTCTTTGCGATCGCAGATATCGTTTTCCCAGATTTTCTTACCGTTCTTGTCATATAATTCGGTAAACTGGCATAGGGTTACTGGGTCAACTTCTGCATACTCCCATACCTTATAACTATCAGCGTGGAAGATTAAGTGTTCTTCGTTGCCTAAAATGTCATATCTTTTCTGATAATATCCCTCAACCCATTTGCCATTATCTTTCCGCTTTGCCTTAAAAAGAATTTCTCTCATTCAACTCCGCCACCTTCCACGATTTCGATTGCTAAAGCTATCGTCTGTTCTTTTTCAATGTATTTCAGTCTTTGCGTGCTGTCATTAGTTCCCAAACATAGTTTAAATGCTCTCTTCTTTTCTTCTTCTAACCGCTCCACAACCTTATCCACATCAAAAACTGTCGGCTGCTCGTCAATAACTGCACCTATTGCAAAATCCATATCCGAATTCCCAAGAGAGTCAATTATTTTATCTGCATCAATTAAACGCATTTATTCATCCTCCCAAAATTCGTTAAACGGACATTCTGGACACCTACAAACCAGTTCTCCGTCTTCGTCTACGTAGTAATCATCTCCATACCCACCACATTCATAGCAGTAGTCTGGATCATAACTAGAATTTTCAGTCATTTTTCATCCTCCCACACTCCCAATAACCGCATTCTCTCATACAGTACAGCGACAGTCTTGCGCCTGTATCCGTAGAAGTCTTTCGGGTTCATCGGGATATATCTTTCTCTACTGATTTTCCTGTAACTTTTCCGGTGCAAGATATTCTCAATAACCATATCCGCTATCACCGTGTTCTTCGGGCAAGCTGACAAGGCAGCACTGGAAAGCAGGTATCTGTACTCTGCTGGGAAGTCTTTCAGCATCGTATTCAGTTTTTTGATGTCCTCTGCCGGAATACCGTAGTCTTCCAGCTTTTTATTCCTTGTCAGCATGTCGTTCTCCTTTCTAATCGTCTGGGTGGTGCTTGTCGTACATGATCGCAACACATACAAGACCAGTCACACCGAATATGGTTCCAAGTACGAAACTTAATATGAATGTAATCATACTCTGTCCTCCTTAACATATTCTTCGCAATCTTCTGCATATTCGTAGTTGTCCATCATGTCGCACCGGTTATCGCAACCGCCTTGTTTTTCACAGCAGATGCAGCACTCTGTTTCGCCGTCCGGACATTCTAATTTACATCTTCCCATTTAGTCTCCTTATCTTTCTCACAGAATCCTCTGTGTTCATGCACTGAATACTCAATTCCACGACTCCATTCCATGTATGTGAGTTTTTCTCCTGTCAATTCGCATTTGTGTTTTCTTGTATTCAGATACTTACAGGTTCCGTCACAGTAGCTCATTTTTCGTCCTCCTAATATCTATCAAATTCAATGTTACTGTCTAAATAGAGCCTGTATGAATCCTCTCTGATTTTATTAACTTCACGCATGATAATTTCTTTTGTTTTGCTGACAGCTTCCTCAAAATCCTCTGTTCCGAGATCGTAGTTTGAAATATCCAATGCACTACAGTTGAGAAACAGTGCATCTCCGCAACCAACGTATTTGTGGATAACAATTCCTAAAGAATTGTATTTCAAGGTGAAAATACTTCCAGTTTTAGGTTCTTCGCCATACTTGGCGTTACTTTTAAATTTCATTTGTCATCCTCACTTTCCCCACGTAAGTAACTGGCACGCTATTGTGCAGTCCTCCATGATTTCTGTATTAATGTTTCCTCTGTCTGGTTCTAATTCATCCAAGAATACGCCGTTTATGCAGCTATGACCGATTTCTCGTTCCTGTCTGGCTCTGCGCTCAAACACTTCTGGAAAATCTACTCTGATTTTATTCCAGTAACCCATTCCACCTTTGATGCAACCTATGCAATTATTGTTCGGATAACCTAAATCGTACATGATTGGTCTTTTCAGCCCTAACCTGTCTGCTATCCCATGCGCTTCTTCCTTTGTAAGTCCATGTTCAATCAATGGAAACTCATGGTCGTAATCACTCAGGGCTTTGCAAACTCTATCGGCACGATTCTTTTCGTTTAGGTCATATCCCCACACATAGGTGTGGTGATCTGGATGCTCACGCTCCCATTTCATGCGAACTCTTTTCTTCAATTTATCTGTACAAGGCGCTCCGAACGGAGTATTGATGCATCTGGTTCTTTCAATCACATCGTCCACACTGGAATATTCATCTGACTGGATAATCGTTATCTCTCTTCCCAATAACTTCTCACAATCATGCAAGAATCTCAGGCTGTCAGGATGCTGATTCGACACGTGAGTATATATAATCTCGTCAACATCCTTTGCCAGATAACACGCTACAAAACTGCTTATTCCTGTTGAAAACCAACACACTTTCATAACACCACGCTACAAATCCTGTGCGTGGATAATCTGGCAATCGGCTTGGATTCATTATTAAGTGCTTATTTAGGCACAGCCACTCCACCAAACTTTATGTGCCAATTCACCATGCTAATCTTGACACAACCTCGGTTTACCGAGGATTCGTTATTCCTTTCTTAAACTTAAAATCATTTCTGCTTCCTCAATACTCGATAAAATCAGATAATTCCATCTGACCAACTACGTTATTGTCTTGCATCCACCATAGATATACTTCTTCGCCACAGCTCCACTTTGTATCTTTTCCACGCCGCTTGCGTTCCTCAATCATTCTGCCAAAGGCACGTATATAGGCTTGCTTGTACTTAGGAAAATCATACATTTCCTTTTCCCTCTGTGCTTTTGATGCAAGTGGACAGCCTAAACAGCCTAACCGGTCATACCCACATTGATACAGTTCGCATACCTGAATATCTTTCTCTCCAATGAACTGCCAGATATTCTGATCTGTCCAGTCGATAATCGGATTGACTACTGTCTTTGCTTTCATCTGGCAATTTTCGAATAATCTTCTAGTATCGTCATTGTCAGTAATAAGCATTTTCTCATCAGAAACACCGATGCTTTTACTTGCTGTCTGCCCTAACACTTCGAATGGGCTTCTGTTGCTCCTCTTACTGCTTTCAGCCCATCTAACGCCTGTTGCAATCAACCTGTCTGGATTACCGCTCTCTTTCAGTTCTGAACAGCAATACCGAACAATTCTGGTCGGCGGCATTAGTTTTCTGGGAATGAGGTTCCACATTGTGAGACGTTTTCCACTCTCCCGTGCATGGTAGTCAATCTCGCATTTGATGCCTTTATCTGTCAATTCAGAAAACACATTCTTGATATGTCGTACCGTCTGCGGTGCATCAACAGTGGTGTGAGAATTGCGTACCTCGAACGGAATTCCAGACATTTCAAACAGCCTCAACAGTGTATCTGAATCCTTGCCACCGGAATACTCGCATACAAGCGGCCTACTATAATGTTTCAATGAAATTTCACTTGCAAGCTTCAATCTATCTATGCTCTTTTCGATTAAATCTTTCACACGCCACACTACAATTATCCGTGTGGCAATTTTACAATCTGCTTCGTAGGACAGGGAGTTATTACCTCTGGCCATTAGCCTATTCAGTCAATGCAGGAGAACCTGTCTATTCCAATCTAGCATTTATCAAATTTTACCCAACCCATTCTGATTAGGTGGAACCTCGTTTCACGAGGATAAGTGTTATTCCTTTCTACTTTCTTCTGATTCTTTTTCTTTTCTCAGATCATAAATGCACTGGCAGATTTTCTCTGCGACTTCATCTGCATTATCTTCCTCTTTTAAATGCCTAACATACTGTTTTCCGCATACCACGCAAGTCAGCTTACGGATTGTTTCCCATACCTGCCATGCGATAATGCCCGAACCGAATGCTTCTGACATAAGAGAATTACTGCCATGCCCGTTTTCATCCTTAAACCATTTTTCTCTTGGCTCTTTCAAAACTGTTGCGACATCCTCTTTTGTCAGGCATCCTTTATATTTCTTTTCGAATCGCCGTTCGAGTTCTTCGAGAAGTTCATTCTTTTCCTGCTCTGTCATATTTACTCCTATCCAAACGCTACCTGTCCGTTATTCTGCATATAAATCATCGGTGCAGCTTTACGCTCTCCGACTTTCAGATATGGACAATTCGCTTTCACAAGTGCTTCTGCCATAACCGGCACTACACTGTTTCCAATTCTTGCTACCTGTTTTGCAATTGGGTAACTTCTCCATTTATAATCCCGATCAATGATGTAATCTTTCGGGAACCCTTGCATCACCTTTAATTCTTCTGGCTTTAACATTCTGAGGAAAATATCTGATATGATGTATTTCTCTCCTCGTATATCTACCAGAACGTTTACCAACCCGAATCGATCTTTTGTAGTGATAGTATCAAGTGGCCTATCGAGCGTTTGCCCACATCCACCGCCGTAATATTTAACAAGAAATGCAGATATTACGCCGAAATGTCCCGGCGATGTGGTTATTGTATGTAATGGCTCATCACATCCCTGCCCGATACCAGACTTGTAATATTTCGTTATAAACGCTGTTACAAGTCCGTATCTGTTTGATGTATCAATAGTTTTAATAGGTTCGGTAAGTAACTGTCCTCTGGAATCGCCCTGTCTGGTCTCCCCATGATACTGAATAATAAATGCCAGCGCATTTTTACTCTGTACAATGTATGGATCTGGATTATCAACGATATATTTCTTGATGCCATTTGCGATACGTTTCTGCGTTGCTTCTGCTAGTGGTTTCGGACGGTCAAAGATGCTTTTGCCTAAGTCTGACCAATCAATGTAGTCTCCACACTGTTCGTATCGTTTCAGGCCGTCTGTTCCAAGACGATTATGTGTAGGTTTAGACCATATTATCTGCTTTCCATCTCTGCGGAATACCGCATACCAACGTTTCCTTGTTGTCGGTGCTCCGTAATCCGCAGCTACCAGTTCTCGGCTATCAAACTCATATCCAATGGATTCCATGGCAGATATAAATTTGTTGTAGTCCTCTCCCATTCGTTCTTTAATTGGATGTCCTTTCTCGTCCAACGGTCCCCATTGTTGAATTTCCTCTACATTCTCCATAATAATCACGTCTGGAAGAATTGCCTTTGCGTGCTTATATACAGCCCATGGAAGAATGCGAAGTCCCTGTTTTCTCGGCTGACCGCCTTTTGCTTTTGAATGGCTTGTGCAGTCCGGAGAAGCCCACATCAACGCTACATGCTGATTTCCGACATATTTCTGCAAATCTACTTTGAAAATGTCTTCTGTCAGATGCAGTGTTCCAGGATGGTTCGTTTTGTGCATCAGGATAGCGTCAGGGTCGTGGTTGATTGCTATGTCTACTGGTCTGCCGAGTGCCATCTCAATTCCTACAGATGCACCTCCACCGCCGGCAAAACAATCTATAATTAAATTACGCTCCATATCTCTCAATTAACTCCTTGTAATCATCACAAATTCGAATGTGATGCTTCTTCTCCAGATTATCCACCATTTCAGACAGTGATGTTTTTCCAGAATTAATATCATTGATGTAGTTATTAATACTCTTTATAGTCCTCATGTACCGCTTCCAGCCCCATCCATGCAATTCGTGCATTACATAAAACAAAATCACGAAATTCAGCACGTCAGACCAGTTCTTTCCATCCTCAAACCCATCATCAAAGGCTTTCAGCTCCATTTCTTTTAACTCTTTCTGGCAGTTCTGTATAGACTGCGCGAACATATTGGCCTGCTTATTTGCATATGGAATGAATGTTTTCTTTTTCTGCTTGATTTTTAGCTTTCCCACCCAACAGCCCTCCTTATGCTTTCTGTCAAAACGTCAAACTGTTTAAATAGTTCCTTGTCTTTGTGTTTTCTAGCTTTGGTATCGCTCTCTGAATCATCTATCCAGTACTTACCGTTAATCAGATCTCCATTGTCTAAAATTCTGTAAAATACCCATTCAGAAATCCCAAACTGTTTCATTATCTCGGCACGGGTCATGGTATCTACAAATTGATTATCCACTGTGTAAATGTCATATAGTGGCATCTTTAAGCCTCCCTGCTAGCTCATACTTTTTATGTGATCCAGAACCATGTGATTTCAGTATTCCTTCATCCTCAAGGCGTCTCAAATGTATACGTACGCCGCTTCTGCTAAGCCCCAGTTCATCAGCTATCGTTCCTGTAGATGGGAATGATTTATTTTTTTCTGCGTACATTACAGCAAAACTATGTATGTCTTTGTGAATCTGCACGCTTTCCATGTGTTTTCTGTATCTAAAAGTGTCCATGTAATCACGATTCCTTTTCGTAATTCTTTTCATCAATTAAACTATTGAACTTCTCAAATGCCTTGATTGATACCTTGTTGTTCTGCTTCTCAGGCTTTAATGAAACCTGCAAGTGTGTGTCAATGATGTGTGACAGCTCACGAGCAAGAGCTTTCTTACCCTGTTTCAGACCATCGTAGTAGCCTTTTGCCGGACGGTACTCATCAATCTGTTTCTTACCCGTTCCCTGAGAGCCGCCGGTCTTGTTTCTAAGCTGATATCCCTGATCCGCAAGTACTTTGATATTACGTTGCTCTGCTTCATCAAGTTCATATTCTGGACAATTAATAAATGACACATTCCACCCATGTGGATTTTTTTCTGACAACAATCCGTGCTTTTTAAGACTCAGATCAATGTGTTGTTGATGTCCTGCACTATGTTGGCACAATCTGGTAAGTATATGCTTCGCCTGTCCTGCGTATCCAAACTTGAATCCATCTTCATCAACTCTAGATAGAACATAAATTCCCGATTCATCATTCAAACATGGATTAAGTTTGAGCCATCTCTTTCGGTTCTCAGATTCGATTGCCTTTACCCGCTGCAAGTTCTTGTATCTGTTGTTCAAGTTGAATCACCCCTCAATCACATCCTGTGCATCCTTCACACTCGTGCTTAACCCAATTTCCGTTCTCATCCCTGTGAAAGCACTTAGACATCTCACCCCAGCAAAATTCATAACACTTATAAGCTTCCTGAGAACCATTCTCATACCCGTCAGGTACATCCCCAATATCTTTTCCTGCAAGCAAAATTCTGTGTCCTGTTTCGTTCCCGGTATCTTCGTCCGCCCACCAGTGCTCTACCTTTAAATCCGGATATTTTTCAGATAGTTTCCTGATTATTGGTTCTGGATTTGACCACGCTGTACTGAATTTCACACAATTATTTTCAATTTCATTATCGTATGAATTCCATTTTGTCCCCCAGTTATCTATTCGCCAGTCGTACCATGAGGTTGCTCCATGCACAATCTTATTGGTTATGTACTGTAATCCCAGTTTTACTAATTCATCTTCGCTTTTACCGCAATTCAAAACTCTTTCCGAATATTTTTTATCGGTCATTGTCGGCGTTGTGTATGGTCTCTGAAAATCCCATCTTCTCTTTCCAATTTTTCTAATTGCCGCTTCGATTGCTATTTCTTCAATCATTCCTGACTCCATATCAAGACTTTTGGGCATTGGAATAAGTACTTCAAAATCAAAGAATTTTTCTCCTTCTTCATTTGTTCGAATGACTGGAAAGTTTTCTATTCCTTCCATCTTCACTACATTTCTAACATTGTTTGGCATATTTTTTCTCCTAATTAAATGGTAAATCCGGGTCATAATCCGGCATACTCGGAATTTCTGGTGCTGGTGGTGGAACTGGTTCGCTGTTCTGATTCTGAACCGAAACGTTGTTCCGTCTGCTTTCTACAAATTCGATTGAACTTACGATGCAGTTATTTTTGTAGACCTTCTCGCCCTTATCGTTCACATAGCAGCTTGTTCTCCAACTTCCGTGGATGATAACTTTTGTCCCCTTTCTCAAATACTTCTGGCAAAATTCTGCGGTCGCCGCTCTAAGAACTGCGCAAGCGATAAAATCTGATTTCGGGTCACCGTCTCTCTTGTACATTCTCTGAACTGCCAATAAGAAATTTGCAACTGGTGCACCGTCCGCCGTGTATTTCATCTCAGGGTCGGCAGTGAGCCGCCCTGTTAAAATTACGATATTCAATTTAATCCTCCTTGTAATGCTCTGGAAA
>ERZ1034917.1911-NODE-1911-length-11114-cov-3.914640_pt1 | contig 11114 bp, 10 predicted proteins | sample MGYA00520605_ERZ1034917 | MGnify/ENA primary metagenome ERZ1034917 (study PRJEB33766, sample SAMN09781784) | gut metagenome | biome: gut microbiome | host: Homo sapiens | place: Madagascar | study: EMG produced TPA metagenomics assembly of the PRJNA485056 data... | reverse complement strand
GATATGAGGCTGAAAAGGAAAATCTGGAAAAAAGATTAAAATAGTAAAAATATTTTAAAAAAACTATTGTGAAATTGAAAAATATATGATATTATATAGGTGTGGCAAAGAAATTTTCTGCTACACCTATCTATTTATAATAACGAAGGGCGGTTTTACTATGATAAAGATTCATATCGGCTTAAAGGGCAGCGGAAAAACAAAAAAAATAATTGACGATGTCAATAAGGCTGTAAGTGCGGAAAAGGGAAATGTGGTTTGTATTACAGAGGGTGATCGCCTTATCCACGACATAGACAGAAGCGTAAGATTGGTTAATACCGAGCAGTTTGACATAAAGAATTTTGATATGTTCACAGGTATGCTCTGCGGAATCATCGCACAGGATTTTGATGTTACACACATCTTTATCGACAGCGTATTCAAAAGCGTTCCCAAGGCGGATATGTCGAATATTGACGAGCTTATCACTGCTTTGGAAAGACTGGAGAAGAAATTTGACGTTTCGTTCACGCTGATGATCAGTGCGGACACTTCCGAGGCAACGGAGCTTACGAAGAAATACATGGACTAAGAAGAATGTAAAAAGGCGCAATGGCGTTTTTACATTCAAAATGATGGAATTTTCCGATACGGATAAGTCGCAGAATTGCAAAGGAGCAGCCTGTTCCCGGAAAAAATCGGGTTGCTCCTTTGTTGCTATGCGGATATGGCTTTTTATATGCGGTAATTATAAAAGTACCGATGTCAACGGTTTCGGCGGCGGGGCGAGCCGCGTTTTAAATGGCAAGTAAAAATCTCTGTCTGTAAAGGCGGCGGTGCGGCTTGCTTTTCGGCTGTAGGACAAAAACCGAAAAAACTTCAAGGAGGGTTTATCGATGCAGTATATAAGCACCAGAAATAAGGATATAAAAATAAAATCGGCTCAGGCGATAAAGAAAGGCTTGTCGGACGAGGGCGGACTTTTTGTTCCGGAGGAAATACCTTCGATTTCGCTTGCGGAGCTTGAAAAGCTCATTCCGATGAGCTATACCGAAAGAGCGGTGTATGTACTAAAGAAATATCTTTCGGATTTTCTTGTAAGGGAGCTTCGCGAGTGCGCGGAGGGTGCATACGCAAGCGGCAGGTTTGACGGCGAGAACCCTGCGCCGCTTGTAAACCTTGAAAAAGGCGTGAACATTCTTGAGCTGTGGCACGGTCCGACCTGTGCTTTTAAGGATATGGCACTCCAGATTTTGCCGTATTTCCTTACCAAAGCGATGAAAAAGACCGGCGAGGACAAAACGGTTGTGATTCTTGTTGCGACCTCGGGAGATACCGGAAAGGCGGCTCTTGAGGGCTTCCGCGATGTTGACGGAACAAAGATTGTCGTTTTCTATCCGAGCGAGGGTGTGAGCGATATTCAAAAGCTTCAGATGATTACCCAGGAGGGCAAAAACGTATTTGTATCGGGTATCGAGGGCAACTTTGACGACGCTCAGACGGGCGTTAAGAAAATATTTACGGACGAGAAGGCGAAGGCTGACTTTGCGGAAAACGGCTGCGTTATGTCGTCGGCAAACTCGATTAACTGGGGCAGACTTGTACCTCAGATTGTGTACTATGTTTCGGCGTACTGCGATATGGCTGCAAGTGGCGAGATAAAGGTCGGCGAGGACATCAACGTATGCGTTCCGACCGGAAACTTCGGCAACATTCTTGCGGCATACTATGCAAAGAGAATGGGTGTGCCGATTCACAAGCTGATTTGTGCGTCAAATGCGAACAACGTGCTTACCGACTTTATAAGAACGGGTACCTACAACAAAAACCGCGACTTTTACACAACGGTTTCGCCGTCAATGGATATACTCATTTCAAGCAATCTTGAAAGATTGCTGTTTGACCTTTGCGGCGGCGACGACAAGAAGGTAAGCAAGTGGATGAAGGATCTTTCGGAAAAGGGCAGCTATACGCTTCCGGCAGAGATGAAAAAGAAGGTTTCAAGACTGCTGTGGGCAGGCTGCTGCGACGACTATTTCACAAAGGAATGTATCTACAAAACCAAGCAGAAGTACGGCTATACGGTTGATACGCATACTGCGGTTGCGGTTGATGTGTACAACCAGTATAAAAACGAAACGGGCGACACAACACCTACGGTAATTGCGTCAACCGCGAGTCCGTTCAAGTTCAATCAGAGCGTGCTTTCGGCACTTGGAATGGATAACGAGACAAAGGGTAAGAACGATTTCGAGCTGCTCAGACTGCTTTCCGATGTGTCGGGCATGGAGATCCCGAAGTCGCTTAAAGAGCTTGAAAACAAGGAAAAGAGATTCAACGGCGTTTGCGGCAAGGACGAGCTTTTGGAAACGGTCAGCGAATTTATCAAAAAATAGGCTGAACGCCGAAAGGCGCGTACCCGAACGGGAAGATTCCCGACCGTGCGCCTCGCGCGCGGCGAGGGCATAACGGCTTTTAATCAAGCGGAAAAGGGACTCACTATTCCGGTGTGTCCCTTTAACTATGTACGGAATAAATACGGCAGGCGGGAAGGAGATGAAGGAGGGGCGATTTTTGCATTGTCGGCGGAAGGTGGGAAAATTATACCGAAAGAATTTACGAAAACTGGCAGAGGACGGTGAGCAATGACGACCTTGTCATCATTGCGGGCGATGTGTCGTGGGCAACGTATATCGAGGACGCTGTGGCTGATTTTCGGTTTATAAATAATCTGAACGGAAAAAAGGTGATAATCAAGGGCAACCACGATTACTGGTGGACTACGCTAAGCAAAATGGAGCGCTTTCTGTCCGAAAACGGGTTTGACACAATCCAAATTCTCAATAACACTGCGGCTGTGTTTGAGGACACGGCGATATGCGGCACGCGCGGCTGGGGCTTTGCGGACGGCGAGAGCCGCGCCCATAACGAGATGATGTTCGAGCGTGAGAGAATGAGGCTTGTACGCTCTCTTGAACAGGCGGAGCGGCTGCACCCAAAGCGGAGAATTGTCGCAATGCACTATCCGCCCGCGGACAAAAACGGGGTTGACCGCGGCTTTACGGAAATTATGAAAAACTACGGCGTGGACTGCTGCGTATACGGACATCTTCACTCATACGCGCACAAAAATGCGGTGGAGGGCATTGTTGACGGGGTCGAGCTGAAGCTGACCTCGTGCGATTTTGTTAATTTTACTCCTGTTTTACTGTGGTAGGGGTCGAAAATTTATCTATTTTTACGATAAAAAATGTTAAAATGGTATTGTCAAGAGCAAATTATTATGGTATAATCTATTAGTATGGATACGCATTGAAAAATGCTATAAGATGTTAGAGAGGAATGTTTAAATGAGTACAGTAGAAAAAGCGGAGAAGAATGTTGTTGAATTTGAGTTTTCGATTACGGGCGAAGAATTCAGGAACGCCATTGAGAAGGCTTACAGAAAGAACGTAGGCAAAATAAATGTTCAGGGCTTCAGAAGAGGCAAGGCTCCCCGTCAGATTATCGAGAAATTCTACGGCAGCGAGGTATTTTACGAGGACGCAATTAACATTGCACTGCCTGACGCATATGATAAAGCAATAGAGGAAAAGAATATAGAGGCGGTTGCGCAGCCGGAGATTGACGTTAAGGACATATCAAGAGAGAACGGAGTTGTATTCACCGCAAAGGTTGTTGTAAAGCCGGAGTTCGAGCTTGGCGAATACAAGGGCGTTGAGGTTTCAAAGGTTATTCACAGAACAACCGAGAAGGAAATCAACGGCGAGATTGAGAAGATAAGAGAAAGAAACGCGAGAATGGTTTCGGTTGATGACAGAGCGGCAAAGCTTGACGATACCGTAAACATTGACTTTGAAGGTTTCTGTGACGGCGTTGCTTTTGAAGGCGGCAAGGGCGAGAACTTTGACTTAAAGCTCGGCTCGGGTCAGTTTATACCGGGATTTGAGGATCAGCTTGTCGGTAAGAGTATAGGCGACGAGGTTGATGTAAACGTCACCTTCCCGAAGGAATATCACGAGGAAAAACTGAAGGGCAAGCCGGCTCTGTTCAAGGTGAAAATTAACGGAATTAAGGTTCAGGAGCTTCCGGAGCTTGACGACGAGTTTGCAAAGGATGTCAGCGAATTCGACACATTCGACGAGTTCAAGGCTGATTTGACAAAGAAACTCAAAGAAAGCAACAAAGAAAAGTCCAAGAAGGAATTGGAAGAGAAAATTCTGGAAACAATATGCAATAACACCGAAATTGATATTCCGGAAGAAATGTTTGACAACGCGGTCAACGGTCAGCTCCGCGAGTTTGCTATGCAACTCAGATATCAGGGTATCGACCTTGAGCAGTATGCAAAGTACACAGGCGTAACGGTTGACGGACTCAAGGCTCAGATGCGACCCGAGGCGGAAAAGAGCGTAAAGAGATCGCTTGTGCTTGAAAAGATAGCAAAGGTTGAGAACATTCAGGTAAGCGAGGAAGAAATTGACGACGAGCTTGCAAAGATTGCAGAAAACAACAAGATGGATATTGAAGAGGTTAAAAAGTATGTAAACCGCGACGATATTAAGGAAAACAAGCTTGTTGAAAACACAATCAAGTTCGTTGTGGACAACGCGAAGGTAAAGTAAAAACCTTTCGGAAAAGTTAATTTCAGATAGACATAAAGGGGAGTTAAACACGGTGTCGGGTTTGGCTCCCCTGTTCGTCAACTCGGACCGGATGTGCGCCTATTCGACATTTTTTGCAGAAAAGACACATCCATCTATTAGAAAACAGCGATTAAAAGAACCGTTGATTTTGGGTGTTTGTCGGACAAAAGGCTCTTATCATTTTTTGCCCTGCGGATAAGAGCGAAAAAAGAATTTTATTATGCCGGCGCGGGGCGGCGGAACGGAGAGATTTTCTATGTATAACAGTTTAGTACCTTATGTAATTGAGCAGACAGGAAGGGGCGAACGCTCATACGATATTTTTTCAAGACTTTTAAAAGACAGAATTATTTTCCTTTCGGATGAGGTAAACGACACAACTGCGAGTCTTGTTGTTGCGCAGCTGCTGTTTTTGGACAGCGAGGATCCCGATAAGGACATAAATCTGTACATTAACAGCCCGGGCGGCTCTATTACCGCGGGTATGGCGATTTATGACACCATGAAGTACACAAAGGCGGACGTTTCGACGATCTGCGTCGGAATGGCGGCGTCGATGGGCGCGTTCCTGCTTTCCGCGGGAGAGAAAGGCAAGCGTTTTGCGCTTCCGAACAGCGAGATAATGATTCACCAACCGCTTGGCGGAACACAGGGACAGGCAACCGATATCCAGATTCATGCGGAGCGCATTATAAAGATGAAGGATAAACTCAACAGAATGCTCGCAGAGCATACCGGTCAGCCGCTTGACGTTATAAAACACGACACGGAAAGAGATAACTTTATGTCCGCGGAGGAAGCTCTGAAATACGGACTTATAGATAAGATTGTGGAAAAGAGATAGCAAAATTCATTAAAGGAGTTATGCAGATGGCTAACAAAAACAACGATAAGCACTCGCTGCGCTGCTCGTTCTGCGGTAAGTCGGAGGAACAGGTAAAACGGCTTATAGAGGGACCGGGCGCTTGCATATGCAAGGATTGTGTGGAGATGTGCGAGTCCATATTTGAGGAAAGCTTTAACGATATAATCGAGGAATCCTACGCAAAGGAGCCTTTAAAGCTGCCTAAGCCGAAGGAGATAAAGGCTTTTCTTGACGAGTATATAGTAGGTCAGGAGGCGGCAAAGAGGTCACTTTCGGTTGCGATTTACAATCACTACAAAAGGATAAATTACGGCGAGGAAAATGACGACATAGAGCTGCAAAAGAGTAATATTTTGCTGCTCGGTCCGACAGGCGTGGGAAAAACCTTCCTCGCACAGACGCTTGCAAAGATGATGGAAGTACCGTTTGTAATAGCGGACGCGACATCTCTTACCGAGGCGGGATATGTCGGCGAGGACGTTGAAAATATCCTGTTAAAGCTGATTCAGGCGGCTGACTATGACATACCGAGCGCGGAGCGGGGTATAATATATATAGACGAGATAGATAAGATTTCAAGAAAGTCGGAAAATCCGTCCATAACGCGTGACGTAAGCGGCGAGGGCGTGCAGCAGACCCTTCTTAAAATTCTTGAGGGTACGGTCGCATCGGTACCGCCGACAGGCGGACGCAAGCACCCGCATCAGGAATTTATCCAGATTGATACAACAAACATACTGTTTATATGCGGCGGCGCATTTGAGGGAATTGACAAAATTATCGAAAGCCGCGTAAACAGCAGAAGCATGGGTTTTGGCGCAAAGATAGACAGCAAGGCGGACAAAAACCGCGGCGATATTTTAAAGCAGCTTATACCGGACGATTTGCTGAAATTCGGTCTTATTCCCGAGTTTATCGGACGTGTTCCGGTTATAACCACGCTTGATTCGCTTGACAAAGAGGCTTTGAAGAAAATACTTACAGAGCCGAAAAACGCGCTTGTAAAGCAGTATGCAAAGCTGTTTGAGATGGACGGCGTAGGACTTGAATTTGACGACGAGGCGGTTGATGCGATAGCCGAGCTTGCGATAAAGCGCAATACTGGCGCAAGAGGACTGCGCACGATAATCGAGGACATTATGCAGGATATAATGTTTGAGGTCCCGTCACTGCGCGGCGTGAAGAAGGTAGTTATAGACCGCGACTGCGTTGAAAAAAAGACCGAGCCGGGCATTGTCCGCGAGGAAAAGCGCAGTACAAAGAAGGTTCAGACCAAGAAGGCGGTTGCTGCCGAGGACAAGAACGATAAGCCGGCATAATGTGCGTGAAATATTGATTGTATAGCGCAACGTAAAAAGGAGTGTTACCTATGAAAAGGACTTTTGCTGTTATAATGCTTGCGGCGGTTTTGTGCCTTGCGGGGTGCAATGCCGGGGATGCGGGGAAAAATAATAATTCGGCTAAGCCGGATACAACCGTAGGTACGGAAAATAATACCGATACGGAAAGCAAAAAAGCCGAAGAAAGTAAAACGGATACGGTTGAGGTTAAGGCGGCGGAGTTGCCCGACAAGATAAACGACTGGACCGAGGTCAGCCGCTATACCGGTGATGTGGACGGCGACAGCGCGGACGAGGAGGTAGTTTTGCTTACTTCTGCGTCACGCGGTGCGGACGGAAAAATAATCAAAGATGACGGTCAGCAATGGTTTTTGTATGTGAAGGACAGATATTCCGCATTTGCCTTGTTTGACGGGTATGTGCAGCTGGGCGATGTGTATTTTGAGGTTTCGGACTATTATGAGGAGGACGGTGCAGAGCCGCGTATAACGGTAATGGTCAGCACGGGCGCAGCGTTCACGGTCACAAATTACCGATTTGACAGCACGGAAAACAAGTATATCGGAGAGGTCATATATGACACCAAAACCGTAACGGAGGGCGGAATAAACAGAAAATTCAGTTCGATTCCGGAGCAGTAGCGGTAATCCCTTAAAGGGAAAAAGAATTTTATAAACAGTTTTGGCAAAAAGCCTTTGACGGTACGTTTTTTAGTATCGGCAAAGGCTTTAATACTTAAAATGCCCCGCAGCCGTTAAAAGCTGCGGAGCAAAATTTTTATGAATTGCCTTAATAAAGCCTTATTTTTGCGTATCGGTTACAAAAACCGTATCAGATAGCGGGTCGGACACATTCTGTCCGAAAACTCCTTCGCCTTAAATTTGCAAAAAACGGCATTAGTGCGGATTTACTCGGTTTCTATAAGACCGTAGTTTCCGTCCTTACGTCTGTACACAATGTTGGTTTCCATTGTCTCCGGGTCTGCGAAAACAAAGAAATCGTGACCGAGCATATTCATCTGGAGAACAGCCTCCTCGGCTGACATAGGCTTTGACGTAAACTTCTTGCGTCTGATAATTTTAAATTCGCCCATTTCCTCCGATACGCTGTCGTTTTCGGAAAAGTCAGTTTTAAAGTTCATAAGCTGCGGCTCGCGAATTTGCTTTGCCAGCTTTGTTTTGTTCTTTCTGATCTGTCTGTCCAGATTTGCAAGACACTCGTCCGCCGCGGCAAGGAGATCCTTGTCACGAGCCTCGGCTCTGAGTATAAAGCCTTTATGTAAAATGGTAATCTCGATTATTATATTGCCCCGCTGCTCGGAAATTGCAATCTTGCAGTCGTTGTCCTCGCTGAAAAATTTATCAAGCTTCTGGATTTTTTTAAGCAGTTTTTCCTTCCTGCTGTCGGATAATTCAACCTTCTTACTGATTACATTGTAATTCATACATCTGCCTCCATTCATTTTGTGTTGTCGGCACAGGCGAAAAGCGCGCCCAAGCCGAACATAACAACGTATTTACAGTAGAATACCTTCTGTATGTCTTTATTATATATCATAATTGTGAAAATTGCAAGGATTTTAAGCTGAAAATTTATTGTATAAATAAACCGACCCCGTTTAAGGGGTCGGTTGGGGTAAATCGCCGCTCTGCCGCCAAGCGGATTTTGGGTTTGCAAGGCGGAATAACGGTAGTTAAAGCAAATTCTTTATTTCCGAACATACGGCATTTCTCAAATCTTCCAGCTGCTTTGCGGTCACGCGGCAGCGAAAGTCAATGTCGGGTATAAACTTCTTAATCAGCTCACATACGGCGCTGCGGTCAGTGAGAGATTCCAAAAGTCTGAGCTCGCGCGTGTCCTGCATCATATCGCGGAATGTCATAAGCCGAACGGAGGGGTTCACGTCCTTCCCGTCGGGGTATACAAGGTAGGACGTTCCGCTGATAAAGTCGCCGTCCATGTCGCTTGAAATCCGAGGATTGACCATCATGCGCGAAAGCCTGTTGTGATGTGCGTTGAAGCCCCAGTTTAAAAAGCCGTCTATGTTAAAATAGTATAGCTGTATGCCGAGTATTCTGCCGCGCTCCTTCGGCATACCTATTGCACGGTTTGAGAGGTTGTCATGACTTTGCAGTCCTGTGTAGTACGCCCAAAGCGGCTTTGCCCTGCCGAGAAAATCCCCTATTTCATGAGTTGCGGTTATTGGCGTCTGAACAAGTCCGTCCTCATAGAAAACGTAGTCGGAAAGCGCGTCCCCGCTCGGATAGCCTTCAAGCTCGTGGTGCATAAAATCACTTGCACTTTTGTAGCTTTTAAGGTTATCCTTTGTCGGCTCATCGGAGATGTGGAAGAAAAAGCGTTTTTCATATCCGTTTTCCTTTATAAAATCCTTTAACGCGGTAAGGTACGCGTGCAGAAAGTCTTTGTATTCATCCGATGCGGCATCGGTATGCCAGCCGAACAGCTTTTTGTCCTCGCCGTTTTCGCGAACGATGATTTTGGGCGCGTGCTCCGCGCCCCACTGAGTAAACAGGTGGCTGTGTTCAAAATATTCAATTCCGCAGTCAAGGCATAATTCAAGAAATTTTTTCATCATTGAAAAATCAAATAGGTACTCGCCCGCTTTCCTTTCACCGCCCCCAAGCTGTACCGTTGCGCGTTCTTCGCCTACGGGAGTATCAAGCGGCGGAGTAAATGCCGGAATAAGAAGCATATTCTGTCCGTTTTTTGCTGCCATGCTGATGTATCGGCGCGCCGCTTTTAAAAAGTTGTCGGAGAATGGTCTTGTTCCGGAAAAATGCGCTATGCAGTCATAGTGCATCCAGTTTGTGGTGATTATATCCTGTTTGGGAAGATACGCCGAAATTACCTCAAGCGTAACGCTCCTTTCGGCAACAAGCTCCGATTTTTCGCGGTCAAAAAGCCTGATTTTTATCGTATAGCTGCCGTCAGGAATGTCCGCGGAATCCTCGTTAATGTTTATCAGAAGCGTTTTCCAAAACCGCGTCGGGGCAGAAAAGTAGTTATTTTCGCGCGTTACAAGGCAGTCGGGGTATAAACCGGGAGTTTTTCTCAAAAACCAATCATCGCTTATACTGTAGCCGATGCGTGCGGCGGGAACATTTTCAATAGTATAAACCGCGGCGCTGATTTCAGGCACGGTTTCGATTTCCGCGCACAGCTCCACGCAGTCCTTCCACCCTTCATCATTTGCGGTTTCCGCTTTGATTGCAAGCTGAAACGAAAAAGCCTCGTTGCGGAGTATTTGTGCGTGTTCAAGACTGTCCGCACTGATTTCCGAATCGTAAAAAACGGTATCGAGCGAATTAAGCAAATAGGTTGTGTAAATCATATAACAATCTCCTTAATTGGGGTGCGCGGAATGCGCACCTTTGTTTTCAAAGAATATTATACGATAATTTTTGCAAAAAAAATATGCACAAAGCTGCTTATTTATAGCACAAAAATGATGAAATTATCTGTAAAAGCCGGGGGAGTGTCCGGTATGTTTTTTGAAGATGCGTGAAAAATAGTTGCTGTCAGAGACTCCCACAAGCTCCGCAATCTGCGCGACAGACAGGTTTGTGCCGGACAGCAGCTCTATCGCGCGCTCAAATTTGATGCGGAGAAGATACTGCTTTGGACTTACGCCGGTCATGTCGGTGAATATGTGCATAAACCTGCCGGGACTAAGATTCGCCATTTCCGCGTATTGCTCTATGGAAATGTTTTCGGCGTAGCGTTCGTGCATAACGCCGCATATGTCAAAAATGAGTTTGTTGCGGTTGCGAAGTCCCCCATAAGCGGCGCTGCGGTTTTTGCGCGCGACAGCGGAAAGCAGGTTGATAAAAATGCCCTGACAGCTCTGCTCGTAAAATGGTTTTTTTATGCTGAATTCGCCGATGAGTTTGGCAAACAGGCTCTCGATAACGGAATCCTTGCCGAGATTGAGAATTTTGCGGTCATATAAATCAAGGGAACGCAGAACCGAATCGCAGAACACACCGCTGTAGTGTACATAGTACGAAACCGATTCGGTATCAGCATGGAATGAGTACAAAAGCGGCTCGTTGGGGAGGAACAGAATCACGGAGCCTTCCGCGGCAGCCATTTCCTTGTCGTCGACCGTGACATGGCATACGCCCTGCGAGATATAAAGCATATGATAGTCGATACGCCCGCGCGGTCTTGCGCTGCCTGCATTTATACCACAAAAGTGCTGACGTCCGCAGCTGTTTATGTGGATAAAATCGTCCGAGCTCTGCTCTGAGCTTATAAAGG
>ERZ1034917.1908-NODE-1908-length-11123-cov-4.278641_pt1 | contig 11123 bp, 7 predicted proteins | sample MGYA00520605_ERZ1034917 | MGnify/ENA primary metagenome ERZ1034917 (study PRJEB33766, sample SAMN09781784) | gut metagenome | biome: gut microbiome | host: Homo sapiens | place: Madagascar | study: EMG produced TPA metagenomics assembly of the PRJNA485056 data... | reverse complement strand
CAATTTCAGCATCGGGTTTGCGTCACCGGTGGCATGGTCTCCCCATGCCAGAAACCAAATATTGCCGCTGCTGTTTGCCATTCTTTTTGCTGGACCGGTTGCCGCAACACTGATTGCGAAAATGCTCGAACCGTTCACCCCCACCAAAGGAGCAACTCTGATGGGAGGAGGGAAATTAATCGGATATCTGGAGCGCTATCTGATTATTATTTTTATCCTTTTCCAGCAGTGGGAATGTATCGGATTTCTCATTGCAGCAAAAACGCTGCTTCGTTTTAAAGAGGCAAAAGCAGGACGTAAACGTGCAGAGTATGTATTGCTGGGAACTCTTCTCAGCGTCTTTATTGCAATTCTCTGCGGAGTATTCCTGCTCGCGAGCCTGATACGTCTTCCTTTTACAGTAGCATAATATGAATACGCCCTCCACAGTTTTCTCTCCATCTCACAACTGGACACAAATCCGGCAGGATTTACTCTGGTCTCTGCCGGCACCGCTTCTGGCGCTTCTGATTACTGTGGTTGGCGGAATCAACTTCATTCCCTTTCCGGACTGTAATGATTATCTGGCTATTGCTGAAGCCCTGCGGGGTCACGGAACATTTGAATGCGCTGCGGTACAACCCGGGTGGAGAAGCCCGGGATTGCCGTTCCTGTTGGCAATCTTTGCCCCGTTCGGGGGGTATCTGACGTTAAACTTTCTGTCGCTGTGGGGGACAGTTTTCCTGACCTTACGGTTCGGCCATGAATTCGGCTTGAAAAGAAAAGTTTTCCCCGCACTCTTTCTAACGCTTTCCGCTGGAACTATTGCCTGCGCAACGGTACCGTTGTCGGAAACACCATTTACTTTTTTTCTGATTCTGACATTGTATCTCCTCCATCGAAACATATTCTGGGGGGCGGGGTTGGCACTTTCCATGGCAACAGCAATCCGCCCGGCGGCAATGTGTTTTTTTGTTCCTGTTGCCGTATTCCTTTTCTTTACGGCACCACGCCAGAAATGGGGAAAAATACTTGTCTTCGTCATTGCCGCAAATCTCCTGACCGTAGTATGGTGCATTCGCAATGAAGCGGTACACGGAGAATTTGCCTACTCGTCGCACGGAGGACACTATCTCCTCTTTTACAAAGCAGGAAGCTATCTTTCCTGGCGCACCGGCCTGCCCTTTGATGAAATGCGGGAAAAACTGGCGGCGCAACTGCCTCCGAGTGTAAATTTTTTTGAAGAAGACCGCCACGCCAAAGCACTTGCCATCTCCATTATTCGCGAAGATCCCGTTGGGTACTTTCTCTGGGCGCCTCGAGATATTCTAAACTTCTTTCAACCGGACATTACGCCGTTACTCGAGCGGATTCATCTGGCTTCCGGTAATCGCGGAACGCTGGACATTCTCCGCCGCCAAGGGCTTCTATCAGCGATACAACATTATTTTAACGGCAACACTCCTGCAATTGTGCTGACTGTTGTTTACCTTCCGTTTTACTTTCTTTTTCTGCTTCTTTCTGCGGTCGGTTTTTTTAAATTGCTACATCGGCAGCATTGGCATGCAGCAATTGCCTTTGTTCTGCTGTGCGGTTATTTTGGCGCTTTGTCGATTGGGAACCTTGACTGGCGCTTCCGCACACCGTATCTTTTTGCTTTCGCACTTCTGGCAACCTATGCCGTTGAAGACATTCCTCAATTTTTACGTCGGAGGGCACATCATTGAGCCTTTTTCAACTTGATTCGAAATTCAAACCGTCCGGAGATCAGCCGGAAGCAATTCAGGCTCTGCTCGAAGGATTCCGCCGCGGCGATAAAGGGCAAACCCTCCTCGGAGTCACCGGATCAGGCAAAACATTTACCCTCGCCAATGTCATTGCCGCGCTGGATCGGCCGGTATTACTGTTGTCTCACAACAAAACTCTGGCAGCTCAACTTTACAGCGAATTTAAGAGTTTTTTTCCCAATAACGCAGTGGAATACTTTATCAGCTATTACGATTATTACCTGCCGGAATCCTACATTCCCCAGACTGACACCTACATTGCCAAAGATGCCAGCATCAATGAAGAAATTGAAAAACTTCGACTTTCTGCAACGGCTTCCCTGCTGGAGCGGCGGGATGTCATTGCGGTTGCCAGCGTTTCCTGCATTTACGGTTTGGGATCACCTGCGGATTATGCCGACATGTGTGTTACGGTTCGTGTAGGAGATCACGTGAATCGAACAAAATTGCTGCATGCCCTGGTAGATATTCAATATGAACGAAACGACACAGCGCCGGAAGCCGGACAATTCCGGGTTCGCGGTGACGCTGTAGATGTTTTTGAACCGCAACGGGATGACTTCATCCGTCTCTCTTTCTGGGGAGATGAAATCGAAAGCATCGTCCGCTTTGATGTGCGAAGCAAAAAAGCAAAAACCAGACCGGCTGAAATTACCTTCTTTCCCTGCAAACACTTTGTCCTGCCACAGGAACGAATTGAAGAAGCCGCGGCTGCCATCCAGGCGGAAATGCGCCAGCAGGTCGCGAAATTTGAGCAAAAAGGCCAACTGGTTGAAGCACAACGGCTCTTTCAACGGGTTACCTACGATTTGGAGATGATGCGGCAAATCGGGTACTGCAGCGGAATAGAAAACTATTCCATGCATCTGGCAAAGCGCAAACCTGGCAGCCGGCCGTACTGTCTTTTTGACTTTTTCCCTGATGACCATATTACTATCATTGATGAATCTCACGTCACGTTGCCTCAGCTTCAGGCGATGTACAAAGCGGATAGAAGCCGCAAGGAAACGCTGATCGAACACGGATTCCGCCTGCCGTCTGCCCTGGAAAACCGTCCATTGCGTTTTGAAGAATTTGAAAAACTCCGCGGCGATACCATCTATGTATCCGCCACCCCGGGACAATACGAAGCAGATCATTCCACCCAGACAGTCCAGCAGATTATCCGGCCGACCGGACTGCTTGACCCGACCGTGGAAGTACGTCCCCTGGAAGGCGAAATCGACGACGTCATCGCAGAAATTCGCTCCTGTGCGGCAAAACATGAGCGTGTACTGGTAACAACTTTGACCAGGAAAAGTTCAGAACAATTGTCAGATTACCTGTCAGAACTGGGAATACGGTGCAGTTATCTGCATTCTGAACTCGATGCTCTTGAACGCGTCAGAGTCCTCCACAAACTTCGGGAGGGCGACTTTGACTGTTTGATTGGGATCAATCTGCTTCGGGAAGGAATTGATTTGCCGGAAGTTGCGTTAGTAGCGATACTGGATGCCGATAAAGAGGGTTTTCTCCGCTCCGACCGTTCTTTGATTCAGGTAGCCGGCCGTGCAGCACGAAATGCCAATGGCCGCGTCATCCTTTACGGAGACAAAGTAACCCCCAGTATGCAAATCCTGATTGACACCTCCCGGGAACGGCGAAAACTTCAGGAAGCCTTCAATCAGGAACATAATATTATCCCGAAGACCATTCAAAAAGGGAAACAGCAATCAATTGCTGACGTTGTCGGAAGCTTCAAATCCGGAAAGAAGAAAGAATTCAGTGAACATGACATCATGAAAGAACTTGGTGTGAATGTTTCCAACGATAAAACCACCCGGAAAGGCATATTTACTGCTGAAGAAATGCAGCAGCTGATTGCAGAACTGGAAGCCGATATGCTTTCCGCTGCTGAATCTTTGGAATTTGAACGCGCCGCCTCCCTGCGGGATCAGATTCGATCCCTTCAAAAACGGATTTCCTGAGACTTTCCAAGGAAAACTTTCTTCGAGAAGGTTGCAAAAAAGGTTGTACGGTTTTATATAATATCAGATATATCTTTACTCTAAAACACAAAGGAGACGGGAATTGATGAAATGGGTCAAAACATTACTGGCCGCTTGTGTTGCGGCGGCTGGCACTCTGCTGATGGCAGAGCAGATGCCGGATACGTTTCAGGAATTGCGTTTGCAAAAGGACTGGAAACTTTTCACCGGGAATCCTGCTATTTCTGATGCTGCGCCCGGAGCGCCGTACGCAGATACTTGGCAATTGCCGGATGGGAAAGAACTGAAAGCCAGAGACCTTGAAATTGATGAAAAAGGGGTTGACCTGAATATCCTCCTGAATGAACGGGTTCCGGCTGGAACCCCGTCGGTACTGGTCAATTCGATTGAATCTGACAGCGACAAGATGGCGCAAATCGGTGTTGGAGTTGACTGGTGGTTTGTCTGCTATTTGAATGGAGAAGAACTTTACAGTACACTGAATAACGGCGGAAACCGTGTAGCTGTTCCCGGCCGTGAAGATCACGTCATCAACCTGCCACTCAAACCCGGAACCAATACGCTGGTCCTACTGACCAAAGGCGGCTCCAGCACTCGCAGAATTGCGGTAGGAGCGGTTCCCTATCGGGATATTACGCCTTGCAATCCTTCCTTACGAAATGGCCCGTACCTGGTCAATCCGATCAAGGGTGGCGGTACGGTTCGCTTTACCAGCACGGGAAAAATGGCTGGAGGAATCGCCATTCGTAAAAAGGGCGAAGAGGTGTTCCGCAACATTTGGGAAACCAAAGCGGGGCTTCTTCTCCGTGATCAGGATCTCCACTCCATCAATTTAAGCGGGTTGGAACCCGGAGCTGAATATGAATATAAATTGCTGCTTCAGAACACCGATAACAATGGTATTGTTGAGTTGCCGGAACTTTACAGTTTTATTGTCCCGGGCGATGAAAGCCGTCCGGTAAGCATCTTCTTTTCCGGTGATACACAAATGATGCCGGAATACCTTGGGGAACAGGTGGAAAAACTGATGAAGCTTCCCGGAGCAGCTGAAGCCGATTATTTTTTTCATGCCGGGGACAGCTCCAGTACCTTTAATGATACCGAAAATGATACTTTCAAAGGGCTGGTGGACGTAATTCTCAAACATACCTCTCATCGTCCTTTTTATGTGCCAGTTCGTGGGAACCATGAATTTTTCGGCAAAGATGCCTCCGGATACATCCGCTTTTTCGGAACGCCTGACGGAAAAACCTATCAGGCATTTTCCGCGGGGCCATGCTTTGTTCTCGCACTCGATTCTCTGGCGGAAGAGCCCGATCCCTTCCATGAAGCAAGCTACATGTGTGTCATGTTTGACGACTATGAAGCAGAAGAAATTGCCTGGCTGCGTGAAGTTGTTAAAAGTGAAGAATTCCGCAACGCTCCATTCCGCATTGTCATGACACACGCAGTGCCGGCACGCAACACTACTTATAAAATGACCAACGTTGCGGACAATTTGCAGAAAGTACTTGAAGACGAAACCGACCTTGCTCAACCAGTTCATCTATGGCTGGGCGGACATGTTCACTGTTACTGGCGTTCGATTCCCGGGACTTCAAATTTCCTGGCAAACCGTCCGACGTCCACCAGCAACGGCTGGCTTCCGGCGGAAAACCTCCTCTATACCGCCCTCACCTGCGATGGTCCCAATGCTCTGGGAACCGAACTTTCCGGAACAGTTCTCAACGTTACGCCGGAAGAGATGGAGATCACCAGTTATACCCTTGATGGCGAAGTAATGGATCATTTCAAGATTTACCCGGATGGCTCTGTAGAAGAACTTCCCGTAATCAAAGAATTGATCAAACATTGATTGAGATTTAACCAATTTAGAATATGGGCAACCGTCAATTTCTGCCCGAAATCATGAAAAACCGCTGAAAGTTTTTACGTTTCGGCGGTTCTTTTTTTTCGTTTTTTTTGTAAAAATTGTTGCTTTCGATAAGAAGAAGAGTATAGTAACATCAAACGTAGGATGTTTGGATGTTCCAACTTTAAAAAAAATAAAGGAAACATATTATGGAAATCATTCATGACAATGAAGCATCACTGGATGCTTTAAAGGGAAAAACGATTGCAATCATGGGCTATGGTGCCCAAGGCCGCAACCAGGCGCTTTGCCTCCGTGATTCAGGCGTACATGTCATCATCGGCGTTCGTCCGGGAAAATCATTTGACGCGGCCCAACAGGATGGCATGGAAGTGATGAGCGTCAAAGAAGCAGCCGAAAAGGCGGATATCATTCATATTCTTCTGCCGGATGAAATGCATGGCGTCGTCTATGAGAATGAAATCAAACCGGGACTCAAAGCCGGTAAAGCATTAAGCTGCTCCCATGGTTTTGCTTATGCGTTTGACGTCATTCATCCTCCGAAAGATGTCGATGTCTTTATGGTTGCACCGAAAAGCCCGGGAACAGAAGTTCGCCGTCGTTTTGTTGAAGGATTTGGTGTTCCCGGCCTGATTGCAGTTCATCAGAATGCTACCGGCAATGCCCGCAACCTTGCACTGGCAATGGCAAAGGCCGAAGGCTTGACACGTGCCGGGGTATTGGAATGCACGATGAAACAGGAAGCGTATGAAGACCTCTTCGGAGAACAAAACGTCATCTGCGGTGGTATTGTCGACCTGATGAAATGTGGATTTGAAACGTTGATTGAAGCAGGATATCCGCCGGAAATGGCTTATTTCGAATGTATCCACGAAGCAAAGCTTATCGTAGACCTGATCTATGAAGGCGGCATCCAGAAGATGAATGCTGTTATTTCCAACACTGCCGAGTGGGGTGAATACAGCAACGGAGCGTTTATTCTCCCGCATGAACAGCTTAAAGCGTTGATGAAGGAATCCCTTCGTCGCATTGAAAGCGGTGAATTTGCTAAGAAATGGCTTGCAGAAGCAGGAAATGGCGCACCCAATCTCAATGCTCAGCGTGCTGCCCTGGCAGAACATCCGGCGGAAATCGTCGGGAAACGCATCCGTTCTCTCTTTGAACGTCAATAATTTTGCGTCAACGTGCAGAATGTACCTCATTCTGTACAAACAAATCTCCCCTGTTCTCTTTCCCCGGGGGAGATTTGTTCTCTTGAAGGAGTCTTTGATATGAATATCAAAAAACCGCAGCGCATCTCTTTATCCGCTCAAATCGTCAGTGAAATGGAGCGATTGATCGGATCAGGGCAATGGCAGGTAGGCAAACGAATTCCCACTGAACCGGAGCTGATGCGTCTGTTCAGTGTCAGCCGTAACACAGTGCGCGAAGCGGTGCAGGCTCTCATTCATGCCGGGCTTTTGACTGCCCGTCCGGGAGATGGCACTTATGTACAGGGAAAAAACCGCTTGGAAATTTTGATCCATCATGAATTGTCCAGGTCGGAATTGGATACAATTTTTGAAGCAAGACTCGCCTTGGAAACAGCAATTGTCGAATTAGCGGCACACAACCGAACTACTGTTGAATTACAGCTTTTTTCAGAACTGCTGGAAAAGCGCAACACAAGCAATGATCAGTACGTCGATGCAGAATTTCATATGGCAATTGCCCAAGCAACCCATAACCCGCTACTGACCAAATTTTACAATGAAATTTGCCGTTATATGTTGGAACACCTTGCAGACAAGCCTTTGGAAGGTGACCTTCTTACTCGGGAAATTACGTTGCACAACCATCTCATTGAAAGCATTGCGGCACAAGATGCGGAACAGGCGAAAGCCACTACCAGTGAAATCATCAGCGTTTATCGTAAACGTATGTCCCAGACAAACGGCTAACCTCTTTCTATTTGTTTGCTATTGAAAATCTTCATAGTAAAATTCTCTTGACAACCTCAGAAGGCGCTGTATATTATCAGGATATTACCTGAACAACGAAGCTCGGAGACTTCTATCTCCAGCCGTGGTTCCGGAAGGGGAAAGAATCGGAAAGACATTTTGCAACCGGGTCATTCGCAACAATACCGTATTGGCTTGCATTGTCCCGCTTCAATGGCATGCCTTGATGTCACAGATGAAAGCTGCCGACAGGTTCTAATGATTCCGTTTCCTGAATATTGATCAATCAAACATGAAGGACAAGGCAATGCCGATCACGGAAATTTTGGAAAAAAATGCGACACTGTATCCCAATGATGTCGCATTGGTGGAAATCAATCCGCAGGAACTGGAAAAACGTCATACAACCTGGCGGGAATATTCCCTGATCGAGCCGAGCAGTACCGATTCATTCCGTACTGAACTAACTTGGGCGGAATTTGATCGCAAAGCCAACCGCATGGCCAATTTTCTCCTGACCCGCCGAATCAAAAAAGGCAATAAGGTCGGGATTCTTTTAATGAACTGCCTGGAATGGCTGCCGATCTATTTCGGGATTCTCAAAAGCGGTGCAATGGCAGTTCCAATGAATTTCCGCTACTCTGCCGCGGAAATCAAATACTGTGCTGAACTGGCAGATGTCGATATCCTGATTTTCGGGCCGGAATTTATCGGGCGCGTTGAGACTATATGCGATCGGTTGACCCATGTCAAAACTCTTTTGTATGTCGGAGAAGATTGTCCTTCATTTGCAGAATCCTACAACAGTCTGGTTTCCTACTGCTCCAGTAAGACTCCGGCAATCCCCTTAACGGATGATGATCTGGCTGCCATTTACTTTTCATCAGGCACAACAGGTTTTCCCAAAGCGATTGTCCATGCGCACAAAGCCCTGGTTCACGCCTGCAAAGCAGAACAAAACCATCACCGGCAAACCCGGGAAGATACGTTTCTCTGCATCCCTCCCCTTTACCATACCGGAGCGAAAATGCACTGGTTCGGCAGCTTCCTTGTCGGCGGCAAGGCAGTTTTGTTGCGAGGCGTCAAACCGGAATGGATCATCAGCGCTGTATCCCAGGAAAAATGTACCATTGTCTGGCTGCTGGTTCCATGGGCACAGGACATCCTTGATGCAATTGACCGGGGGGAAATTGATTTGGAACAGTACGAATTGAGTCAATGGCGCCTGATGCATATCGGGGCACAACCGGTACCGCCAAGCTTGATTAAACGCTGGAAAACGGTATTCCCGCGTCACGATTATGATACCAATTACGGACTAAGCGAATCGATTGGACCCGGAGCGGTTCATTTGGGATTGGAAAACATTGATCATGTCGGAGCCATCGGAGTAGCGGGATACGGCTGGCAGACCCGTATTGTCAATGAACGCCATGAACCGGTACCGCAGGGAAGAGTCGGCGAACTGGCGGTCAAAGGTGACGGTGTTATGCTTTGTTATTACAAAGATGAAAAAGCGACCAAAGAAGTGTTGTCGGACGACGGCTGGCTTTACACCGGAGATATGGCGCAGGAGTCCGCAGATGGGTTTATTTACCTGGTTGACCGCAAAAAGGATGTTATCATTACCGGAGGTGAAAATCTTTACCCGGTACAGATTGAAGACTTCCTGCGCAAACATGATGCGATCAAAGATGTCGCTGTCATCGGCCTGCCGGATACCCGGTTGGGAGAAATTGCCGCCGCAATTATCGAAGTCAAAGAAGGATATACCCTGACAGAAATAGAAGTTGATGATTTCTGCATGGATCTTCCTCGCTACCAACGTCCGCGAAAAATTATTTTTGCGGAAGTCCCCCGCAATCCTACAGGGAAAATCGAAAAACCGAAACTGCGTAAGCTTTACGGAGCAGACCGTTTGGTTGCGCACCAGAATGAATTGGATCAATAATTCCCGTCTCAACCAGCAGGGTTACCGGTAGCAAGAGTCGCTCTGTTGTGCACTCCACCGGGAAAACCGGAGAAAAGTCAATGACTTCGACCATTTCCTATCGATCAACGATTCTGGCTTGTTATGTCGCCAATTTTGTTGGAGCAATTGTCATTAATCTGACACCGATTCTATTTATTCCGCTGAAATTGCTTTACAACTTGAGCTATACTCAGTTTGGCATCCTTCTGGCAACGAATTACATTACCCAACTTGCGGCAGATTTTCTCTTCAGCTGGCCGACTGATAAATATGGATATCGGCCATTTACAGTACTGGCGCCAATTCTGACAATTGCCGGATATTGGCTCTTTGCTTTGGCCCCGGTGTTAGATCCGGTGGAGCCTTTCCGATGGTTTCTTGCCGGAACAATCCTTTTCTCCGCCACAGGCGGCCTTCTGGAATTATTGCTGAGTGCAATCATTAACGGAATTCCCAGCGAACAGAAGGCAACGTTGATGAGCGTATTGCATTCTTTTTACGCATGGGGACAATTGATTGTAGTATTATTGACAACCCTTGGCGTCTGGTATCTTGGAGCTGAAAAATGGCAATGGATTGTTATCGCCTGGTCCATTCTGCCGTTTTGTAATGTCATTCAATTCCTATTTTGTCCGCTGCCTCCGCAGGTACCGGAAGAAAAGCGGCAGGGGGCAAAAGTACTGCTGTTCCGCAAAAATTTCTACCTGATCATCCTGACGATTATTTTTGCCGGTATGGCAGAAGTTTCAATGGCAATGTGGACTTCGGCTTATCTGGAACGTGCAATGGAGCTCCCGAAAATTATTGGAGATGTTGCCGGAATGTGTATGTACGCAATTATGTTGGGGACAGGACGACTCTGTTACGGGCTCTTCGGGGCAAAGTGGGAAATTGACAAATTTATGTTATGGGGTGCCGCGGCAGCATGTATTTTCTACTTAACCGCAGCGTCAGCCGGAAATGCTGTACTTTCGCTGGCGGCATGTGCACTTTGCGGGCTTGCCGTCAGCTTGCTGTGGCCCGGGTCAGTGATACTGGCAGGACAGGCATTTCCGCTGGCGGGGGCCCCGCTTTTTGCAATGCTTTCGGCAGGCGGAGACTGCGGTGCTGCGATCGGGCCTGCTTTGCTTGGTATTGTCGCAGATACAGCAAATTCCTTTTCACCACTTCAGGACTTTTTCTCTACTACAGGACTGAGCCCGGAACAAATCGGCTTGCGCTGCGGCATGTTTCTCGGCGCAATTTTCCCATTGGGGACGTTTTTCCTGGTCTTCATTTTACGCAAAAATCTGTCGAAACAGACGGAATCCTGATCAGCAAAGCAACTATGCTTTTTTCAGGAAGAGTGACGCAAAGTACCCCCCTTTTTCAAGGGTACCATTACAGGGAAATACAAAAAAATGAAAGCTTCATTTTGATCTGCCTTCCTGGAATGCCGCCATGAAGAAAAGCAAGGATATTCCCACTACTTATCCACAATGGATGATTTTGAAAAGCAAAAAAGCAAAAAGCACGGCAAAGAATCCTTGAAAATGGTTCCTTACCGTGCAATAACGACACTACCAGTAAATTTTACCAGTTATC
>ERZ1034917.1903-NODE-1903-length-11141-cov-6.915840_pt1 | contig 11141 bp, 10 predicted proteins | sample MGYA00520605_ERZ1034917 | MGnify/ENA primary metagenome ERZ1034917 (study PRJEB33766, sample SAMN09781784) | gut metagenome | biome: gut microbiome | host: Homo sapiens | place: Madagascar | study: EMG produced TPA metagenomics assembly of the PRJNA485056 data... | reverse complement strand
TGTCGAACCAGATGTCGCTGCCGTACATGCGCAGGTTCAGCATGTAGTCGAGGTCTTCGCCGCGCGCGATCCACGGGTCGAACGACAGGCGTTTGAACGCTTCCTTGTGCAGCGCCAGGCAGCCGCCGCACACGTGGTTGCTGCGAGACAGGCGCGGGCCGCGCATGGCCTTCGTGATCCACGCGTTGAACGCCTTGCCCTGCTGCCAGAAATGGTTGTACCACTTGTCTTGGCTTTTCGACAGAAACGAGCCCTCGGAGTTGAAGTAGAAGCCGGATTTCGCAAGGATAGGCACACCTTTGCGCGTAAGTTTTCCCAGGCCATACACGCCTTTTTGCAGGAATTCCGCGTCGTCGATGACCTCGTCGTCGTCCAGGAACACCACGGAATCGAAACCCATGACGTTGGCGAGCACCAGCCCCAGGTTGCGGATGGCGCCGTAGCCCGAAAGGCCGATTTCCTTCTGCAGCTTGCCCAGGCCCAGCTGCTCCATGCGCTGCTGCACCAGGCCGTATTCCGCCGCGCCGATGACGGCGACGTTGAGCGAGGGGAACCGGGAGACGATGTCCTGCACCTTGTCGGCGGCCTGCGCTTCGGTGGATTGGTCGGCGGCAACCAGCACGATGATTTGGCCGATGCCGCGCACCTTCTGCAGCGACGTGAGCAAGCGAGGCAGCTCACCAGGGTTTTTCAGCGGAGTGGCGTGATCGTACGTTGCCGTCACGCTGGTAGGTTCCTTGCGGCGGCGCGAGGAAACGTACGTAGGGATAACGATGACCGGGTTCATGCACGTCCTTTGGTTTGAGTTCGTTTACGCCGGCGCCTTCGCGCCCGCGCGTGCGTTGCTTACGGTTAACCCTATTATTGTAGCGTTTTTGCCTTACGAACGCGAAACAGCCCCGTAACCAGCCCTTATCGGCGCTTCTTGCCGCGGGATTTTGCGGGGCGGGCGGCGCGCTTCTTGTCGCTGGCCTTTTCGCCGCGCATGCGGCGGGCTTCCTCGCGGCGCGTGCGCAGCGTGGCGGTTTCCTGCTTGAGCGCCTGGTAGCTGGCGAAACGTTCGGGCGCGATGTCGCCCGCCGCCACGGCGGCGCGCACGGCGCAGCCCGGTTCGTTCTCGTGCTTGCAGTCGCGGAAACGGCAGTTTTCGGCCGCTTGCTCGATATCGGCGAACGCGGCGCCGATGCCGGCGTCGGCATCCCACAGCCCCAGCCCGCGCACGCCGGGCATGTCCACCACGTAACCGCCGCCGGGAACGGCCACCATCTCGCGGCTTACCGTGGTGTGGCGGCCCTTGCCGTCACCTTCGCGCACGCTGCCCGTTTCTTGCACGTCTTCGCCAACCAGCATGTTGACCAGGCTCGACTTGCCCACGCCCGACTTGCCGATCAGCACCGTGGTGGTGTTTTCGGGCATAAGCGCGCGCACGGCCTCCACGCTTTCGGCATTGCCGTCGGACACCACCAGCGTGCGCACTTCGGGGCCCGCCAGCGCGCGCACGCGGGCGGCCACCTCTTCGACCTGCGCTTCGCTTTCGGCGAGGTCGGCCTTCGTGAGCACCACGGTCACGGCCGCGCCCGTTTCGTACGCCAGCACCAACTCGCGCTCCAGGCGGCGCAGGTTCACCTCGGCCAGCGGCTGCGCCACGATGACGCGGTCGAAGTTTGCGGCAAGCACCTGCGGCACGGCGCGCTCGGTGGGGTCTTTGCGCACGAACGCGCGCTGGCGGGGGCAAATGGCCTCGATGATGCCCTTGTCGTGGCCCTCCGGCGCGTTCACTTCCACGAAATCGCCGATGACGGCGCGCAGCTTCTCGCCTTTGACCAGGGACGTTGCATGTTCGCAACGCACAAGGCGCCCATCGGCGCACTTCACCAGCGGATACCCGCGATCCAGCTTCACGACCTGCCCTTTTTGCAAGCCCGCCTCCTTGCTTCCTTATCGCTGCCGCTCGCGCAGCAGATAGAACACCGCCATCATGACCAGCCCGATCATGATGGTAATAATGCCGGGAATGAACGCCTCGAACTTGAACTCATCGGGCGTGGCCTTGCCTTTTTCCGTGACCGACACCACCTGCGCGTGCAGGTCCGACACGCCGTCGTGCGAGGGACACGCCAGCTGGAACGTGCCGCGCACCTGCAGCGTTGTTCCCTTGCGACCGTACACGCCATACATGTCGATCTTCGCGGCTGACTCGTTCGTCATGTATACGGAAACCGTTGACGCATCGACGGCAGATGCCAGCGTGATCCAGCAGTGGTGGCCGTCGCCTGCGTCGATGCGGTCGCCGACAACCTCGCCCGTGACCTGCACCGTTTGCTTGTCGTAGTACGTGTCGGCCGTGCTGAGGTCCGTGATGGACGTGTCGTAGATGAACGAGCTGTCGGGCAGCTGCGTGACGTCGACGGCGTTGCTGCCGTCTGCGGGCTCGTCGGCCCATGCGGCGGGCACGATGAATGGGCCTGGCACCGCAAGCGCGCCTTCACCGGCGGGCGCCGGGCCGGCCGCGGCGGTCGGCACAGCGCACGTAAGCACGGCTGCGACAGCGACCACGAATATGCCCAGCAACGCATTGCTGAACAGGCGTTTCGCCGGCGCGTTCTTCCCGCTTGCGAGCACGACCGCCGGCACATTCGCCATCGCGCGCGTCAAAACGCCCCTTGCGTCCTTCGCCCTGTTCTTCGCCAGCTTCATCATGAGCGCCTCACCAGCCTGCGCGGGTCAAGCGACACCACAACCTCCACGATGAGCGCAATCAGCGTTACGAACTCCAGACGGCCGGCCCACATCTCCAGCATGTAGAACAGCTCAAGCGAAACGGGCATGCCCTGCGCGCACAAACCCGACGAGATGCCGCCGTTCGACGCCATGGCCACCGATTCGAAAATAGCCTGCGTGGCCTCGTAACCGTGCGCGATGCCCACCAGCGAGCCGACGGCATACGTGACCACGTACAGCACGAACACCGTCATGGCCTCTTTCACGATTTCGGGCGACAGGATGCGTCGGCCCAGGTGGTTGTACGAAACCACCACGCGCGCCGAGTCAGGCGCCAGCGTTTCTTTCACCGTGGCAACCAGCGATTTGATGATCAGTCCGATGCGGTTGAACTTGATGCCGCCCGACGTTGACCCCGCACCGCCGCCGACGGCCATCAGCGCGGCGATAACCAGAAACGCGCCGGAGGTCAGCGACGTGGTCAGCTGGTTCGTGGTGATGTTCTGAAAGCCCGTGGTGGAGAACGCCGACACGATCATGAACACGCCGCGGCGCAGCATGGTGGTTAGGTTCGAGAAGTCGGAGCTTGCCGACACCGACGCCGCAAACACCAAGGTCATGACGGCAATCCAGATGAACATCGTGCGGATTTCCACGTCGCGGAAGTACACGTTCAGGTGGCCTTTCCACAGCTCGGAATGCAACACGAAGCTCACGCTGCCGATGATCATGAGCACCATAAGCACCACTTCGATGGGAAGCGAATGGTAGTACATGATGGACGCGCTCATGGGCGTGAAGCCGCCGGTGCAGAAGCTGGAGATGGCAAGCCACAGGCCGTTGAGTACGGCGCGCGGCGCTTCCATGCCCGCAAACGCGCACATGATGGCCAGCACCGTGGTGGCAACCAGAATGAAACCCAACGACAGCTTTGCGATGAACTGCGCCGTCTGCACCACGTTGGGAACCACGTGCTCGCTGCGGCCTTCGGACACGAACAGGCTGGCGCCCGAACGCTTCCCGAACAGGCCAAACGATAGTGCGACCACTACAAGGCCCAAGCCGCCCAGCAAAATCATGACGAAGCGCCACATACTGTCGGCGTAGGAAAGGTGGTCAAGGTCGGAGATGATGCTGGCGCCCGTGGTGGTGATGCCGGACACGCCGTCGAACATGGCGTCAAGGAACGTGTCGTAGTGGCCCGACAGATACAGCGGGATGGTGGCCATGAACGCCAGAACCACCCAGGCCAGACCCGTGACCACCAACGCCTGCTGGCGGTTCAGACGACCAGGCTCGATACGCATGAAACGAAGCGCCGAACCGACGATGAGCGAAAGACCGATGGAAAAGAGGTAATGACTTGCAGGAATCCATTCCTGGAAAATGATGGCGGTAATCAGCGGGGCAAGCAACGCCACCGACGAGAACAAAACCAGCATGCCCAGGTAATGGCCGATAACCCTGATGTCATACCACGTGAAGCGCTGCCACATTGCGGTGCCTACCCCCGCCACTCGGCGCGCGCGTTGAATGCGAGCACGGTCATCCCATCACGAACCTTACGAGGATCATGATGGCCCACAGCCCCAGAAGGAACACCAAACAGCTCAGCACCACCACCGTGAAGCTAAGAAGCGGCGTTTCAACCATCTGGAATATGTCGTGAATGCTTTTCTGCATAGTGACTACATATAATAGTACAAAAGCGGCTTGACCTCGACCAAGGCCAAGCCGCTTCATATTTCCGCAGAAGTCAGGGACCGCTAGCGGAAAATGGGACAAAGGGACAATCCCTTTGTCCCATTAAAAACATCCCGGGTCCACCAAAGTCAGCGAGGGCCGCTGTGGTGCGTCGTATTCGCGGGTTCACGAGAGCGCCGCGTACTTCGGTACGCAAGCTCTCGGGAACGTGCGAAGACGGCGTGCCACGGCGGCCCACAGCGTCGAGTCAATCCGTTTGCCGTCAGGCAAACGGAACTATTAAGCCATCAATTTCGTCACGGCGTTTGCGTAGGCTACCGGGTCGGCGATGGGCATACCTTCCACGATAAGCGCCTGGTTGTACAGGATGTCGGTGTACAGGTTCACCTTGTCGGCGTCGCCGGCTTCCTGCGCGCCCTTCAGCACCTCGAACACCGGATGCTTCGCGTTCAGCTCAAGCACGCGCTGCGACTTCACTTCGCCCATGCCCTCGGGCATCTGCGACATGAGGCGCTCCATCTCCAGCGACACGGGGCCTTCGGTGGTCACGGCCGACGGCGCATCGGTCAGGCGCGTGGACACGGCCACCTTCGTGATGGCGTCACCCAGATGCTCCTTCATGGCCTTGAGCAGGGCTTCGTTGTCCTTCTCGGCGGCTTCGGCTTCCTTCTTCTCGTCCTCGGTGGCGAAGTCCAGGTCGCCGGACGCCACGTTCTTCAGATCCTTCGGGCCGGTGCCCTCGATGTCCTTGCCCTCGGCGTCCTTCTCCGGCTCGGGGCCGTAGTTCATCATGGACTGGAAGCAGAACTCGTCGACGTCCTTCGTGCACAGCAGCACGTCGTAACCACGGCCCAGCACCGTGTTCACGATCGGTAGCTTCGCCAAACGATCGATGCTGTCGCCGGCGGCGTAGTAGATGGACTTCTGGTCAGCGGGCATGGTCTCCAGGTACTCGTCAAGCGTGACAAGCTTCTGCTCCTTGGCGCTGTAGAACAGCAGCAGCTCGGCCAGCTCGTCTTTCAGCATGCCGTAGCTGGTGTAGATGCCGTACTCCAGGCCGCGGCCGAAGTTCTCGAAGAACTTTTCGTAGCCGGCACGGTCGTTCTTGAGCATCTTCTTCAGCTCGGACGTAATCTTCTTCTCCACCTTGCGGGCGATGGCGCGCAGCTGGTTGTTCTGCTGCAGCGTTTCACGCGAGATGTTCAGCGTAAGGTCCTGGCTGTCCACAACGCCGCGCACGAAGTTGTAGTGGTCGGGCAGCAGGTCCTCGCACTTCTCCATGATCAGCACGTTGGAGCTGTACAGTTCCAGGCCCTTCTTGTAATCCTTGCTGTACAGATCGTACGGAGCGCGACCGGGGATGAACAGCAACGCGTCGTAGGACAGCGCGCCCTCGGCGTGGATGCTGAACGTGGCGGCCGGGTCGGTGAAGTCGTGGAACGTCTGCTTGTAGAACTCGTTGTACTCTTCCTGCTTCACGTCAGACTTGCCGCGCTTCCAGATGGGCACCATGGAGTTGATGGTTTCCACCTCGGTGTACTGCTCGTACTCGGGCTTGTAATCGTCGCCGGCGTCTTCGGGCTTCGGCTTCTGGCGCGACTTCTCCACTTCCATGCGCACGGGGTAACGCACGTAGTTGCTGTAGCGCTTGATCAGGTCTTTCAGGCCGTATTCGCTGAGGAACTGGTCGTAGTTCTCTTCCTCGGTGTTGTCCTTGAGCGTCAGGATGACGTCGGTGCCGTTCGTTTCGCGCTCGGCCGCCTCGATGGTGTAGCCCTCAACGCCGTCGGATTCCCAGGCCCAGGCCTGCTCTTCGCCGTACGCCTTCGACACGACGCGCACGGACTTCGCCACCATGAACGCGCTGTAGAAGCCCACGCCGAACTGGCCGATGATGTCGACGTCGTCGCCCTGCTGCTCGGCGTTTTCCTGCTTGAACGCCATGGAGTCGGAGTGCGCGATGGTGCCGAGGTTGCGGTCGAGGTCTTCCTGCGTCATGCCGATGCCGTTGTCGGACACGGTGATGGTGCGGGCGTCCTTGTCGAAGGAGACGTCGATGCCGAGCTGGTCTTTCGTCAGCTGAACGCTGGTGTCGGTGAGGCTTTTGAAGTACAGCTTGTCAACCGCGTCCGATGCGTTGGAGATGAGCTCGCGCAGGAAGATTTCGCGGTTGGTGTAGATAGAGTTGATCATGAGGTCGAGCAGCTTTTTGCTCTCTGTCTTGAATTTGCGCATGTGCGGCGCTTCCTTTCCGTTCGTGCTAGACGCCGTGGGATTGCCTCGCGCGCTTCGCTTGTTGAAAGCGGGACAAAGGAACTTCCCTTTGTCCCGCTTTTGCGTGCAAGCGAGCCGGCGAACGAAACGCCCCGCGAGGTGCGGGGCGCGTTAGCAGTCTCACAGCTTGAGTGCTAATCTGAATTGTAGTCTGGCACTCGAAGGTGTCAAGTGACAGAAAGGTGACAGCGAAAAGCTACTCGGATATTTCAACATCCTCGTATTCGATTTCGCGATTGTCGCGCAGCCAGTCGAACACGCCTTCGCAATCGGTGACGGTGAGCAGGTTCGTTTTGCACGCCTGCGCGTTGTGCGTGACCAAGAAGTCCGCCTTGATGTCCACCGCAGCGTTGACCAGCAGCTGAGCAGCGGGGTCTTCGCAATTCGACGCGAGGAGGCGATCGATTTCGGTGTCGCCTACGCCTTGCACGCGGATGAACGTGCGCAGGCCGCGCAGGCGCTCGAGCGCGCGAGGCATCAGCGCGGGGTTGCCGCCGTCGGACAGGCGATACGCAAGGTCCATCATCTGGGCGGACGTCATCCACAGGTCGAATTCGCCGACGCGGCCGGCAATCATGATGAGGCGCGTGGGGCGATAGTGAGGCTCGCGTTCGAACAGGAAGTCGAGCACCACTTCGGTGTCGAGCAGCATGCGTGCTTCTGCCATTTAGTTCGCCCCCCGTTCTTCGGCGGAATGCGCAGCGCGCTCAGACGGCGCGCCGACAGGTGTTGGAATGCTGCCGCTTTGCGCCTTGGCAGCAAGGTTGCTGCGAGCGGCGCGCGCGGCGTCTTCGGGTGAGGCTTCAGGATTGGCGTCCTGCGCCTGCGGCTGCGGCTGCGCGCCGGCGGGCGCCGCAGCAGGGATTGGGGCAAAAGGCGAGGTCAGAGGCGCGACGTCCTTCTTTTCGGAAAGCGCATCCACGAAATCGGCCGCGCGAAACCAGGCTTCTTCATCTTCCGCAACGATGTTGCCCGTGAGAAACGATGCGTCACCTTTTTCGATGAGGCAGTCGTACATGCGGTTGATTGCCTGGGAAGCGGTCAGGCCCTCCCTGTGCAGGATTTGCCCGCCGCGACGTTTTTTGCCAGGGGCCATGCGGCCCGTGACCATTGCCTCGCCCATTGCAGCCTCCTTTTACCAGCGACACGTCGGGCGATGCCGACGCGCCATGTGTGAGTGCGTGGTTCTATCTATTGTACAACAGTTTACGTACAACGTCAAGGATGCGAAGCGATGCTTTTGGGTGAGATTCACGAGTTCTTCACCTTTTTCACCTGGGGAAATGAATGTTGCGGCTCATAGGTTACATCGGGGATTAGCTGGCTGCGCATTACCCGCGTGATGCCGAAATTGTTGCGCTTGCTGTGTTATACCAGTATTCCTATAGGTTTTTACTGTAATATGCTGTTCACGAAGATGCCACCAGGGTTTGATACCATGGTTGGCCGGAAATCAGCCCGGGGGCCGCGCGTACCCGGGTGCGCAGTAACAAACACGGAAGGCGGTCGGGAATGCCCGGTTTGAAGTTCTCCATCATGGGCGACTCCATCAGCACGTTCGAAGGGTGCACTCCCGACGGCTACACGCTGTTCTACAACGACGAGCGGCTTGAAACCTCGGGCGTGACCAGCCCCAGCGATACGTGGTGGTCGCACGTTGCCCGCGCGCTTGGCGGCGAGATTTTGGCCGATGATGCGTGGTCGGGCAGCATGGTGGACGGCGCGGGCTTCCCCGCCGCAAAAAGCTCTGAGCGCGCGGAGGCGCTGCTGGGCGAAGACGGGCAGACGCCCGACGTGGTGATCACGTTCATCGGCATCAACGATTACGGTTGGGGCGGCGCGGCTGCTCAAGCCGCAGGTCACAGCCATGCTATGCCCAAGTGCATCGACCCGGCAAGCGTGCCCGAGCAGGTTGCCGGCGCTGCGCCCGCCGATGCCGCCGAGCAGTTCGGCAACGCATACCGCACCATGCTGTGCAACATTCGAGCCGTGGCGCCCGATGCGCTGGTGTACTGCGTCACGCTGCTGCCCGGCCGCACGCGCGGGGTCGACCACCCCGAGTTCGCGTATCGCCTTCGCGGCGTTCACCTGGACGAATACAACCGCGCCATCCGCGAAGCCGCAGCAGCAGAAGGCTGCCGCGTCGCCGATGTGCGCGCATTCGGGCACGACTACGAATCGCTCGAGGGCACACACCCCACGAACCTCGGCATGCGCCAGTTCGCCAGCATGGTCGTACGCGCCATGCAGTTGGCGGACGCAGAAGCGGAAGAGGAAGCGGCCAATGCCGCCGGCGCCACCATCGACACGCAGCCCGAAGCCGCAAACCCCGCACTTGACCTAGAAACATTCTGCGGCGCCCCCGCCAGCGCCGAAACTTGCAACGCCCTCACCTGCATAGGCTGCCCCCACGCCGCCAACACCGGCAACCAATGGCTCTGCAGGTGCCTGAAGTAAAACGAAGGCCCCGAGCGCATCGCTCGGGGCCTTCGCGTGTTGACGTTAAACTGCAATTCGCTTGCGCAGTTTGCTACTTCACCAACTCGATCTTCTCGATGTCGTCGCGGGTGGTTTCGCGGTAGAGGACTACGCGCTTGCCGATGACTTGCACCAGCTCAGCGCCCGTTTCATCGGCGATTTCGTAACCTGCGTGCGCTGCTTCCTTGCCCGTTTCGCACAGCACGCTGACCTTGATAAGCTCGTGCGCCTCAAGGTCCTCGTCGATCTGCTTCAAAACGCTTTCGGTCACGCCTTCCTTGCCGATCATGACGCAAGGCTTCAAGTTGTTCGCCATGCTGCGCAGCTGGCGGACCTGCTTGCCGGTGATTGCCATAGGTGATGCTCGTTTCTCTTCGTTGCTTATGCAAAACGATGCGCAAGCGGAAATCGCCTGCGCATCCAGTTTCGTGTTGATTGGTTCATTCTACACGGTCAGCAGGGAAAACGGGCCGCGAACCCGCACGTTCCCCACGCGTTCACCGTTCCTTCAACGCTGCTCGCTTCACCGCTGCCCGCGAGTAGGCCAACGCCAGGGCGCAACCGAACGCGGCTACGCAGGTGGCGACCACCATGGCCTCGGCAAAGCCCTGCGCAGTTGCAAGCCCGGCGCTGGCGCCCGCCGCAAGCGCGCTGGCCTGGCCCGTCGACAGGATGCCCGTGTACAGCGAGGGCCCGATGCAAGCTGCGATCTGCACGAACGTGGTGGAAATCGCCACGCCGAACGGATTCATCTCGGGCGGGAGCGTGCGCAGGCCCGCCGTTTGCGACGGCGAGAACACAAAGCCCGTGCCACCCATGACCAGCAGCGCCGCCACGAACACCGCCGGCAGCGAAAGCGTGGGCGCAAGGCCCGCCATCAGGCCAAACCCGACAGCGATGACCGCAAAACCCGCCGGCAGCAGCGGCCACTCGCCGCGCGCATCCATGATACGGCCGCCCAGAAGCGTGGTGCCCGCGTTCGCCAGCACGGGAATCAGCATAACCATGCCCGCCATGAACGCGGTCAGGCCCGTGCCGCTTTCAAGGTACAGCGGCAGCAGCACGCTGCAGCTGAAGCTGCCCATCATGGCGACGGTGGTCAGCACCACGGACGGCCAGAACGCGCGGCTTTTCATGGGCGACAGGTCGATAAGCGGATGGTCGCAGCGCAGCTGGCGCCACACGAACAGCGCCGCGGATGCCACGGCAACCACCAGCGCGCCAACCGCCAGCGACGTGTCGATAGTGAGCTCCACAAGGCCAAAACTCAGCAAGCTCAGGAACACCGCAGAAAGCACCACAGACGGAATGTCCAGGTGAGCGGGCGAAAATCCCAGGTTCTTCACCGAGAAGATCGCAAGCACGGCAAGCACCGCCATAGCAATCACGGGCACAGCGAAGATGCTGTGCCACCCGAACGTGGTGACCAGCGCGCCGCACACCACCGGCGCCAACGCCGGGCCGAACGTGATCATGCAGCCACCGATGGACATGAACGTGCCCATTTTTTCCTTCGGCGTGACCACCAGCACCGTGTTCATCATGAGCGGGATGAAGATACCCGAGCCGACCGCCTGCACCAGGCGCGCGGCCATAAGCAGCTCGAAGTTCGGGGCAAGCAGACCCATGAGCGAGCCGACTAGCGTGAACGCCGTTGCCGAGAAGTACAGCGGGCGCAGCTTGAAGCGGCGGTAGAAAAACGCCATGCACATGACCATGATGGTGGCCACGATCATGTAACCTGTGACCAGCCATTGCGCGGCAACCGAGTCCACGCCGTACTCGCCCATGACCGAGACGAGCGCCATGTTCACCAAGTTCTCGTTGAATCCGGCCAAAAATGCGCTGGCGTAAAGCACAACCAGCAACATGACCAGCGGTTTTCCTTGCATCTTGCATCCTTTCCCACATACCGCTACCAGGCAATCGAAGCGCGCGAAGGGCCCGGCGGCGGTCGAGGGCGC